>ENA-ORPF01001493-ORPF01001493.1-human-gut-metagenome-genome-assembly--contig:-NODE-1493-length-18635-cov-2.689935_pt1 | contig 18635 bp, 13 predicted proteins | sample MGYA00242140_ERZ509070 | MGnify/ENA primary metagenome ERZ509070 (study PRJEB26280, sample SAMEA2338713) | human gut metagenome | biome: human gut; feature: human-associated habitat; material: faeces... | reverse complement strand
GGATACTTCATTGCAGACATAATCGTAATGGCTTGTACTTCCGCGGATCACGGCACCCAGACAGATCACGGCATCGTATTTTTTGCTCATTGCCATCTTCTTTGCGATCAATGGGATTTCAAATGCCCCCGGCACCCATGCCACCGTAATGTCCTCTTCCTTCACATCATGACGCAGCAGGCCATCCATGGCACCGCCCAGCAGTTTGTTAGTGATAAATTCGTTGAACCGTGCGACGACGATTCCTACCTTCATATTGTTTGCTACTAATTTTCCTTCCAATGTACTCATAATGTTCATTCTCCTTTTCTTCATTTTAAAAGTTTAATACATGTCCCATACGATTCTGCTTCGTTTTTAAGTAAAACAGGTCATACGGTGTGGCCTGCATCTGGATCGGCACGCGCTCTGTGATGGAAATTCCAAACTCTCCGAGCTGGTATACTTTGTCGGGATTGTTGGTTAAAAGCCGCATGCTGTGCACGCCCAGATCCTTTAAGATCTGTGCGCCGATGTAATATTCGCGCTCATCCCCGGCAAATCCAAGAGCAAGATTGGCATCTAAAGTGTCCATTCCCTGTTCCTGCAGTTCATATGCACGCAGTTTGTTGATCAGTCCGATACCGCGCCCTTCCTGCCGCATGTAAAGTAAAATCCCGCGACCTTCCCTTTCAATCTGTGTCATGGCAGCGGCAAACTGCTGTCCACAGTCGCACCGCAGGGAGCCAAAGGTATCTCCGGTGAGGCACTCGGAATGTACACGGCAGAGTACATTTTCTCCGTCCCCAATTTCTCCTTTGACTAATGCCACATGATGTTCACCATTTAAACGGTTCACATAACCGTATGCCCGAAACTTTCCATACTTCGTCGGCATCTTTGTCACAGCCACACCGTCCACCAGCTTTTCATGGCATTTGCGGTATTCCTGGAGTGCGGCAATGGTAATCATTTTTATACCGTGCCTTTTTGCAAGTGCAAGCAGTTCCGTTGTGCGCATCATGGTGCCATCCTCGCGCATGATCTCACAGCAGAGCCCACATTCTTTTAAGCCTGCCAGGCGGCACAGATCCACGGTTGCTTCCGTATGCCCGTTTCTCTCCAGCACCCCGTTCTTCTTTGCCAGAAGCGGAAACATATGTCCCGGACGCCGGAAATCCTCCGGTTTTGCATCCTCTGCCACACAGCGCATGGCGGTCATGGAACGCTCGGCAGCGGAAATGCCTGTGGTTGTTTCCACATAATCCACGGAAACCGTAAACGCGGTTTCATGATTGTCCGTATTGTTTTCCACCATCTGCGGAAAATGCAGCTTTTTTACATATTCAGCGGACATTGGCATACAGATCAGCCCTTTTCCATGCATTGCCATAAAATTGATGTTTTCCGTTGTGGCAAATTCCGCGGCACATATAAAATCGCCCTCATTTTCGCGATCCTCGTCATCGGTGACAAGAATCAGTTTTCCGTTTCGTAATTCCTCAAGTGCTTCCTCAACGGTTGCAAATCCTTCCATTGTTCATTCCTCCTGTTATTTTTTCTCTTTTTATATCCATGGTGTTTTAGAATCCACAGTTTTCCAGAAATTCCCGGGTGATGTGGCTTTCTTTTTTTTCTTCCTGTGGATGCAGCAGTTTTTCCACATATTTTCCGATGATATCCGTTTCTAAATTCACAATATCTCCCTCTTTTTTGCTTCCAAGCGTTGTCACCTCCGCCGTATGTGGGATCACGGACACGGAAAAGTCATGTGCCGTCACAGCGGCGACCGTAAGGCTGATTCCATCTATGGTAACCGAGCCTTTCTCCACCACATACCGAAGCACTTCCGGCGGTGCCTCCACCCGTATCCACACGGCATTGTCATCCCGTTTTTTTTCAGTGATCTGTCCGGTTCCATCCACATGTCCTGCCACAATATGCCCGCCAAACCTTCCGTTTGCCGGCATGGCACGCTCCAGATTCACGGGACTTTTCCGCTTACACTGTGCCAGTGACGACCGGTTTAATGTTTCATGCATCACATCCGCGGTAAATGTTTCACCGTCAAAGGAAGTGACCGTCAGGCAGACACCATTGACCGCAATGCTGTCTCCGATATGCACATCCTCAAGCACCTTTTGGGCTGCAATTGTAAGCACTGCGGAATGTGCGCCTTTTGCGACCTCCAGAATCGTTCCCATCTCCTCTATGATTCCTGTAAACATCCCATATTCCTCCTGTTCTCCACCGGATACCCTTCGATCAGCCAGTCCGATCCCAGTGCTGTGATTTTTGTCCGGATTAACTCCACGGCATCCGCAGGGGTGTGAAATCCCTGCCCCTCAACCGGGGTTTTTGCTTCTGTCCCCCCGAACAGCTTTGGTGCCACATATGCCTGCACTTTCTGCACGATTCCTGCCTGCAGTGCCGACCAGTTCAAGGTTCCCCCGCCTTCAAGAATCACACTGTCGATTCCCAGCTGCCCAAGCTGCCGCATCAGATCTGAAAGATCCACATGTCCGTCTTTTTCCGGTGTAACCAGAATCTTACATCCCGCCTCGATATAAGGCATATGCATGGCTTCCTGTCTGTTGCAGGTTGCAAGAATCGTTGGAATTTCTTTCGCACTGCGCACAATCTGTGATTCCAATGGTGTCCGCAGTGTGGAATCACAAATGATACGCACCGGATTTGCCCCGTTTTCTGTTCCCTTAAGCCGGCAGGTCAGCATCGGATCATCCGCAAGTACCGTTCCCACACCAACCATGATGGCACGGTAACGGTTTCTCATGCGGTGTACATGTGCACGCGCTGCCTCCCCGGTTACCCAGCGTGATGCCCCTGTGTATGTTGCGATCTTCCCATCCAGTGTCATTGCATATTTTAAAATGACAAACGGCAGTTTCGTCTGCATGTAATGGAAAAATACCTCGTTTTCCGCATCACATTCCTTTTCCAGTACATGTTCCGTCACTTCCACACCATGCTCCCGCAAAATCCGGATGCCTTTTCCATGTACCAGCGGGTTCGGGTCCTTCGAACCAATCACCACTCTGCGGATTCCGGCGGCAAGCAGGGCATCGGTACACGGCGGCTGTTTTCCGTGGTGGCAGCACGGCTCCAATGTGACATAAATGGTTGCCCCTTTGGGAGATTTGGTACAATGTGCTAGCGCATTCCGCTCCGCATGCAGCTGTCCGTACCGTTCGTGATATCCTTCCCCGATAATTTCTTCATCTTTTACGATCACGGCTCCCACCAGCGGATTCGGGGATACCCATCCCGCTCCTTGTTCCGCCAGTTCAAGTGCACGTCGCATATAAGTTTCATCTGTCATAAGTTTCTCCTTGCTTTCCGCCTTCCCTTTTCGGGTGGCAGGCCCATAAAAATTTTGCTTCGCAAAAAAGCCCCGGGCAATTCTGCTCAGGGCTTCTTTCGGATGTGTTCTGCTGCTTGGGCTTCTTTTGGAAAATAAAAAAGCTCTGGAAATAAATTCCAGAGCAAATATTCCAATATCCATCACAGCCGTATACGGTCTCTTGTGTTTCTATCGCTTATCTTCTTTCATCCAGACTGTACTGTCGGCTTCGGAATTGCACCGAATCATGCCTTGCGGCTCGTGGGCTGTACCACCGGTAGGGAATTGCACCCTGCCCTGAAGATATCTATAAAATTGTCTATGTATAAGACTATAATCATTCTTTCCTTCTCTGTCAAGGAAAAATTATTCTTATACTGCCTCCACGGTATAACGTGCTTTCCAGATGCCGCCCGGTGCAATCAGGTTTCCCCACTCCCGGTCTTTTAAATCGCCGGTAAAATCAGCGCTGTCACAGCGTCCATACCAGGGTTCCACACATACAAACGGAACATCCGGACCTGCCGGTGACCAGATTCCAAACAGTGGTGCATCCATCGTAACGGTCAGATACGGATTTCCCTCCATATCACAGAGAGAGACTTCGTGCACATTCTGGTTTTCGATAACAAGTGCATCCGCATCAAACAGATGATCTGTAACCGTAAGATAACTGTTTTTCAGCTCATAATCCACCGTACCGTTTCCGACCAGACCATCCACAATCGTTGTACTCGTAAGCGGGCCTGCCACGTCAAAACGAATTTTACAATTCTTCGGACGATTGAAAGCCGGATGTCCGCCAATCGAAAACGGAAGTTCCTCTTCCGAAGGATTTTCCACCTGCCAGAGCACTTCCAGCTTATTTCCCTCTATGTGATATCCAATGCGAAGAGTAAATGCATAGGGATATTTTTCCATAGTTTCCTCATTTGACTGTAATACAAACCAGAGCGTATCCTCCGTCTTGGAATCCAGTGTAAAATCCATATCACGGGCAAATCCATGCTGCCCCATCGTGTAGGTCTGTCCCTTGGTGCGAAACTGTTTTTCTTTTACTGCCCCGACAAATGGAAACAGTACCGGAGAAGTACGCCCCCAGAATTTTGGATCTGCTTTCCACATGTACTCTTTTCCTGTATTTTTACGGACCAGGGATTTTAATTCTGCCCCATGTTCCTCCACTTCGATTGCAATGAGTTCATTCTCAAGCTTATGTCTTGCCATATGTTTTCTCTCCTCTGATTCTATAGATTACGCGTTACCGCTTCGCTTTTTCTTTTCTGCAAACGTCCCCTTAACTGCCGATTCCGGGTCCTTTATGTCTGTTCCAAAGACAGGATTTGCGGAAGTATGTATTTCAATTATGTTTTCTCCAGCCAACAGGAAGAAGGGGGATATTTCTTTCGGAAGAACAAATTTACAACTTGCTCTGGCATTCACAAACTACAGTTAATTGCGTAAACCGAAAAACTTTACTCCATGAACCTGAAATCAACGCCAGAGCTGACTTGTAAATTTTTCTGTAGAAAGAGAATATCTCCCTTCTTCCGTCCCATCGAGAAAACCTATCTTTAAACCCCCGCAAATCCGTCCCTTTAAACTCTCCAGGCCCCGGACCTTGCAGTTAACCAGCCATTTAAATGAGGAGTTTTCTCACCATCTCCGCATCAAAGATAACAGATTTCAGATGATCCACCTCAATCTGATACAGCGCATTTGCAGCAATATGTTCTGCCGCCTGCTCCAAATCACGGATTCCACTGGTACCCGAATACAGATCCACGATTGTATTTAATGCCTCATCTGTGATGATACATTCCTCTTCCTTTAAGCTCATGCGCTTTAATACCTTAGGCAGTGCAAATTTTGAGAAGATAATCTTCTTTTCCTCAAACGTATAATCCGGGATATCAATTACCGCAAAACGGGACAGAATCGGTGCGCTGATCTGCTCCTTATCGTTTGCTGTGGCAATCGGATAAACACCGGATGTCGGGATCATACACTCGATATAGTTATCTGTAAATCCCAGATTATCCAGAAGTGTCAGTAAGACATCTGCCGGATTTCCGTTTCCTTTTCCAGAAGCTGCCTTATCCAGCTCATTGATAATAAATACCAGGCTTGACTCTCCTGCCATGGCAAATGCATCCATGATGATCCCCGGCTTTGCGTTAGCATAAATTCTCGAACTTCCGGTCAGCTGCTCCGGATCATTGATGGAACTCATATCAAGAGTTGTCCACGGAAGTTTTAAAATACGGGCAACTGCATAGGCAATCTGCGATTTTCCGGTTCCTGCCGGTCCCACCAGAAGCAGTCCGTATGCCGGAAGCGTATGTGTGCGGTTGATCTGAATGATCGTCTCAATGATTCTCTGCTTTACACGCTCCATGCCATACAGTTCCTCATCTAAAATCCGACGGGCTTCCTTGGGATCAATGGCCTCAAAATAATTGTTTTTCCACTGGATATTCATCATGATGGAAAGTGCACGCTGTGCATGACGCCGCTCTTCCGGAGACACTTCATTGGAACGTGCCACTGCTAAATTCCGGCGTGCCCACAACCGGATGTTATCCGGCATGGTCCGTCCTGCGCAGGTCATAAAATCGGTGATGCTCTGAATACTGGTGACCTTCATATCATCGCCGTCTTCCTCCTGCTCCTCATCCACCGCTTCCTCACTCGGTGCACTGCTGGCAAACAGACGCTCCATCATAAACTGTAAAAAACCATCTTCCGCGGAAAGCTTTTTTCCACCGCCAAATGCAATTTCACGGATCTTATACACGGCATATCCATCCGGTGTGTTCTCTCCAGACAGCCGGACATTAATGTGGTTTTCCCCCAGCCAGCGAAGCAGATTGACAAAACGGGCATCCACCCGCAAAATATCCGCACATACAGTTCCGTCTTCCTGGGTAAACTCAAATGCTGTGCGCTTTGTCTGGTTCGTGAACACTCCGCAAGAATGATATTTCCACTGCTTTGCCGTATTATCTAAAACCAGAATCGGATATTTTGCACTTGCAGTGTTTTCATTCGACTGAAATGTTGTATAGGTACACTCACAGGCTTTCTTTTCTTCCGTTGTATTGCTGAAATCAAATACAGGCATATCTATCTCCCTTCTACATGATTTAAGGGTCAAAAACAGTTTTGACCCTTATCCTGCATAAACAATTCTGTTATTTTCTACGAAAGCAGTGCTTTATCACTTGCAAATTCCTCACCGCTTACTTTTTCAAACTGATGCAGCAGATCTCCGACCGTAAGTTTCTTTTTGTCTTCACCTGCGATATTTAAAATAACTTTTCCTTCATGCATCATAATCAGACGGTTTCCATGGGCAATCGCATCCTTCATATTGTGTGTTACCATCATGGCCGTCAGATGATTCTCTGAAATGATCTGATCCGAAATCTCAAGTACCTTTGCGGCAGTCTTTGGATCCAGCGCAGCCGTATGCTCATCGAGAAGCAGAAGCTTCGGTTTCTGGATGGAAGCCATCAGAAGCGTGATTGCCTGACGCTGTCCACCGGATAACAGACCGACTTTTGATGTCAGGCGATCTTCCAGTCCAAGATGCAGGGTGGAAAGCATTTCACGGTATTTCTCGCGTTCCGCTTTGGTAATTCCCCATCGCAATCCCCTGGATTTTCCACGTCTTGCTGCAATTGCCATATTTTCCTCAATGGACATTGTGGTAGCTGTACCGGTCATCGGGTCCTGGAACACACGTCCCAGATATTGTGCCCTGCGATGTTCGGATAACTTTGTCACATCCTCGCCGCCGATATAGATTTTTCCGGAATCTACCGGCCATACACCGGCTACGGCATTCAGTGTTGTCGATTTTCCTGCACCGTTTCCACCGATCACTGTGACAAATTCGCCTTCCTCAAGCGTCAGGTCGACACCGTCCAGAGCCACTTTTTCATTTATCGTACCCGGATTGAATACTTTCCGGATATTTTCAATTTTTAACATCTCACTCATCGGTTACAGCCCCCTTGTTGCTTTTTTCTTATTCTTCAGATATGGAATCGCAAGGAAAATTGCTACCACGATTGCTGAGAACAGTTTCAGATCATCCGATGGGAATTTCAGCCACAAAATGATGCTCAGCACAAGGTAGTAAATGATCGCTCCAACGATCACGGAAAACAGCGTATATGCAAATGCCAGTTTCTTTCCTGCACACAGTTTTCCAAACAGTACATCTCCGATAATAACGGCAGCCAGACCGATAACGATTGCGCCTCGTCCCATATTGACATCCGCTGCACCCTGATACTGTGCATAAAGTGCACCGGACAGACCAACGAGTCCGTTGGAAATCATCAGTGCCAGTACCTTACAGAAGCTGGTATTGATTCCCTGTGCACGCGCCATCTGCGGGTTACATCCGGTTGCCCGGATGGAATGCCCCTGCTCAGTTCCGAAATACCAGTAAAGAATCGCCACGATCACTACCCCAAACAGGATACAGGTGGTAAATACTTTAATTTTTGCTGCTGTATCACCGGATACATAACGAAGCGATACCGCAAGGGAATATTTATCCACACTGATCGCCTGATTGGACTGTCCCATAATATTCAGATTGATGGAGTACAGTGCAATCTGCGTTAAAATTCCGGCAAGAATTGGAGGAATTCCCAGTTTGGTGTGCAGAAGACCTGTGACCATTCCCGCAAGCATTCCTGCAGCAAATGCAAAAATAAGGGAAACCCACGGATTCATATCACTGCGGATCAGCATAACCGCCACAGCTCCGCCGGTTGCAAAAGAACCGTCCACCGACAGATCCGCAAAATCCAGAAGTTTGTATGTAATATATACTCCCAATGCCAGAAGGCCCCAGATCAGACCCTGTGCAATGGAGCCCGGCAGCGCACGAAACAGCGCCAGCGGACTTAAGGAAGCAAAATAAGCAGATATTAACACGATACCCATCCCCCTTAATTATTCAGCCTCGATAGCCTTGTAATCATCCGGAATTTTAACGCCCAGCTGATCACAGATATCTTTGTTGTATTCTTTGGTTACGTTTGGTGCAGTCTCAATCTTCATGGTTGTAATGTCCGCACCGTTTACTAAAATGTCATATGCCATTTCACCGGCCTTTTTTCCGATATCATAATAACTGATGGAAAGCGTTGCCACTCCGCATCCTTTACAGATACCTTCCTCTCCGGCAATAATCGGAGTTCCTGCCGGAAGTGCGATATTGTTGATTGCTTCTGTGTTCTGTGCCATGGTATTGTCTGTCGGAATGTAAATGACATCTGCATACTCGGTTGCACTCTGTACCACAGAACCGATATCATTGGAATCGGAAGCGGTAAACTCTTTGTAGCTGATACCGTCCTCATCCAGGTATTTTTCAAACTCGGTTGCCTGATATTTGGAGTTTGCCTCTGCAGAGCAGTAAAGTATTGCGACATGCTTTGCATCCGGATAGAGCTCTACGAGCATATCTTCCTGCTGATCAAGCGGAGCCAGATCGGATGTACCGGAGATATTTCTTCCGGTTGTACCACTCCAGTCACTGATCTCCAAAGCCGTTGCATAATCGGTAACGGAAGTTCCCAGAATCGGAATATCGGTTGTCGCTGCTGCACATGCCTGTAAAGCAGTGGTTGCATTTGCAAGAATCAGATCCACATTGGAAGATACGAAATTATTTGCAATTGTAGAAGCATTTGCCTGCTCGTTCTGTGCATTCTGGAGATCAAATTTTACATTGTCTCCCAGCTTTTCCTTTAAGACATCCTCAAATCCCTGTGTTGCCTGATCCAGTGCCGGATGCTCCAGCTGCTGGCAGATTCCGATGTTATATACTTTACCGGATGCACCTGCACTCTGTGTCCCGCCTTTTGCTGCATCTGCGGAATTTCCACAGGCGCCCAGGGATACCATCATGGCTGCTGCCACAGCAACCGACATTGCCTTGTTTAATTTTTTCATAGTTGTTCCTCCATTTATATTTTATATAGTCAGATAGACTTTAAGCCGCTTCCCGTCCTACTGGAAAGCGGCTCGTCCACTGCGTAATTACAGGAAAATATATTTGCAGATAAAAAGTACTGCAAGGATATACATCAGTGGAGTAATCTTCTTACGCTTGCCACAGATCAGATTGATCAGTACAAAAGAGATTACACCAATGGCAATACCCTCTGCGATACTGTACATTAAAGGCATTGCAATGAGGCACAGATATGCAGGAACTGCATCTGTCAGATCCTCGAAATCAACCTTTACAATTGCGGATACCATCAGGAACCCGACAAAGATCAGCGCCGGTGCTGTTGCAAAGCCCGGAATTGCCGTAAAGATTGGTGCAAAGAAAATTGCAAGCAGGAATAATAATCCTGTAACGATGGATGCAAGACCGGTTCTTGCACCAGCTCCGACACCGGCAGAGCTCTCTACGAATGTTGTAGTTGTAGACGTACCAAGGATCGCACCTGCAGAAGTAGCAATTGCATCTGCCATCAGTGCCTGCTTTACGTTCGGAAGTTTTCCATCTTCGTCTAACATGCCGGCCTTATCCGATACACCGATCAGTGTTCCGATCGTATCAAACATATCTACAAACAGGAAAGACAACATGACTACGATGAAGTTCATAATTCCGACTCCATGGAAATCTGCTGTAAAACACTGTCCGAACGTCTCCCCGATTTTTGAAAAATCAGTCATGGCAAATGTCGGATACAGAGAATAAAATCCAGCGTCTGCATCGATACGGTAAACACCCGCTGCCTGACAGATCATTCCAAGAATCCAGGTAGCCAGAATACCGATCAGAATAGATCCCTTGACTTTTTTGATGTATAAAATTGCAGTAAGAAGCAGACCGATCAGTGCAAGTACTGCACAGATTCCTTCGGTATGCCAGTTATCTCTGAAATTTACATAAGATAACAATGTGGAATCGTTGTTTACAACGATATGTCCACCCTGCAGTCCGATAAAAGCGATGAACAGACCGATGCCGGCACTCACACCTTTCTTTAATGTGGTCGGAATGGCATTGAAAATTGCCTCACGCACATTGGTAAGAGAAAGGATAATAAAGATAATACCTTCGAAGAATACTGCCATCAGGGCTACCTTCCAGGAATATCCCATATTTCCGCATACGGTAAATGCAAAGTATGCATTCAGTCCCATACCCGGTGCAAGTGCAAACGGATAATTTGCAAGGAGTGCCATTGCAAACGTACCGATAAAGGATGCCAGACAGGTTGCGATCAGCACTGCTGTCGGGTCCATTCCTGCCTGTGAAAGCAGGTTCGGGTTTACAGCCAGGATATAAGCCATGGTCATAAACGTCGTAATACCGGCGATCACTTCTGTTTTCGCTGTGGTATTGTTCTCTTTGAGCTTAAACATTTTCTCTAACATGTTCTCTCCTCCATATTTTCTTGTTGTGTAAAAGCACCCTACTATTCTACCATAAAATAATGGAGAAATCCATTCAATTATTTATGACTCCAGGTACTCCTTGAAAAGAGGACAAGCATCGGGAAAATTTCCAGCCTTCCTGCCAGCATGTCAAAAATCAGCACAAGTTTGGAAAACCAGGAATACACCGAAAAATTACAGGTAGGTCCCACCACATCAAATCCCGGTCCGATATTGTTAAAGCACGCAGCAACCGCAGACACATTTGTTGTCATAGACAGTCCATCAATAGAAATCAAAAGAAAACTTCCGACTAAAATCACACCGTAAGCCGCCAGATAGGTATTTGTATTATTTAATACATCCTCCCCGATCCGGTTTCCATTCATGCGCACCACTTCCACACGCTGCGGGCTTAAAATTCTGCGGATATTTCTGCGCAGGGTTTTCAGAATCAGAAGAAGGCTTCCCATCTTAAGCCCTCCTGCCGTACTGCCTGCACAGGCACCGACAAACATCAGGCACAGCAACAGTGCTTTCGAAAATCCGGGCCACAAATCAAAGTCCGTGCTTGCAAACCCGGTCGTCGTCATGATAGAGGAAACCTGAAATGCCGCATGGCGGATCGTCTCTTCCCAGGAGCCGTACAGTCCCCGGACATTGAACGTAATTAAAAGAATACTGACCACAAATATGATGATATACAGCCGCAGTTCCTGATCTTTGAGCACTTCCTTTACATGCCGGACTAAAAGCAGATAATAACAGCTGAAGTTGATTCCAAACAAAAACATGAAGACCGTACATACATTCTGTATATATGGGCTGTATCCTGCAATACTGTCATTCCGGATTCCGAATCCACCTGTGCCGGCCGTTCCAAAAGCGGTACATACGGCATCAAAAACCGGCATTTTTCCCAACAGGAGAAACAGGAAATTGATGAATGTCAGCACCATGTATATGACGTACAAAATTCTTGCTGTTGTACGCATTTTCGGCACCAGCTTGTTCACATTCGGTCCCGGACTCTCCGCACGCAGCAGATGCATGGTATACCCTTTGCCTCTCTCTCCGTTCGGAGAAAGTGCCAGAAGAAATACAAGTACCCCCATGCCACCCAGCCAGTGGCTGAAACTCCGCCAGTACATAATTCCGGGAGAAAGTGCTTCCACATCTCCCAGAATCGAAGAACCTGTGGTTGTAAATCCCGATACAATTTCAAACAGGGCATCGACAAAGTTTGGAATTTCCCTGGAAAAAACAAATGGCAGACACCCGAAAAAACTGATTGCAATCCAGCTTCCGGCTACGCAGACCATCCCTTCCCTCGCAAAAAAACGACGGGTGGAATTTCTGCAAAAATAATACATTAAGGCACCGACTCCGGCAGTGATCAGAATGGACAGCCCAAACCCGTAAACTGCTGCCCGGCTTCCAGTATACAGACTGATTAAAAGTGCCGGAACCATAAACCCTGCTTCCACAATTAAGATCTGGGAAAGAAATTTTCCCATCATTTTATAATTCATAGCATCCTCATTCGAAAATATCATTCAGCTGCAAAAGTGTCATCCCGCCCTTTGCAACGATAATCACGGAATTTCCAGCCTCATACATGGAATCTCCGTTTGGAATCTCCGTTTTACTTCCATGGCTGATACATGCGATCAGTATATTGCGTTTCAGGCGGATATTACGCAATGGTTCCCCGATATGTTTTGTGTCGGCATCTACGACAAACTCCAATGCCTCTGCCTGTCCTTCTGCAATATTGTGCAGTGTCAGTGCTGCACCTGTTGTATTCTGCATGGCACGGACATAACGGACAATCGTATTGCAGCAGAGTTCTTTCGGGCAGATCACACTGCCAAGTCCCAGACTGTCCTGCATACTGTTATTTTCCATATGACCGACTTTCGTGATCACCTGTGGCACTCCACAGGTCTGCGCATACAGCGAAATAATCATATTCATTTCATCCATGCCGGTCATGGTTACAACGGCGTCACAATCATGGATGCCTTCACTTTCAAGCAGAAACTGACTGCTGGCATCCCCGTGTATGATACATACTTCCGGTGGAAGTTTGCCGGATAATTCTTCACAGCGCGCTTCATCCTGCTCAATCAGCAGCACACTGACACCTTCTTTTGCCAGCCAGGTCGACAGATAATAACCGATTCTTCCGCCACCGCAGATAATTACACGCTTTGCCTTGTGCGTGATAATGCCAAGATTGCGCAGAAGCTGTGTCAGCATCTCAGCAGTTGCCGTAATAAACAGATGATCCCCCTCCCGGAGAATAAAATGTCCGGATGGAATCTCCACAACCCCTCCACGGCTCACTGCGCAGACAAGCACCTTGCATTTGACAACATTTTCCAGATTCATCAGTGCCACATCGCAGAGTTTACTTCCTTTTTGAATCCGCAGCTCCACGATTTCCACACGGCTTTTTGCAAATGTTTCCCTCTGCAGGAAGCCCGGATAGCGAATCAGCCGTTCAATCTCGCGCGCCGCCTGTTTTTCCGGATTCACCATAAGCGAAAGGGAATAGACATCCCGCATGGTAAAAATCTGCTTGCCGTATTCGGGATTACGGATTCTTGCAATGGTGTGAATTCTCGGATTCAGACCATGGGCAGTCATACCACAGAGCAGATTGACTTCATCCGAACTGGTGGCTGCAATGAGCAGATCCGCCTTTTTCACATCCGCACTCTCCAACACGCGCATGGAGGCACAGTTTCCCTGTACCCCCATAACATCGTAACGCTCCACACTCGAATCCAGCACACGCTGGTTCGAATCGATCAAAGTCAGGTCATGTCCTGCCGCAGAAAGCTTCTGCGTCAGCGTGAGTCCGACCTTGCCATCACCGGCGATTATTATTTTCACAGATTTGTCCTCCGTTTATATTCTGTATTTAGACGTCCCACATTATAGCACATGGCATATAGAAATACAACCGAGGAGTTTTTGGTCTTTACTGCTTCTTATCCTCCTGATATTCCTCAAAACTGAGAATTACTTTAAACAGATCGCCGTCCATCTGCACCGCAAGATTTCCATGCATCAGCTCGGTCAGGCTTTTTGCGATAGAAAGCCCCAGTCCGTGTCCTTCCGTATTCCGGGAACTGTCTCCACGGACAAATCTTCCGAAAAGTTCCTCGCTGGTCATTTTCAGTCGATCCTTCGAAATATTGCGGAAGGTCATAATCACCATTCCGTGAAATGTTTCCAGCGTAACATACACACGTGTTCCCGGCTGTGCATACTTACATATATTTCCCATCAGGTTGTCAATGATCCGCCACAAATGTCTGCCATCCACATAGATTTCAACGGGTGGTTGCGGACATTCTACAACCATCTCCAGCTGATTTGCCTCTGCCTTTTCTGAAAATTCCCCGACAATCTGTGTCAGAACGACCGTTGCATCACATACTTCCGGATTCACCGGAAGATTTCCGGTAGATGCTTTGGATGCCTCCATCAGATCCTCAATAAGCTTTTTCAGACGGTTGGACTGTCGGTCAAGCACCTCAATGTACTCCCGCATTGTTTCACTCTCTGTCGGCTCCTTTTTGATCAGATCCACATAGTTGATAATGGAAGTAAGCGGTGTTTTAATATCATGGGAGACATTGGTGATCAGTTCGGTACGAAACCGCTCACTCTTCATTTTTTCTTCTACCGCCGCTGCAACTCCGGTCTGTACATTATTTAAATTTTCCGCATGTGTGCGCAGCTCATACATCATTTTTTCTGTATGGATCGGATGCGAATAATCACCTTTTGCAATCCGTTCCCCTCCGTCGAATATCTGTCGAAACTGCACCACAATCTTTAACAGTACGCCGTATTCCACAACTTTCCAGAGGAGATAGACCATGATAATTCCGCCATCCGCTCCGGCACACAGTAAAAGAAATGCTTCTATGAGGAAGACCACAAGAAATACAGCTGTGACTTTTACCGTCATAGACAGACTTGCCAAAAGTGCCAGCCTGATTTCATGCAGTTCTCTTTTTATCCGGCGAAACGGGTTTAAAAGCAGACGCAAAAGCGTATAATGCCAGAATTTTCCTGCACGGATTCTTACAATGATACTGATCACATATTCATACACAATCAGTTCTGCCAATGCAAACGCAATTGTAAAAAATGAAATACAGAATACGATTCCTGCATTTTGCATAAGCAGATCTCCCATATAAAGGCATACCATACCGCAGCCCAAAAACGCAAGTCCTGAGATTCCTGTATAAATACCAAATGGTATACGGTCAATCCATCGAATCTGTACCGTATCAGAACCACGTTTCCATCCTGCCGATGCAAATAGAATGCCAAGAGAAAACACCCACACAAGAACACTCAAAAGCAACCACAATCCCGAAATTTCCCGCACCTGTACCACAACGCCTGCAAGTGTGTGTGCTTTCTGGAAAAACTGTGTTTTCCCGGAATCAATCACAATATGGGTTTCACCTCCGACTTCCGGTGAAAACAAAGAGGATACCGTAGCAGTGCTTCCCTTCAGGGAATCCGCTACCGTAAGATAAAGCGTATATTCCGTTGCTTCTTTCTCCTGATGTGGATTATAATAAATACGACCCTGTTGATCTTCGTATGCAAATGAAAAATCCTGCCACTGGAATACCTTTGCTTTCGCATAGGTATCCGCAATGGATTCCTGCCGGATCGGGTAAATCCCATCCTTTTTTGACCATAAGTAACCTGCCTCTAACCCATCAAAATCAAACCGCAGCTCGGATGATTTTAAATACGGTTCGAGCTTACCTTTTTTCAGCTGTTCTCCATTTTCCGCGCAATATCTGCCACCATCGTCCGATTCCCGGTAAGTATATTCCACATACGGTTCAAGATCCGACTCCTCTGGAACCGCGTAAAAAGAAAAGGAATTGATCCGAAACAGGGTATCGCCCGCATAACAATAAATCACACCATTATCATAGATAAAATGATCCACCTGCGTATAATGCTTGACTTTTTGCATGTACTGTCCCCTGTTTCTTCCAAGCAGCATATCCCAGAAAGAACGATCATTGGTATGAAACTCATTTTCATCTGTAAATTTCAGCCAGGCAAGTGCGGTTTCCTTATTTAAAGAGGTACCCGTGTAATTTCCACAGACAAGTTCGGTTTCTTTTCCATTCGGCTTGTTTTTTACAAGTGAATAAACGATATTTCCGTCATCAAATTTTTTCAGGGCATCTGCTTCGTCCTGTTCTTTTGAAATGCCGGTAACCGCATCCCCCATCCAATACGCATAGCTTCTAAGCAGCTCCGTATCCAGTGTTTTTTCAATGTCTTTCTGTGAGCCCTGCAAATCACTGTTCATGCCTAATGTAACTGTCACCACACTGGTCACGCCCACCAAAAATCCACTTACAATCGCAAGTACCATAGCCAGTAATCTGATGCCCTGCGATGATTTCCAGTTTTTGGACACATATTCCGGCTTTTTGGATTTTTTATCCTTTTTCTCATTCATTTTCTACATCCTCCATCTTGTATCCCCGTCCCCATACGACTTTTAAATAGCGTGGCTCCGCAGGATTATATTCGAGTTTTTCCCGAAGGTGCCGGATATGTACGGCTACCGTGTTTTCGACGCCGCACGGGCTGCCCTTCCACACGGCCTCATAAATCTGTTTCGGTGAATATACTTCCCCCGGATGTTCCATCAGAAGTTTTAAAATATCGTACTCTGTTCTGGTCAGACTGACAGGTTCTCCGTCCAGAGTGACTTCCTTTAATTTATCATCCAGCTCGATGCCGCCGGCGGACAGTTTTGTCCTCACCTTCTGTCCGCTTCCAAGCAGCATATACCGCCGGATCTGGGATTTCACTCTCGCCTGCAGTTCCACCGGATTGAATGGTTTCGTCACATAATCGTCCGCGCCCACGGTAAGTCCGAGTACCTTATCGGTATCCTCACTTTTGGCCGTCAGTAAGATCACCGGAACATTGGAAATTTCACGGATTTTGCACATCGCTTCTATCCCGTCCATTTCCGGCATCATAATATCCATCAGAACCAGCTGGATATCCTCCCGGTTTATAATTTTTAAGGCTTCCTTTCCGTTATAAGCCGAAAACACCTGGTATCCTTCACTTTTTAAATAAATCTGCAAAGCAGAAACAATATCCTTTTCATCGTCACAAACTAAAACATTATACATAAAAAAACCGCCACCTCGTATTCATGATTAATCATAGATACATTGTAGCGGTTTTTTTCTTAATTTCCAATGGGGCAAACCTTTAAGGTTTGCTTAAAATCAGGAATTATTCTTATTTTGATATCTTTTCTTCTTTTAGCCATGCATCAACGCTCTCATACAGACGCTGCATTCCATCTTCAACAACCAGCTTGGAGGTAGCCACATTCACGCGCAAAAATCCTTCGCCTCCCCTGCCATACTGATTGCCTCCGCTGACATACAGACCGCTGGTTTTGCGGATAAATTTTACAAACTGCCGGCCACTCTCCGTGATTTTGCGGCAGTCCAGCCACATGAGGTAGGTGGCATCGGGAGCGTAGGTCCTGATCTTGGGGATGTGCTGTTTGCAGTAGTCCACCACGAAGTCGAAGTTGGCGGAAATGTAGGGCAAGAGCTGTTCCAGCCATTCCTCGCCTTCATTGAAGGCCACCTCCATGGCGGTGACGGAGAAGGCGTTGTTGCGGTGGATATCCATGTCGGTCCAGAATTTGTCGAACATGGCCTTCATGTGGGCATTGGGGAACACCGCGGCGCTGGCCTGAAGGCCCGCCAGATTGAAGGTCTTGGTGGCGGAAATGCCGGTGACCACATTGGCGGCGATCTCAGGGGAGAGGGAGGCGGTGGGGATGTGGCGCTTGCCGTGGAAGATGAGGTCGGAATGGATCTCATCGCTGACCACCAGAACATGGTGCTTCAGACACAGCTCCATCATCCGGCGCAGTTCCTCCTCCGTCCAGACGATGCCCAGAGGATTGTGGGGGTTGCACAGCAGGAAGATGTCCGCGCTCCGGAGCTTTTCCTCGAAGTCGGCCCAGTCCACCGTCCATGCGCCGCCCTGCTCTACCAGCTGATTTTCAATGACGTGCCGGCCGGCCAGCTCGGTCATGTCATAGAACTCACCGTACACGGGGGTCTGGATCAGAACATTGCCGTTCTGGGGGGTATAGAGCCGGATCATGACGCTGAGGGTCTGGACCACGCCGGGACTGAAGCTCATGAGGGCCGTGTCGGTGTCCCAGCCGTTGCGGCGCTTCTGCCAGTTCTTCACGGCCTCGAAATAGCTGGCGGGCCGGGCGGTGTAGCCCCAGATGCCCTCCTCGGCCCGGGCCTTCAGCGCGTCAATGACGGGCTGGGCGGTCCGGAAGTCCATATCCGCGATCCACAGGGGGATCACATCGTCGGTGCCGAACTTCTTGACCCGTTCGTCATACTTGGCGGAGAGGTTTTTGGAGCGGTCTACCACTTGGTCGAAATCATATTGCATGACTCCCACATCCTTTCTTTGCGTGTTCAGTGGCACGTCTGTACGCTTTGACTGATTACTAAGCAAGAACTGTGCCAAACCGCTGAGGCGTCATAGCTATGCACGGAAACCCGTTGGAAAGCGGAAAAGCACATGAAATATCCGGGGAGAGATTTTGGCAAATCGCCAAAATCCCTCCCGGACACTGCGGCTGCCCCGGAAAACAGGGCTGCGCACGATCGATTTTTATTGGTTGAATTGGTATAAATGGTTATAGCTTTTTATCTTTGACCGATTTCCCACAGCTCCCGGCCCTTGGGCGTCAGCTGGCTGCCGCCCCGGCCCCGGCTGACGCGGGCCAGTCCCTGCT
>ENA-ORPF01001482-ORPF01001482.1-human-gut-metagenome-genome-assembly--contig:-NODE-1482-length-18747-cov-3.610903_pt1 | contig 18747 bp, 20 predicted proteins | sample MGYA00242140_ERZ509070 | MGnify/ENA primary metagenome ERZ509070 (study PRJEB26280, sample SAMEA2338713) | human gut metagenome | biome: human gut; feature: human-associated habitat; material: faeces... | reverse complement strand
TTTCGGCCTGCTTTTTCTCAGTGGCGTCCAGAATTGACTGCGCGATATCTTTTTCGGGTGTGCTGGGCCCGCGGTTCTTGCGCGCACGGTTTTGCCGGCCGCTTTCATTTTCGCCATCAGTCTTGTCCACCACGGCAATAAAGATATCCTCCAGGCTCATGCCCAGCGTCTCCAGCCCCACCAGCGGCCATCCTTTGGCGGCCAGTTCATAAAACAGAGACTTGCGGATGTCAATCCCGCGCGTGCCTTCTACCCGATAGGTATAGGCGTCTCCGTCCCGGGTCGGCAAAGTCTCGACCGATGCCACATCGGAACGCGCTTTCAGCATGGAAAGCACCTCTTTTTGCGGGCCGCAGATTTTGAGACGATAACGGTTGCTGTTTTCGACCACGCGGTTGATGTTTTCGGTTTCTTCATCCGCCACCACCCGGCCTTTATTGATAATGATGATCCGGTCGCAGACCGCCTGTACTTCCTGCAGAATATGCGTGGAAAGAATGACCGTGTGATCTCTGCCCAGCGTCCGGATGAGATTCCGGATCTCGATGATCTGTTTCGGGTCAAGTCCCACCGTGGGTTCATCAAAAATGATGATCGGCGGATTTCCGACCAGTGCCTGCGCAATGCCGACGCGCTGCCGGTATCCCTTTGAAAGATTCTTGATGAGCCGGTGATACACGTCGGTCAGTTTGACCACCTCACAGATCTCAAGCAGGTGTTTGGTGCGGTTCATGGTACAACCCTTGAGATTATAAACAAAAATAAGATATTCCTCCACGGTCATATCTCCGTAGAGCGGCGGCTGCTCGGGCAGATAGCCGATGCGCTTTTTGACTTCCAGCGGCGCATCCAGCACATTCAGGCCGTCCACGATGACCCGGCCGGAGGTGGAAGAAAGATAACCGGTCAGAATGTTCATGGTCGTGCTCTTTCCGGCGCCGTTCGGCCCCAGAAAACCCACGATCTCCCCGGCACGCACTTCAAAGCTGATGTCATCCACCGCGCAGTTTGTGCCGTAGTTTTTGACCAGGTGTTCGATTTTTATCATAAGCGGTTCCTTTCCGGGTCAAAGCCCGTCAATGTACTCAGTTAACATACAGTATACCATATTTTTTTGTAAGAATCAACCGAAAACACGCACTTTCTGCGCCCGGAAAGTGACGATTTTCTGAATTTTTTCTCAAAAATCTGTTTGAATACCGCATTTGCCGTTTCCCATGACTGCAAAAAAGCCATCACACATTGCAGGAAGAAAAAAGAGGGCGCCGGAACGCCCTCCTTTTTCGGCAACATTCAGATCTGCCGATGAACACTCTTATATTCGTCATAAGGCCGGTAATAGGGACATCCGCTCCGGGCGCGTTTGGAGAAAGCCGCCCGCTCATCCTGATCCATAGACACACGGCAGTAATAGGCTTCTTCGATCTCATCGTAATCGTAAAACTCACAATCCTCGCACATGCCTGCCTTTGGGGAAATTTTTTTGTTCATCGCGCTTCTCCTTTCCGATTTTCAGAATTCCGAACCCGAAAGATCCGCAACTCTCACTTTATTTTATCATATTTATGAGAGAAAATCAAGAGAAACGCGCGTTTCAGGCAAACCCAAAACAGGCCGGGAAAAAACCGCAGGTAAAATGAAGCAGTGCGCATCCCCACACACAGCGTTCCCGGTGAAAAAGCCAACCTGTCACAAGCGACAGCAGCGCCGCCAATACCATCATCCGGAACCCGTAAACCACATGGAACGCGCCGAAAGAAAGCGCCGAGGCGACCACCGCCGCCCGCGGATGCCGTCGCCCGAAAATCAGTTCAAAGGCATATAAAAGCGCGCTTTTGGCCAGCACTTCCTGCATGGGCGCCACTAAAAAATAGGTGCACCGGGCAATATCTCCCGAAAGCGCCAGCGAAAAAAACGGCTGGCCGGGCACGCCGCCACGGAGCAATCGCGCCTGAATCAATATACCCACAAAAACAAGCGAAAGCATTCCGCCAAGGAGGAGCGAACGGAAAAGCGTCCGGCGCGGCACCAGAATCCCCATTTCCGAAAAAGACATCGGCGCGAACACCGCAAGCGTTGCAAAAAGCGCCAGCGCGAGCACTTCAATCAGTCTGGCGTAAAAATGAATCGGAAGCGGGAAAAAGGTCTCCGACAGCTTCCAAAAAAAGAGGTAAAGCGCCAGCACGGCACTCAATAGACCCAGTGATGCAACAGCCTTTCTTTCTTCCAATTTCATTCATTCCCTTTCCGCGGCGACCGGCCGCTTCATTCTCCATGCTGAGTATAACCCGAAACAACGCGCTTATGCCGCGGATTTTAAAAAACCACTCCCAAAAATCCGCGCCGACATTAAAAAGGAAAAGAAAAAAGCGGAAAAGGCTTGACAAGTAAGAAACGCCGTGCTATAATAACACTTGCTTTTGCAGACGGTATCACCGCAAAAACCAAATATCACGGGGTGTAGCACAGCTTGGTAGTGCGCTTGGTTTGGGAGCAAATCACCGTCGGGGAGCCCCCGAGGGCAAAAGGGCGCTTTGCACCAATGGCAAAATCACAAAAGTCCTTGCAAACACTGAACAAAACCCTTGAAAACACTGCATAATTCGGCAGTAAACAATTGAATAAAATTCCCGATGTAAGTGGTCTGACCACATGTTTGACCACTTACAGAAAAATTGAAAAAACCACCATCGAGGTGTGGCTCAGTTTGGTAGAGCGCTACGTTCGGGACGTAGAGGCCGCAAGTTCGAATCTTGTCACCTCGACCATATCGAGTGTTCATAACTGATGTTAGGAACACTCGATATTTTTTGCTTGTATTTACTTAATATTTAGTTGTTTGGAGCAGATTCGTCTGCTCTTTTTTGTTTTTAGTTAAACTGCGCTCGGGAGATATTCGATAGCACTCCCTGCCGTGAGTCGAGCTTGTAGGTGTGCTTGGGTACGATGCTCGGCAGATCAATACAGCCGACAAAACGGTAATGAATGACAAGCCGTTGTGTTCTGTTCTTGCCCGTTCCCTCAATCGGAAAGACCTCAATCTTGTCGATGAGTTCTTGAAGGACAATGGGTGTCAGTGTTTGCGTCGTCATAAACTTCCGTATTACTCGGATAAAGCTGCCCGAGGAGTTCTGCGCGGTGTCAAGACGTTCAAGCTTGTTCTTGAGATCGAACATCTGCTTCTTAAGTTCTTCTTGTTCCACCTCGTATTTGTGAGACAATCGCATACGGAACGCGCTGAAATCGTCCTCACCGTTATCACTATCAATACAATCGTTAATAGCGATAAATCGGATATTAAAGTCCTCCTAAATTGGAATTGTTTTTGAAGTAAGGCGTTTTTCGGTCAAAAAGGCTCGGTCAAGAGCGTGGAAAAATGCGAATTCTCAAATATAACGTGCATTTTCGATGTGGGATACGTTTTGAGGTGTCAGAAACGGAAAAATGCTGTTTTTACTCGGTCAAGACCGTAAAACTGCTTTCGCGGGCAGTGGCAATTCTATACGGTCAAAACCGTCTGTTTAAATTATTCGAGCATGGTGGACACGCGGTGTCCATTCCAAAATCAAAGGTTCAAAATGAGCCTTTGATCTTACATTTTCAAGTGGTCAAAATGACCACTTGAAGCGCCGTACTCAAAGTGTCAAAATGACCCTTTGATTTTTCGGATAGTTAAGTCTCATGAGATCAAGTGGAGAATTTCGCCACTTGAAATCAAGTTAGCAATTTGATAATTTGATTTTTATCTCTCTTCGCGCCCGTTCTTTTAAGCGCGGCTTTCTGCCTTTCCTGCTCCACAAGTTGCGGGAACTCGATGTGCTCGACCGTCTTTTCAATATCATCGCTACGGTCGTAAATATCTTTGCACATTGCATATTCCTTGCGAAGCGGCTTGAGCTTGTCCGAGATAGCAAAGATCTGTTCGCGTATCGGCTGCATCTCGGCGGGATCCTTCATCCACCGCATCTTGTTGCGGAGCTTCTGCCGTTCCTTACACAGTGCGTTCATTTGCTCACGTATACCCAGCGCGTGTTGGATGAGATCATCCTTGGTATCAAGTCCGTACTTGCCGAGGAACTTTGTCTGCTCCGAGTACATACGGGCTCGACGCACGTCCTCCTTAATGGCTGCATAAGCTTCGGGATTCTTTGGGATCACATTGGGTATCGCTCCGAGTAAATAGCAGTAGTGAAGATAAAGCGCATAGAGCCCCGTCGGTTTCTCCCGCAAGGTCGGTTGGTAAAACGGGATCGGTGTCCATTGGCGCGCCCTCGCGTTGTTCCTTATCCTCGCTTCAATATCCTCCTCGGTATATCCCGCGCCGAGCTTGTCCAATCGGAAGAATTTGTCATAGCCGTATGGCTTGATGCGGAGAAACTTTCCACGTTGTTCAATCGTATAGCCGAGGCTCCTCATACGGTTGTAAAAGTTCTTGATGTGAATCTCTTGCTTTGCCACTGCATCGATATCGGCACGTATCTGATCACGCATTGTGGGGATGCCTTTCTTTTCGGCGTGAACCTCAGCGATGTGCTTGCTCCTATCCTTGCTCGGATTCTCAATGACAGATAAACCGTACTCCCTGCAAAGTCTGTCCGAGGTGTCGCGCATCAGCTTGTAAGTAGCGTTACAATCGTGATACCGCTTTCCCGAGAATCCCGAGGCAGGAAGGCAGAAATGATTTATGCACGTGCCCTCTATCGATATGGGTGGCAACGATGATGGGAAAGTCCTCGCCCCATAGCTCGTTGGCAAGCTGAACACCGATGGCGTGGGCAATGTCGGGTGTCACCTCACCGGGCTTGAAGGATTGGCATCCGTGGTAGGCTTGGATGTTGGAAGGTGATGTTCCTTCCAAGAGCGTCAACATAACTTCGTTTGCATTCTCGGGCGTGCAGTTGATACCCGTCACGAACTTCTTTTCCTCAGAGGCAAAGTGATCTGACGGCAATCCAAGCATTTCGGCGGTAAGTCGCATTTCTTCGTTGTCGGTTCCGCGCTCCATCTCCATTGTGGTTTTGTTCTTATTGGCAACGTAAGCGAGCAGCTTACTGACGTGTGCGCTCACATCCCAAATCTTAGTGGTTGCCAATCAGCTTCGCTCCTTTCTTTGCGTACTCTTGTTGAATAGCACCAAGTATCTTCATCACCTCGTCGGCATAGCGGCGGTATTCAAGGTCATCGATGAAGCCGAGTGAGTTTGCCCGCGCCGCAATCTGATTCATGCTCACACCCAAGCGACGAAGCTCGCGGGTAAACTCCTTGACTTCCACCGAGGGCGGGGGACAGGCTCGATCCAATCAATGAGCAACCGCAGATATTTGCTCTTATCACGTTTGAAAGTCGCTGCATCCTTACAAAGCTTTTCATACTCAGCATCATTCAAATAAACCTTGACGAGGTGGGTGCGCTTGCGCCCGCCTTTTACTTTTTCCTCTGTCTGTTTCATTTTGTTTTTACTCCTTTGCTATAAGTTTTCATTATAAAATTTTCAGTACGGGGGTCTGGGGCTCTCCCCACCTTCGCATTTTGTGTCCACAAATGCAAATGCTTGTCAAGAAAAACAGACGGACTACAAGTCCGTATTGATTTGAGGCAAAGCCTCATTACTGTCGGGGATATTCGCTTGACTTTTTCTTTCGCCCTCGTCTAAAAAATCTTCAAATTCTGCAATATACTTTTTTAATTGTTCAAACTCCGCGCGCACATCTTTACGAAAGTTCTCATCACTCATAATCATCGGAAAGCATGCAAAGTAATTTCCGAGACTACCAATAAGTTGAAGAATTGCTCCGTGGAGTGGACCGTCTATAATCATTTCTGTTGTCTTTCTTTCATCTTATGGCTGTGCATCTTTATTGAACATTGATTTTACTTTTTCGGGACGATCATCTAACGCGGATAGTCTCAAACTTTCCACATCCCGATGCTGAACTTTTACTTCGCCGTTCAGCACTTTTTCCTTTGTGCCGGGAATAATCTCGTCGGCAATATCCAAACCGTCCGCGAAGTCTTCGGCGCGTCTGACGTAGCGTTCGCTCTTGCCAATCTCTTGCGCGATGCGCTCACTTGTTTTGAGTCCATCGTCCGTGTGGTCATCGTGTCCACCCGGAGCAAACATTCCTTTTTCATTTCTGAGCTGCTTGATCTGCTTCTCCGCCGAGTAACGTCTGCCGATCAAATACTTAAAATGCTCGGGACGCAGATTACGTCTTCCAAGCTGTTGGTTACACATCCACGCAATGGCTTCGTAACGATTTTTAAAATTCATTTCCTTGATCGTATACGGGATATGCGGATGCTTCTGCAAAATTTTGAAGCGATTGTGCCCGTCAACGATCACTCCGTTCCACACGGCAATAGGTGTCGTGTTCTGTCCGTCGGCAAGAATGTTATCTTCAAGCAGGACGAACTCTGCGAGAGAGATCGGCGGGATCACCTTTTCAAATTCGGGATCAATTTTCAATTCTTCAAGCATTTCTTTTCTCCTTTGTTTCGATAATTTTCGACATTGAAAGCGCAAAAAAGGGCAGGTATCCTTTACAAACCGCCACAACAAAACATAATAGGAAATGAATCTGATTATGCGTGTGATGATATGTAACTGATACCTACCCTTACATTCCCATATTCACAGATGGGAGTGAAAAAATTGTTTCAGAATTCCGTAATGTTTCTGAAACGGTACAAGTTACTGCACGTTTTATAATTGAAATGCCGTTTATGGGGCTCTTCATACCACTTGTTTTATATATTAAGTGCAAACACGGGGCTGACAAAGTTTTAGCACTTGAGCCAGCCCCAAAAGTATATTTGCTTTGACAGCCATACACTATATATGTAAATCAATTTAATTCTCTTCGACGTTAACCAATCCAGATATGCGCACATACTCATCAAGTGATTCTTGACTGTCGTCAAATCCTACGAAAGCGATGTCAAAATAATCGCCCTCTTTGATGTGAACAGAAGTACGTACGTACTTTACAGAATATGTTCCTTCGTCGTTCGCCTTGAATTCGGTGTTATTGTTAGCACTTGCAAGTGTTGCAAGATCTATAATTGCATATCCACGGTATTAAGCACAACCTTTCTTACTACAAATCTCTCATCCACAGCACCGTCCTCAAGCTTGGGAAGATCAAACTCAAAGAAACGTGTCTTGTGAGGTCTGTCGCGCATCACAAAACCGTAATATTTACCGTTTTCCGCATCAACGATGAAGTTTCCGAAAGGGCGGATGTCGCGTCCCTCCCCCGGATTTCTCGAGCACCAAAGATCCGCATTATGGGCAAATCCTATCTCAATGATCTGCACGAGAGCGGTAGTAAAGCTCTCACCTGATCTTTGCAGGCGGTAAACGCAGCAAACACCCCACATTTCATCGGGTTTTCCGTCGTAGCTATTATAAAGGTTAGTATAGAGAAGCGGAAATTCGTCGTCTTCCGCAAACCTTTCTTTTCCAAAGCAGACCGCGTTGGAGTGGGGGCAGAGTTCGTCTGCTCTGTCCAACTTGAAGGTGGCAATACATTTAGCCTCACCGTTTTCCTCGGGAGCGAGGTTTTCAAGGTCATAAACGCGGCAAATGGCGTTTCCGTCAAAGCGGAAAAGCATATTATTCCAAATGCAACCGTCCTGTCCTTGGCAGATATTTCCTAATTTTTTATAATTAATGACCATCATAATCTCCGTTCCGCCGCTATGTGACCACCAAAAACTCGCTTTGCTCGCTTCGGGGAACCCCTACATGGCGGCACAAATTGTAATCGATGAATTTTGCCGTAAGGCGAAATTCGCGCGTGAAAAAGATCGTTTCACTATAAGAAGGAAGCAACTTTCACGCTAATCTCCATAAATTAAGCCGGCTCACAATATATTTTTCAAAAAACAATTTTACGATCTGTATTCAAAGATTTCACAGCTCGAGCTTTTCTATAAGCTCTGCCGCGTGAACAACGGTCTCGGAAAACGAAGCAACGTCTTTTTTCATATCCGACAGCGGTATACGGAAATAACTATCGCGAATTTTCGCCGACTTCTCCGCAATCGAGCAATAGTCAATGGCTCTGTTCTCCGTAGCAGCCTTTTTCACCTCACCGAACAAGAGCCTCATCTCGGGAAGATAAAGATATTCGGCATTTTCGTAGATATAAGAGCGGCAGTAAGCAGACTCGGCATTATTTTTTAGCGTTATTTCAAAATTTGGGTTGACCTGTTCTACTTTTTGCAGACGGACAAGTGTTTCGAACAACGAATAATCCTCGTGTGAGCCTAAAAGCTCTGACATTGCCTTCATAAGCGCCTCTCCAAGCTTCATCGTCTCTTCAAGCTCGCTTATTGGTGACTTCTCTGTGTAAAGCACCTCTGCTTTCAGTATCGCTCCATTTACGTAACGACCGATGACTGTTCTGGCAATATCATAAAGATCTCTTCTCGTCAGCTCATCGGTTTGGGGTATTTTCGAAAGACTTCTCAATATCTCAGCGGCACTTTTTTTGTGCTCTGCGACAGAAGCAAGCTTCGTTCTGTACTCGCTCTCTTTCCGTTTATCAAACCTGGCATGATCGACTATACGGGGAAAGATATCGTTACCGTTCTGCGCATAGCTTTTGTCAACGCTCCAGGCGCTAAGAGATACGATCGGCATAAGCTTGTACCACAATTCGCTCATGGGTTCGACAAGCTCACAGGGATATCGGTCGGCACAATATCTGTCGATCTGCCGAGGGATAGACAAGGTTTCGCTCTCCCAGGCATTCTTCGTAAGATATTCTATCGCAAACGGGTCTCCGTGGGAAAGCTCCGGCCAAAGGATCATTCCCTTGCACATCGGATCTTCCTTTGCCAGCTTCAGCCTCTCATTGGTCAGCTCGTAAAAGCCGCGTATCTCGGAGTTTGGCTCATAAGCGGCAAGCATACCGAATATCCACGGGAATTTATTGACGATTCCCCATTCGATAAAATTATTATCGCGTACCGTGTCCGACGTATAATCAAGAATGATCGATTGCTTGGGATCAAGCTCCGCAATAAGCTCACGCACCTCTTCAGAGGTAAAGCGCATCCAAAGATCCCAGCTTGCAATAAGCAAAGGCGCGTTTGGATATTTCTCCTTGATATAGCCCGCAATTTTTCTATAAACGTACAGCTTCATACGTTTATTTGTCTCCGGGTCTTTCGAAAACAGTCTTTCGCCAAGACCTATTGTGTGAAAGAGCTCGGGCTTACCGTACTCTTTTACGTGAGTATCGGTCAACTTTTTATAGTATTCAAAATTCTTTTTGCATCTGACGTCAAAGACACGTCCCGTTTCATCTGCATACTCGTTTGAGCACTGCGGCAGAAGACAGGGCTTGATCTTATCAAGAAAATCACGGGGAGTGCGCGAGTACCAATGCGTCATCGTGCCGCAATCCTCGGGATGCATAAGGTCGCGTTGGGAGGCATACTGAAGGATCTTTTTTCTCAACTCACCGCGGTATTCAAGCGACCAGAAAAGACTTCGGTCATCATAACCCGGTCCTGCCTCGGGAAGAGGCTTGTCATATTCGGGATAAGAAACAATATCGGGAAAAGCCTTCTGCCAAACGTCATCCATACCGATCCGAAGCATAAAGAGATTAAGCCTCTTTTTCAGCATCCAATCGATCTCGGCACACCAATCCTCAAAGCTCCAATGCTCCGCTTGGAAACGATGCAGACTTCTGTGCGCGAAATAGCGCAAGCCGCGATATTCAAATCTTGGCGACTCGGACACGTCAACTCCACTGAAGATAAGCTCTTTTTGGGGGATACGGTCACCGTCCCAAAACCAACGGCATCCGCAGAACATTTCAAAATAGCGATATACCGCATATATCGTGGCTCTCGGACGTCCGCCCGCAAGCAGCAGATATTTGACGCCCGCATCCTCCACGCTTCTGATACAGTAATCGTCTGTGCAATAACGGATACCGAAGCCGTCGGTCTTTTGCGACAGATACAAGTCTGCGGTCACGGAATTGACCGCGTCGTTTCCTATAAGCACGTTGATCTCGCCGCGCGCGGCGCCGTTTATGTAATCCTCGTCTGTCAAAAGGCGCGTGACAGCCCCTGACACCTGCTCTGCCAGGGTGCAGAAGGTCTCTGCCGCTATCTTGTATGCGCTGTGTTCTCTTGCAGGATAAACAACGTTAAGTGTCATTTTGTTTTCTCTCTTTTCTCAGAAATTATGCATCTTCCCTGGGATTATCATCGGTCTTTTCGTATTCGTTTTCTCTGATGCCCAGATATTTCCTGTCAAGATATTCCTCTCTGTAGGGATTGACTCCCTTACAAACCGTGTCAGGCTTATTGGGAAGGATCCAGCTCTTCTTATAATAGAAGGGATTGTGGAATTTGTTCTCTATACGTCCCGCTTTCTCGAGCGCATTCATGCAGGCGCGGATACAACCCCTCGCACCGCAGATAGCAAAATATCCCGTATGTGAAAGTATGTAATCGTAATAATCTATGACCTTGTTGGTATCGGGTTTTCTTCCCTATCTGCCGCCCGCGACGGTATAAGAAAGAATATATGCCTCCTCCTCGGTCATCTCACTATTGCGCACGTCAAATGCCATATTCGGGAATTCTTTTTTCAAAAACGGCGAGCATTCGTTATTCATACCGTGGTGAGACAAGGTGCAACGACCCATTCTCACATCCCCGTACCAAACCGTTTTCTCACCGCCAAAATCAACGTAAAGGCGCTTATTCTTGTCTTTTACCGACGGCACCGCGTTGCCGGGGCACTCCCGCGCGCAGGCTCCGCAATGAATACATATATCTCCCGTATCCATAATCGGATCGGGCTCAAGTTCGCAATCGGTAAATATCAACCCGAGACGAACTCTGGGACCGAATTCCTTGGTCAGAAACACCTTTGAAAATCCTATCTCACCGAGACCGCATCCCGCCGCGATAACACGCACGCTGCAAACAACATCGGGCGGTACCTTTCCTTCGGCAACGGGCTCTTGTGTAACACCGTTTCCTTCGGGAACAGCGGGATAATGCAATGCGGCCTCCCATCCGTGATCCTCAATAAAGCAAGCAAGCTCATAAGAAAGTCGCGGACGGAAAAATGAATTGAGCTTATTATATGAATAAAAAGTATAGTTGTGCCAATGTGTACCCTCCTCTATTCCGCGATAGGTTCCTCTCGGGATACGCATTCCTATTGCGATAACCGATTTTGCCTCGGGAAAGTACGTCAAGGGAGACATCAGCTTCGGCGCGTCCTCAAATCGCTCGATATTACCGATGGCGATACAGTCTATACCCAGCTCGCGCGCTCTGTCCTTTATCATTTGAGATGTCAGTTTCATTTCTTCGCTCCTTTGCTGAACTGACCGCCAAGAACGTTATGACTTTCCACGTCACGTCCCGCCTGAGAGTTCACACTGCCGATAGACCAAGCCTCGCGCTTGCGGAACGACTCATTGAAGCTATTCTCAAGTGCGTCGTTCTCCTCAAGATGGCAAAGGCAGGTACGGTTACAAAGGGCGGCAACTCTGTCGGGCTTGGCTATGGGAGCAAAGCGGCTGGGACACGCGCCGTTTTTACAAACACGGCACTTGTCGTAATCGATATTCGCGACTTCCATCCTTTTACCGCATATATCTATCGTATAAGTATCGTTTTTGTCGATCGCGCCGAGAGGACACACGTCGGCACACTTGCCGCATCTGTCGCAAATATGTCCGTCATAAAGTGGAGTCTCCTCTATCTCAGCATCGGTTATTATCATATGGAATCTCTGACGTGAGCCAAATTTGGGAGTTAAGAAAAGTCCGCCAAATCCTATCTCGCCCAGACCGCAGGTAACAGCCGCATATGTAAAATCAGGATATACGTTAGGCTCGGGACGGCCTTCAGCAACCGAAACACCGTTTGGACCCATTTCGGAGGGGATTTGGAAAATGGGACAAGCCTCCCAGCCCTCATCCTCAAGAACACGAACAAGATTGTAGCAAGCAAGAGCCAGGAATTCATCCTCAAGCCAGTTCTGACCGAACAGCTTGTAATCTCCGAAGTTCGTGCCTTCCTCAACTCCGCGAAGCGAGCCGCGGCAGATGCGCTTTCCAAGCATAATTACCGTCTTGCCCTTCGGGAAATATGGAAAAAGGATTGTGCTGCGCGTCAACGCTTTCAAAACGAGCCTTTGAAGCAAATCCAACAAGGTCTATTCCCTCTCTTTTCATCGCCTCACGTATTAATGCTTCAAGATTTTTCATAATAGTCTCCATTCCGCCGCTACGGGAACCCCTGTGTTGCGGCACAAGTTGTTATTGATGAATTTTGCCGCAAGGCAAAACTCGCGCGTGAAAAATATCGTTTCTCAATAATTAAGGAAGCAACTTTCACGCTGATTTTCTTTGTTTTTTTGGGTGTGTAACTGAACACCCAATATATCAATTTCATTCTATCACAAAAAAACCTATTGAAAACGCAATTTTTGTGCAATGGGGTGGACTTTTCGGTCACAATATGCTATAATTAAACTGAGGTGATAAATCTATGATATATAATGATGATTCTCTTTCCTTTAAAATCTTGACAGTCAAGCATTTTTTCCACAAAGAGGGCTTTTTTGACGTGAAAGCACGTCCGTATGCTTCCTTTTCTTTTCGCATCAGCGGAACGTCAACTCTCGAGACGGGAAATAAAACTTTAATAACCAAGCCGGGAGATTTATTGTTCATCCCCTCTGACACCTCCTACAAGGTAGAGTATTCGCTCTGTGAGATCATAGTCGTTCATTTAGAGCAATGCAATTATTTGGAGCTGGAAAGCATCAGTCCTCAAAACCGTACAGCAATAGAACATCGTTTTCAACATTTGCTTGAGTCATGGAATGAACGACACTCAATGAATCAAGCAAAATCCATCATTTATGATATTCTGGAGAAAATTGCAATCGACAAAGGACCTTCTTCCGAGCACACGGCATTTGCCAACAGCGTTCGCTATATTAACGAGCATTTTTGCGATCCTGATTTGAATATCGAAACAATTTGCCAAGAGTTATTTATGAGCGCCTCCAGCCTTCAGAGAGCATTCAAATCTTTTTTGGGAATATCGCCAAAACAATATTTGGACAAGCAACGCATGAATAAAGCATTGGAGTTGTTAACCGAGGATGAGCTTTCGGTCAAGCAGATCGCTTATGCGTGCGGCTATACGGATGAAAAGTATTTTTCAAGGGTTTTTAAGAAAACATATGGCTATCCGCCGTCACAACTTCGCAAGCATATCGATGTATGACACCCGCCTGATTCCCATAAGATCATTCGCCGTGCAAAGGCCTGTTTTTTAAGAAACGAAATGACATCAACAAATGAAGATTTTAAACTTATAAATTTTCCTTTTTTCACAAGGTAATTCCCAACTTTTTGAAAGAATAATATCGGTAGCGCTATCCGTCTCGCCCAAGACAGTGTGAACTCAAAAAACTTTTACGCGGCAAATCCAAATCTTGACAAACAACACTTTTATCAAACAACAATAAAATAATAATACTCGCCTGTGGAGATCATTTTTGATTACCGACAGGCGAGTATTTTATATTCATAATCGATTGGATTTCACGCATCAGTTTTTATAATAGATCATCGAAAAAAAGATGTTCTATCAAAGCCACTTGTGCTCGTCCTCCCCCAAGGATAGCGATTCACTATAATTACTTTATTATTAAGATTTTTGTCAATATAGTTCGTTAATGATTGATCTCATTTGTTCACGACCTCCTTCAGAACTATTTCCTCGGCGCTTGCCTTGATGCTATTCATCATCTGTACCCAACTTATCGGATCGGATGCTTTGAGTTCCTCGGTCGCGCCCATTCTCAATGCGAGCTGTGCGATATGTAGGTTGATCTGTTCGTGTGCCTGCTCGTCGATGCTGTGGAGGTGTTCATTCAAGCGTCCTTCGGTCAGTAGGGCGGTATATGTACCTCTGCGGTGCTTCTTGATAAAGTCAAGATGAAGGTGTCCGTATTTGCCGATTTCGTAGTTAGTTTGCTCGGAGATTTCAAGCATCGGGTAGTATTGTTCTCCGCGAAGTTCGTATTTAATGCCGTTTTTAGTGATGTACTTTTCCATAATCATATTCCTTTCGTGTTTCAAAATTCCTTGTATCAGGAAGCGGTGGAACAAGGTTTGTCAGCCGGATATAGCGGAATACCATATCCCGGCTTTCCCCCATTGCCGCACCGACTTCTGCTGCGGAATCTGACTTTGTCGCAACTTGCGACAAGCTTTTTCCTTTGTGCTTGATTGCATCCAGTTTCATTTTGTATTCTTGTCTATGGTTTCTTTCTTCATAGATGATCCTCCGTTTGTTTCCTTAGATTTGACTGGCAGGTCTTTTCTATTTTATCACAAACGGAGGATTTTTCCTCACCGGTTATCCTGACGAGTCACTTACTTGGGCATAAAATCCACGTGCCTCATCGTATTTCATTAGTTTGTACCAGTCCCTGCTCGATATCCATGTGGAATTAAAGCTTGCCGTGAAGTCGGTCATATCACTTGCATCCGTCCACCATACGGCGTTGATTGTCGCAGCGGAAGCCGTCAGCGGTGTAATTGCGAACACGCCAAGCATCATGGCAACCATAAGCAGAACGCTGATAAGTAGATTTCTTGACTTTGTTTTCATTGAGATTTCCTCCTTTTTTTAATCCCCTTGCCCCGAAAGACAAGGGGATAATGTTTTTAGTAGGTATATGAGATTGTTAAATTAATTTTGGCTTACAGCAACGATTCTCACTTCGTGAGTTGTTTTGTTAATGTAGATATTGTACGTGTCATCTGCCTCGACCATAACGGAAGAGCCATTTGTATTTGCGCCTGTTGTGCCGGAGGCGAGGGTGATATCGGAGATATAATTGTTATCCGTATCACGAATTCTAAAATCGTCATAGCTTTCCAAAACAAGACCGAGATAGCAAAGCTCGTCAGCATTTTCTGTGTTTTCGATGAGCGTATAAGTTTCCATTGTGCTGATATAAATATCTTTCGGCATCGACTTTTCTTCGATTGAGCCTGATACGGCAACGAGCTTTATGGTTTTTGCTTCGGTATCAAAATAAATATCATACGTTCCGGCAATCTTAACCATTGCAACCGTACCATAAGATTGTGCTATGGAAGAATCGACATCGGTAGCAAGAGCACCGTAGGTGGTATTGCTACTTGCATCCTTCGCCATTTCGATAACTCCGATAAAGCAATTTGCAGTTAATTCCACGCCTTTATAACAAACCTCTTTCGAGTTGCTTGAATTGACTTGCATTGTAAGCGTTTGTTTAGCACCCGAGCCACCGGATACGCTTAAATAATACAGATAATCGACGGTCGGATTTCCCTCCGTTCCACCGCCTTGATCATCACCGCCGACGGAAGTAATAGAAAGCACACCCGTTTCCACGTTATAGGCAAGATTATAAGTGCCTGCCTTATCGAAGAACAGCATACTCATACCGTTGCTTTGAATTACGTGAGCGATAGAACTATTCGTTTGGCTATCAAGCGTGATAGGAAGATACGTCGTGTAGGTGTTGTCCGTGAACATAATGTTTGTGCTTGTATCCGCTACAAGACCTTCGTATGTTACAACGCCATCTGCATCCTTCAAAAGGGGAACGAAATTGCCGTCAAGGTACATATAAACGTCGGCAGGATTTTCTGCTTCTTCGATCATAAAACCATTAACGCAAGGCATATAAACGATAGAATAATAACCGCCGACTAAAACCTTGATATAATCGCCGTCCTTGGTTATACATCCGCTTTCCGTATATACTTCCACAAGATGGTCGGCGGTTATCGTGCTGTTTGCCGTAAGATTTTTGATATTGAACTTCATGCCCTCTTCAAGCTGAAGCTTAACGATGTACACATACAAACCCTTTTCGCTGATATAGGAAACGATGTCCGCGTTGTTTACTACGTCTTCGTGTGCTATGTACCACAAAAGATCTTCGTATGCTTCGGAACCCGTTTCGAATTGCATTTGCGTAAGGCTTACCGATTCGGTGTCGGAATTCTCAAAAGTTAACTCGTATGAGCTTCGTCAAGGGGAGCAAAGACTTTGTTGATGTAGATCTTCTTATTGCCGCCGTCGTCAAACTCGATTCCGTAACGTGCGGCATAGTCAATCACGAATTCACCGTTATCGCCACGATGGTAATCCCAAGTATCCCAAGCAAAGACGGGATCGAGGTCGTCGTAATCGTAAACACTACCGCTTACGTTATCGATAATTACGAATTCGTCAGCCACCGCAAACTCCACGTAACCGTAAATGTAAGTCGTTGTTTCATCGGGATACGCAGTATAAATCATCGGATACTGCACGCCGTTGATTTCAATGACGATTCCCTCGTATTTATATCCGTCGATAAACAGCGTAAGTCCGTTAGGTGTTGCTGTAAGAACAACGTTCGCCGCTGCCGCCGTCGTAAGTATCTTCCCGTCCTCGTCAACGTTGCCTTCGGCAAAATAATTATGCACAATCTCTGCATTATCCGTTTGACAAAGGGTAATTACGTCCCCTTTTGTAACCGAAAGTCCTTCAAGCGACCATTCGATGAAGTTTTCGTGTTGTTCTCCAAGCACGAGCGCCGTCGGCGTTCCGTTTACGCAAATGGAGAGATTGGTTGAGTATTTGGGAATCACAACGGTTTCGACTTCGTTAAATTCCGCGTCAAAGTATTTTTCGCAAACGGCGCATTGATAGTATTCAATGTTGCCGTCCTCCCAGAAGTTGGCGGATTTCCCCCAGTACATTGAACCGTATTCGTGTTCTGCTTTTGGAATGCTTACCGTTTCAACTTCTCCATAATTAGGGTCAAAGTTCTTGCCGCAACCGTCGCAGTGGTAGTGTGCAACAACGCCTTCTTTCTCACAGGTAGGCTCGGTGCCCTCTACCCATTCGTAGTTGTGTACGTGTTCGGCAGGAGCCGCTTCTGCAATTATAAAATAGGAAAAACTGCTTGTTTCAAATGAGATTTTTCCGTCAGCCACAGTAGGAATAAGGTTTTCTACCGAGTTGTCTGCCTTAACGTGGAATACAAGGTAGTTATCAATCTGAACGTTGGGTACAGGAACAGAAACCTTCACTTTGCCGCTCGGTCGCACCTTTGCGCCGTCTTTCGTAACGTAGATATCGAAAATATAAACGCTACCGTCTTTGTTGTAGTTCTGATCGGCAATCACCGCAAGCACCTCTGCTCCCTCTTCCGCGTCTGTCGCGATTTCGTTGCTGACAAGAGTTGAGCCTTCTTCAAACCCACCGCCGTCAATAACGATACCGAACTCGTTTTGCAACTTATCAAGAGTGACGTCATTGCATGCAGTAAGCATTGAGATTCCAAAAAGCATTACAATCATCAATATTACACCGACAAAAACGTTTCTTGTGTTTGTTTTCATACTGTTACTCCTCTTTGAATAAGAATATATTAATATATACACAATTATTATATATTTTTTACCTTGGGCTTGTCATGTGCCGATTGGCACATTTTAACTCCTATCTGAAGTTTTTTGGTTTCAAATTCGTTTCTTCACCAATTACAAAGAAGTGAAAAAAATTCAAATGCTATTCAAGAAACAGTAAAAAAGAGAGAACCTAAAAACTTGTTCTCTCTTAAAAATTATTATAAAATTGTAGTACCATTACCCAAGCAAAAACGATATGTCGTAAGTTCAAGACCTGTTTTTTGAAAAAAGCGCCGAAATGCAGCTGTTAAATTCAAAGATTTTGTCCGATGACAAAAACACAAGATATAGTAACAAAAAGCACAAGATACGCAATATCTTGTGCTTTTTGTGTGTTGTAGCTTTTTCGTACAACAAAGATGGCTCCCCCTGTTGGGCTTGAACCAACGACATCATGATTAACAGTCATGCGCTCTACCGACTGAGCTAAGGAGGAATATAAATGGGGAAACGGGGGGACAGGAAGACCGGGGCGAGGGAAAAAGGAAATCAGAAAGCGGGATATACGGAGAAGCCATATATCCCGGAAAGGTAAGATGTTGGCGATGAGCTATCTTTCCGGTCCGTCTCCAGACAAGTATTGTTGCCACTGCGGAGCTTAACTTCCGTGTTCGGAATGGGAACGGGTGGACCCTCCGCGTTAAAAACACTGACTTGGTGCACCTTCAGGGATTCGAACCCGGGACCCACTGATTAAGAGTCAGTTGCTCTACCAACTGAGCTAAAGGTGCGAATATGTACCCTGCTCAGCCGGTTAGAACCAACCCGAGCGAAAGGTGCGACTGATTATTCATGGGTTGTGCCCATTGAAAACCGAATAAAGAGGGAAAGAAGAAGCAGAAAGAAACCCAAGTAATAAAGTGAACCAAGACAACGAAGTTGTCTAAAAAGGTTCAAGCCCTCGGTCTATTAGTATCGATCAGCTACATGCATTACTGCACTTCCACCTTCGACCTATCAAACTTGTAGTCTGCAAGTGACCTTACCTGACTTAAAGTCAGTGGGATATCTCATCTTGAGGTGTACTTCACGCTTAGATGCCTTCAGCGTTTATTACATCCGCACGCGGCTACCCAGCTATGCCCTTGGCAGGACAACTGATGCACCGGAGGTGCGTTCGACCCGGTCCTCTCGTACTAAGGTCAACTCCTCTCAAATATCCAACGCCCACGACAGATAGGGACCGAACTGTCTCACGACGTTCTGAACCCAGCTCGCG
>ENA-ORPF01001473-ORPF01001473.1-human-gut-metagenome-genome-assembly--contig:-NODE-1473-length-18845-cov-6.125439_pt1 | contig 18845 bp, 18 predicted proteins | sample MGYA00242140_ERZ509070 | MGnify/ENA primary metagenome ERZ509070 (study PRJEB26280, sample SAMEA2338713) | human gut metagenome | biome: human gut; feature: human-associated habitat; material: faeces... | reverse complement strand
AGACGGTCGCCGTTGCTCTTGCGGAAGGACACCGTAATGCCGTTTCTCCTTAGAGTGTCAACGCTTTTACGGATTCGGTGGGAAAAGCTGTTGGGGGTCAGTCCCTCCATACCGGCAGGGTCGATCTTTTCCAACAACACCTTGGCAGGGGCGCTGATCTCCGGCTGCCGGCGCAGCAGTTCAGAGAGAAGAAAAAGAATTCTCTCGTTGGGCTGCTTTTTCTGTTCGCAGTCATCTGACAGCAGTTTCCAGACATGATCCTCGCCGTCGAACTCCAGTGCCAGTTCCCGGTAGGGGATGTCCCGCCCAGTGCAGTAGAGCGTGGCGGTGTTCTCCCTGCGCTGACTCTTGCGGAGGACAAAGTTGCTGTCGGTGGCGCCGCTGAGCCCGGTGGTGCCGGAGATCATGTTCATGGGATCATCGTCATTCATCTTCCGCAGATGATGCACCAGCAGAATGGCGATGCGGTGCTTGTCCGCCAGCGCTTTCAGAACGCCGATGTCCCGGTAGTCGCTGGCATACGGATTCGCGTCATTGCCCGCGGTGCGGATGCGCTGGAGCGTGTCGATGACGATGAGCCTGGTCTGCGGATGCTCCTTCAAGAATTGCTCGATCTGTTCCACCAGCCCGTTGTGGAGCTGCTGGGACATGACGGCGAAGTGCAGCGTGGGCGGCGCGTCCTCCGTGAGATCGAAGAGGCGGCTTTGGATACGCTGAAAGCTGTCCTCCAGACAGAGGTACAGCGCCTCGCATGGGTGCGTAGCGAAGGTCCAGAGCGGTTTGCCTTGCGCGGCGCAGAGACACAGCCACAACGCCAGCCACGATTTGCCGATCTTCGGCGCGCCTGCCAGCAGGTGCAGTCCTTGCGGGAGCAGATCGTCGACCACGAAGGAGACCGGCTCGTAAGCGGTGCTTTGCAGCGTGTCCGCGTCAATGGTTTGCAGTCGTTTGATTTGAGACATAAAAAACCTCCGGATAAAAGAATAAGGGCAGAGACCTCGCTGCAGTCGAGGCTCTAACCCTTTCACTTGATTATTCTGTGTTTTTTGATAGAATGAGAATATCGCAGGACAACCGCAAAACAGATATGGGACAGGAGGGCGATGCTATGCCGCTGGGAATACAGCAGAACAACGATTTCACGCAGTTCACAATGGATGTCTGGAATGACAAGATTTTTTATCAGGAGAAGGATTTCCCGGCGGGATTTATGGCTGCATCCGTTTTGAACATTCCTGAAGAAAAACTGCCGGAGCTGATACAGGCTGGCGGCGCACCAACCTTCCTGTTCCCTGTGGTGGTACAGGGCAGCGATGAGGAAGCCGCGGCGGTATTCCCGCAGCTGCGGGAACGGATCTTATACCTGACCGAGCTTCTTTGGAAGTATCCGCCCTTTTGCTATAATGACTATGAGAAGGAAATGCGCCGGATCAATATCCTGTTTGACGAAAGAAACCTCCTGCAAATACGGACGCCCAATTCAGAGCTCCAGACAGAGTTTCTGAGATTCTGCGTCGGGATCATACGCATCCCTATCGCCATGTATCACTTCTATGCAGCGGGGCGGTTCTTTGAGCTGGATTATTTGCGCCGTCTGAAAAAACGGAACGAAACACATTTCGCCGTGGCCGCGCATGACTGCTTCAACAGCGAGCAGTTTTGGGATGAGATGCGAAGTTTACAGAGCTTGGATATGGAGCCATTCACGGTTTATCCGGAGCTGTCCTCCACCTATGTGTTTGCCCGCAGTCCTAAAAACGAAAAAGAAATGGTGTTTGTAGAACGGGTGATTTTTCCACGCCTGACCGATTTCTACACCTATGACCTGATGAACGGATTGCACCACGGCCACGCGCCCAGCCAGTGCCAAGGCTGCGGAAGATACTTTCTGACCACCAACGGCCACATTCCCAAATACTGCGACGGTGTCGCCCCGCAGGACAGCCGCTATACCTGCCGGCAGTACGGCGCGATGATGCACCAGAAGGAGCAGAACAAACAGCACCCGGTCTACCGCCTGTTCAATACCCGCACCGACACCATCCGCAAGCATCACCAGAGAGGGAAGATCTCCGATGACCTGCGGCGGGAGGCACTGTATCTGGCGGGGAGCTACCGGGACAAGGCACTGATGGACAACGACTATGCCGCTGACGGATATGCGCGGGACATGGAATTGGAACACATTTACGCGGAGGCAGAGAAGCGGCTGAAATGAGGAAGGGGGCGTTCCTGTGACGAAAAATATGTACACCGTTTCCGGGGACGGCCCCTGCAATGAAGAGCTGGCGTTGCGAATGCAAGTCGGAGACAAAAACGCCGCGGGGCAGCTCGTCTCACAGAACGAGGGTTACCTCACCGACCTGGCGCGGGCGTACACGCCGTGGTGCGAGATGGAGGATTTGAAGCAGGAGGCGGCGCTGGCGCTGCTGGACGCGGCGGAACGCTCTGATCCCGCTTACGGAACAAAGCTGCTGACCTATGCGACGCCCGCGATAGAAGCGGCGCTGTCCGACTACGCCGCGCGATACGCCTTTCCTTTGCCCGTCCCAACCAGCCGCGGCAGCCAGCTCCGCACCGTGGCGTACTTCTGCGCCGAGGCGCAGGATACCTCTGAGGCAGAATTGACCAAGGCGGTGTGCGAAAAGCTGAAGGTATCCTCCAAGGCAGCCGAGGTGTTGTTGAAGGAATACCACGCGCTGTGCCGCGCGCGGCAGTTGGGGGATGCTGTGTTCTCCGTCAGCTGCGGCGGCGATCCCGCCGTTGCCTATGACCGCCTGATGCGCCGGACGCTGCTGATGCAGCGGATGGAGGAGGTGCTGACGCCCAGAGAACTGAATCTGGTGCGAAGCTACCTCGGCATCGGTCAGCCGGACGAGGCTGGCATGACCTTTCAGGAGTTGGCGATCTATCTCAACTACAACGGCCCCAGCGGAGCGGAGAAGGCGTATAAGTCCGCGCTGCGGAAACTGAAAAAGGACTTGTACGGCGGCGCCTACGGTCGGTGGCTCTCCGCACAGAAAGCCATCCGCGCCGCCAAAGCGGAGGCGGAGATGGACGCAGGGCATGGCACAACGCCGCAGAGAACATGGTGGGAGGAGAAGGCGCTGGCAGATTGATTTATCTGTGAGACAGCAGCACTTGCCCGTGCTTACGAGGTACTCAGCGAATCTTAATCAAGAATTATTTAATTCCAAATGCAATAAATCGTCCTTTCCGTGTATTACACGGATGACAGGAGATGGAAGCCTATAACATAACCTGCGCTTGGTGAAACCACATAAAAGAAGGGAGCTTTTGCTTATGCAAAAGCTCCCTTCCCGTGCTACGAGGTCGAGTTCGAGTCCGGCGGCATGGCGTACAGCTACGAGATCAACGCCGCCACCGGCGCGATCCTCAAGCATGAGACGGAGTTGGATGACTGACGTGATAATAGAAAGTATGCGGCGCAGGTGTACTTGCAGGACAGAGTAATATTTAGAAGTCCGAAAAAAACCAACCATACTCTTGGAAGAAAGTATTGCTGCTGCATCCGACAGAATTGACGGTGCTGCAAAGGTGACAAACTCCTTCCCGCTGCATCAAATAAATGAAGAAAGAGCGCGCTTCCCTGTGTGAAAGGGAAGCGCGCTCTTAGATTGCCGAGGGGATCGTGCCATCATAGCCTATCCCAAAAGATGCACGCTGCCGGATGTTTAAGGCGGAGAGACTAACCAGTAACACCCAGAGCGGCGCTGCATCTTTCCGAATCGTGGCAGAACCTTCAGATATCCAAAACAATCAGATGATTATCGCTCACATCCAGACGCACAGCGCCGTTCTCGGTAATGGCAACGGTGTCTTCTACCTGAACGCCGCCCCAGCCAAGCTCGTAATACGGTGTTTCGATGTTCAAAACCATATCTGCCTGCAGCACAGTCTGATTATCAGGTGTGATAGACGGGTCATCATAGACCTCAAGACCCAAACAGTGACCCACATGGTGCCGCCTGTAATGAGGGATACCATTGCTGCGAGTCGTCTCTACTGCGATCTGAAACAGCTCACAGGCTCGGACGCCGGGACGGGCTGCGGCGATAGCCGCCTCTGTGCCGGCACGAATCGCATCATACAGACGAACGGTTTTTTCATCCGGCGTCCCAACGCATACCGTTCTGGACAGATCCGATGTATAACCCTGATAGTCGCACCCGTAATCAAAACGAATCAAACTTCCACGTTCGATAGGAACAGGCTGGTTGACGGTATCACAAAATGCCGCACGTTTGTTGGCAGTCGCCACGCAGAAGATATCCTTCGCGCCGTGCTGTGCCGCATGGCGGCGGAAGCTGTTCCCTAGGTCCTGCTCTGTGTCGCCGGGACGGAAATCCTTCAGGCTGGCGAGCAGTGCTTGCTCAGCGATCTGCGCCGAACGTGCGATGCCCGCTATCTCTTCCTTAGCTTTAATCATGCGAGCCTTATAGAATACTGCTGCGCCGGAAACAGATGCCGTGGGGAACGCTGCAAGTATGCCGGCGGTAGTTTCGTATGGCATACGGCTGGTATCCAGAGCGATTTGCATATCGTCGGTCTTGACCAGCTCGCGAAGCGTATCGAGAAGCGCCTGTAGTGCGGAGCTCTTTGTTTTCTGCTCATACTCGGAATATCTGGCGGCTTCGGAAAAGTATCGGCGTATGCAAAGCGGAAGGCTCCAAAAGGCACGATCTCTGCGTTGCCGCCCTCAAACTCCAACACGGAGGGGATCTCGGCGTGACCGACGATGCAGTATAGCTTACCCTCCGGAAGCAGATAGGCGACATAGGCCTGTGATGAACACAGCACATTTTGACCTACGCTCACATATCCTCCGGTCAGATAGGCGATGTTCTGCGGAAGGGATGCGATCAGGATCTGCACATTGGAATCCTTCATCGCCTCCTGCACGCGGCGGCGAAATGCTTTCAACTCCATACCCGTTTCACCGACCCTTCTCAACGAAATGCCGGAAGGACTTCTTCCGCAAAGAGCTGCATACTCTCCTTGGTCTGGGTAAGGTCGTCATCCACAAAGGTCATTGCGGAGAAATGCGTAACTCCGGCATCGATGTACTGCTGGACTGAGCTCTTGCATCAAGCGTGTATCAAAAAAGGATCACCGCCCGACCGGGCGGTGATCCTTTTTGCCTATCAAGAAGCGTAGAGTCTGAAACTCACCAGAGGTTTCCATTTTCATCAAAAGGCCACTCCTCGGGCTCGCCCAACACCTGCATATCATTGCGCTGCAGAATCTCCGGCAGCATATTCTCGCTGACCATGATATCTGTCACGTGCAGCGTATCCGGGATGCGGATGATGCGGGCATCATTCAGGTCGATGCCGGTGCTGATCTTAATGGCGCACTGAATAGCCTCACGGTCATTTTTCATGTACATGGGCATGTGCTGGTTGCCGCAGGATGTCAGAGAGTTGGGGTATGTCTGCTCTGGATCGGCCTTGTCGATTACTCGACGAGTGGTCACGTCTGCTGCTTCAATACCGATGAAGTTGCCGTGGGTGGCCTCGGTGAGGTCGAGCACCGCCACGCGCTTAGCTGTGAAGTTCGGCTTGCCGGTGTAGTACTGGCAGAAGCGGCCGGTGATGTTGGGATCCATACCGTCGCCGCTGATATCCTTGCCCATCTTATCTACGACCAGAATGTCCGCATAGCCGGGAAGCAGTCTGGGCATCTTGGCTTTTGCGTCCAGCAGCAAGCGGGGCTCCTCCTGCCGGATACCCTCCGGTGTCAGAGCTATCAGGCGGTTGGTCTGGTCATAGGCATTCTCGATGATGGCCAGGCCAAAGAGAATATTGGCGTGATCCAGCACGGCATTGCCGAACAAGGGGATGAGGTGATGGAAATTCTCAAAGCCCATCTGATGCACGACCTCGGCTTGCTTCTGCTTGCCTAAGCCGATGGTCATCATCTTCATCAGGCCGCTTTCATAGGGCGCGACAAAGACGGGGTGGGGCTTGATACGGTTGATGACGATAATGCCGTCTGCCTCGGCTGCGTGCCGGTCGATCTGTACCACGTGGCCCTCTGCTGTCTGGCCGATGACCTTTGTTTCCATAGAACTGATGATCGGACAGCCGCAGCTCTCCTCGGTCACACCTAACGCGGCCAGCATACCCTGCTGCCCTTCGGCTGTCGCGCCTGCGTGACTGCCCATGGCGGGTATGATGAAGGGGTGTGCGCCTTGGCGGATGCAGAAATCCACAACTGTGTGCATAATGGTGCTGAGATTGGCGATACCGCGGCTTCCGCAGGTGATCGCCACAGACATCCCGGCTTTGATTCCGTGAGGAAAATCACCGGACAGTTGCCGCGTGATCTCTCCGGGGATGTCCTCCACCACCTGAGAGTCAAATTGCTGGTGGACTCGTACCATGCGCGGCAGACGAATGTCTTTCAAAATGTCGCTGATTGCACTCATTGCTGCTGCCTCCCTCTCAGTTGGTTCTCTGCTGTACGTGTTTGCTCAGCCGCTTTTCCAGCTTGCTCTGCAGCACGGTTAGAGCGGAGTTCATCAGCAGATAAACAAACGCCACCTCCAGATACAGCGCCAGCGGTTCGTAGACAACTGCGGTGATCTGCTGGCCGGTCTGCAGCAGCTCGGGGATGGTCAGCATACCGGCCAGAGAGGTGTCCTTTGTCAGCCCGATGAACTGATTGCCCAGAGAGGGGACGGCTGTGCGCGCCGCCTGCGGAATGACGATGCGCATATAGGTCTGCGCTCGAGTCATGCCCAGCGCCTTGGCTGCCTCCCATTGTCCGCTGGGGACAGAAAGGATCGCGGCGCGGACGATCTCCGAGTTATAGGCGCCCTGACACAGGGACAGGCCCAGTACGCCGGAAACAAAGGGACTGAGCACGATTCCCAGACTGGGCAGGCCGTAGAAGATCACGAACAACTGCACCAGAAGAGGCGTGCCGCGGATGATCCAGATATAAAACTTTGCAATGCCTTGCAAAATGCGAACGCCCGACAAGCGGAAGATCGCGGTGATAAAAGCCAGTACTGTGCCGCAGCCGAAAGAAACAATGGTCAAGGGTATCGTATATTTCAGTGCTGCCTTGCACAGAGGCCAGAAAGAGTTGAGGAGAATCTCCACGATCCTCATAAATTGATCGCTCATACGCACACTCGCTTTCTGAAAGGTAATAGCCGGTGGGACGCCCGTTGGAAACGAGCGTCTCCACCGGCTCGGTGTTTATTTATTTAGTGAACACATCCAGACTGTCGGCCACGTCCTGGCTGAGATACTTTACAGCCAGATCATACAGGGTGCCGTCGGCCTTCATGTCAGCCAGAGCCTGGTTGCAGGCTTCTACCAGCTCCTTGTCGGCGATGCGGAAGCAGCCAGCCACCTGCATCTCGGTGATATCTGCGGGCTCATAGAAGGCTACCTGCTTGACGTACTGCTTCATGTCGGGCTTGCCCTCCAGATACAGGGCCATAACGATCTGATCCTCAATCTGTGCGTCAGCGCGGTGATCCTTTAGCAGGGTCATGGCCTCTGCCAGACCGGCGGGGGTCAGCTCGGCGCCATAGGACTTTGCCAGCTTACCGTTGGAGCCTTCCAGTGCGTTGGCTACCAGTTTGCCGTCCAAGTCCTCGAAGCTCTTGATGTCCTCGTTGTCGGCGGCAACGGTCAGCACCAGCTGATTCTGCATATAGGGGATGGTCATGCCGTACTTGTCCACGCGGCCGGCGATGTTCACACCGTTGAAGATGGCGTCCACGCGGCCGGAGTCAAGGCTGGCCACGATGCCGTCCCAGCTGTTGGAGCTGGAGTACTCGATCTCTACGCCCAGACGCTTGGCAATCTCGGCAGCGACCTCCACGTCGTAGCCCACCAGCTGCTGCTTGTCATCAATGTAGGCGAAGGGGGGCCATGATGTCTCGCAGGCCACGATCAGCTTGCCGGCATCCTGCACGCGTTTGAGGGATCCGTCACCGGTGGTTTCGTCACCGTTGCTCGCTGCGGGCTTATTGCCGCAGGCGGCCATCGCGGCGACCATCATGACCGCCATAATCAGGGTCAATGCGCGTTTCATCGTTTTCATTTTGCTTTCCTTACCTTTCTTAAGTTTGTTCTCTTTTTTTGCAAGCCGCCTCAATCAGAGAAGAAACGGCTCAGCACACGGTAGTTTTGCAGGTCGGCGGCGACAGGGTCGGCAAAGTAGCGCTCGTCCGCCACCTCCTGCACCAAATAGCCGGTGTATGCGTTGGCTTGCAGGCAACGCAGCATCTGCTCCAGCGGATAGTTGCCGTCACCCCATATATTGTGTACGAAGGGGTCGCCGTCAAGAAAGTGCATATGCACCAGATCAGAGCCGAATGCGGCAAACCAATCCTCCAACGTTTCACCGCAGGCACCGGTGGCGATGGTGTCCGCCATGACCTTTAAGCCGGGGTGTCCCACCTGCTCGATGAGCTGCCGCGTGGTAGGCAGATCATAGGCAAGATCTGTCTCGTCCTGACGCAGGGACTCCAGCGCCAGCGTTATATGCCGCTGCTCCGCCTCCTCGGCCAGCTGCCGCAGCAGCTCGCATGAGGCGTTCCAGGATTCCTGACGGGGCCGGTCCATGCAGCCCCAGCCGGAGTTGACCGTCATAACGGTGCAGCCTAAATCCTCTGCCACAGCCAGCCCTTTTTTGAAATAGGACAGGCAGTAGTCTGCTACCTCTGGGGAAAATGGCGCGTACTGATACTGGAAGCAAAAGCTGGGGCATGTGAGGGAGACCACCTCCAGCCCACGGCGCTGCACTTTGCGCAAGAGCGATTGTACATCATCATAGTGCTGGTCGTCCAGCCAAAAATGCTGGGCGCCGCACCAAAGCTCGATGCTGGTAAAGCCGATACGCTGCTGTGCATCCAGAAAATAGTCCAGCGAGTACCGTTGATAATGCTGGTTCATGACGGCTGCCTGACGGCGTTGTATCAAACCCATAGGCTGCTTTCCTCCTTGCCGGACAGCATGGCCAGAACTGTGGCACGGTTGCGTCGATCTGCGGCGGCTGGATCCTCTTGATAACGTGTCGAAAGACCGTTGATGCTGACAAGACCGGTATACCCGCTGTGAAGGAGCTGGTGCGCGTAGTCCTGACTGGGGAACACGCCTTGTCCCCAAATACGGCCGTAACAGCCGCGGCCGTCCTGAAATCTTACGAAGCGGATACGCTGACCCAGCTTGTCAAACCACTGGGGGATGCTCTCACCTGCCAGGCTGACGGGTACAGTGTCCAGCGCGGCTGCCAGCTCTGGAACGGCGTCCAACACCGTGAGAAGCTGGGGCAGCGTATGCAGGATGGCGCTGTCTTCCGGGGTAACGGTTTGTAAACAGAGGGTCACGCCATACTGGACGGCGTCGCCGCACAGCGCGGATAATTGGCGGCACAACGACGACAAGCTGTTCTGGTCGTCTATCAGAGCGCCATCGGGCTGCAGGCAAACTGTGGTGCAGCCCAGCGAGCTGGCGACGTCCATACAGCGGCGCAGGTACTCGCGGGTGCATAGATCCTGCCGGGTTCCGGCTGAGGCGAAAAGGCTGTAATGATACCGGCCGGGGTGAAAGACATCCACTGCGATACCGGCCTCTGCCAAGTGCTGTTTCAGCGTCTCTGCGCCCACGCAGCGATAGTGATCCAGCCACAGGTGCGCGGGGACGTGGTGAAAAGCGATGCGGCGCACACCCATCTCCTGCTGCGCCGTCAGAAACGCAGGGAGCGTCCAATGACTGTAAAATCCGTTGCTGCCTAAGATCGTGTCTGGCGACAGCATGGCGCTTACTTCAGCTGGCCGGGATAGCCGTTCTCGCACAGCTCGAACCAGATATAGTCGAAGCGCTGGCCGTCCTCGGCGCTGGTGCCGTGGTAGTTGCCGTGGGGAGTATAGGACAGGTCGCCCTCGTTGAAGGGGATCTCCTCGTCGTTTACATGGTAAGTGAACTTTGCGCCGGGCAGGGCATAGTACCACTGCTCCAGCTCGTTGTGGATGTGCTGGCCGACTTCGTTGGGGCCTTTGCCGTATACGGCGCCCATGGACAAACGACCAAAATAGCGGTGCTCGATCAGGGTGTAGGATTCGATGTCGCGGGTCTTGAAGTTCTCCTCGTACTGCCAGCCCTGAGACACGGGGCGGAAGCGGGGCAGGGCGATGTGGGAGTCGGCCATGTTTTCACGGTCATAGTCGGAAAGGTTGGCGACGATCTGCAGGAAGCTCAGCTCGCTATCGGCCTGAATAAAGAAGCTCTCCTGGTCGAAGCGGGGGACAAACACGGAGACCTCTTCGATCTGAAATGCCTTGTGGGGGGTGGCTACATAGCCGGTACCCTCGGTGAAAAGCAGGATCTGCACCTTCTCCTGCTGGGGATACAGCTCCGGCTCCCATTTTGCACCGGCAGCCAGCGTACACTTATAGATGGCGACATCTTTGTACTCGCCGGTCAAAACGCTCTGACGAGCCAGACCGTTTTCGTTGAATACCTTCTTGTATTCGCTTGCTTTGTGAAACTTGATGGCAGACATTTGTTTTTCATCCTTTCATTATTTCGTCCTGATCAAAGTACCTTGCTCAGGAAGTCTTGCGTGCGCTTGTTCTGGGGGTTGCTGAATAACTCATCTGGCGTGTTTTCTTCTACGATCACGCCGCCGTCTATGAACAACACGCGGTCTCCTACTTCGCGGGCGAAGCCCATTTCGTGAGTGACGACCACCATGGTCATGCCTTGACGCGCCATGTCGCGCATAATGCTTAATACATCACCCACCATCTCCGGGTCAAGAGCGCTGGTGGCTTCGTCAAACAACATGACCTCCGGCTCCATTGCCAGTGCGCGGGCAATGGCTACGCGCTGCTGTTGTCCGCCGGAAAGCTGCTCGGGGTAGGCGTCGCGCTTCTCGGACAATCCAACGGTTTCCAGCAGGGCCAGCGCCCGCTTTTCTGCCTCTGCGCGTGACTGCTTTTTTACCAACATAGGCGCCAGCGTTACATTGTCCAAAATCGTCAGATTGGAGAACAGATTGAACCGCTGGAACACCATACCCATGCGGCGGCATGTTTCTAACGTATTTACATGGTCATCCGTCAGATCAACGCCGTCAAAGATAACCTGTCCGTCGGTAGGCTGTTCCAACAGGTTCAGGCAGCGCAGGAAGGTGCTCTTTCCCGAACCGGAAGGTCCGATAACCACGACGACTTCGCCTTTCTGGATGGAAACGTCGATGCCGCGAAGCACCTGATTCTCTCCAAAGGACTTGTGCAGATTTTTTACTTCTATCAGCATGTGCGCCCTCCTATTTCTGCTGCTGTGTGCTTGAATTGCAATTTGTAACCCGTTACAAAGGAGTATATATTGCAAAAATGCAATTGTCAATAATAGTTTTGACCGTAATTGCAGCAAAATAGTTGCTTTGTATTTCTTGTTTCTACGAAATAACATTGCGAATTATTGAAAAATGCTTGTATCATGCGCTGTAACCGATTTCAATAGTTCGCTTTTCAACATTTGACACGATTATTTTTCTCTTTTTTGTACAATGACAAGGCGGTATCTGTATGGTAAACTGTTATAAATCAGTGATAAATTTTATTCTCAGGGGTTGTACGCATGAATATCTATGATATTGCAGAGAAAGCCGGCGTTTCCGTGGCAACAGTATCACGCGTTATCAATAACAGCGCTAATGTCAGCGAAAAAAACCGCAGCAAGGTCATGGAGATCATTGACCAGGAGCGGTATGTGCCAAACATCTTTGCCAGAAACCTTAATTCGACCGCCTCAAAAACGATAGGGATCCTTTGCCCGATCATCTCTGATATAAACCATGTGAAACCGGTTTCGATATTGGAGCATCTGCTGCGGGATGCCGGGTACGATATTCTTCTGAGCTGTACCGACAGCGTCAGTGAAAACAAGGCAAAATCCCTGAATTTGCTCCACAACCGTCGCGTGGATGCTATTATTCTAATTGGCTCTACGATGGAGGAACTGACCCAATATGAGCATTTTGTACCCATCGCAGCAGAGATACCCATTCTGATTATCAACGGTTTGGTGGAGCTGGACAACGTCTATTGTGTACTCAGTGATGAGCGGGAGGGTGTAAAAAATCTGGTCAAAACGCTCTTTGACTATGGATGCCGCCGCATTTTGTATTTGAATGATACCTGTTCATTCAGTGGCTTTCAAAAAATTCAGGGATACCGGGAGGGCTTGGCGCAATGCGGATTGCCGGATGATGGGGAGCTGATCCTGCAGATCCCGGAGACAGAGGACGAATTGCAGCCCTCTCGCGAAATGATCCAAAAAATGCTGGATGACGGTATTGCGTTCGATGCGCTGATTGCGGCTGATGATATTTTGGCAGTAGGCGCACAAAAAGCACTGCAAGCCAGAGAAATCAACATTCCCATCGTAGGACTGAATAACTCCCGGTTTTCCCAGTGTACTACGCCGGAATTAACCAGCATGGATACCAATGTTGAGACAGTATGCGCCACAGCCACACAGATCCTGCTCCGTGTGCTTCGGGGCGAGCGTCCGGCTTCCCGCGTGGTGATCTCAACCGAATTGGTGCTGCGAGATTCCTTCCGCCCTGATCTCATAAATAAGGACCACACCTCAACATATTTTTCTGTAGAAAAATAACGCAGAGGGAATGGGTGTATATGATGACCATACAGGCTGCAAAGCAGTACCGCACCTCATTTGAGATGCGGTACTGCTCTATTTGTATGTATTGCATATAATTCAGATATCTTCCGTAGGGGAGCAGCCGAAGCGCGCCTTATAGGCCCGGTAAAATGCCGAATAGTCGTTGAATCCGCAGCGGGTGCAGACATCACCGGCAGGTTCATGGTCGCGGATCATCGCTCGAGCCGCCAGCAGCCGTTTGATGGTCACATACCGCCAAATAGACGTTCCGGTGGCGCCGGTGAAGATCCGATTGATCTGCGAGCGGCTGAGAAAGAAAACTTGACACAAGGCTTCCAGAGAGATGTCCTCATACAAATGATCGTTTATGTAGGCGGTCAATCGTGCAGCCAGTGATTGCGTGCCGCTGTCCGCTGCATCTGACGCATTGGCCTGAAAGGAGTCGCTCAGCTCACACAGCAGAGGCAGGAGGCAGCTGATGATCCACAGTCTCGTCTGGTAAGGCGACTCTCGCAGAGACTCTAATTGCAGCAACTGCGAGGCATGCTTTCCAACTGTTGGCGCCGCACGGTTCATCCGGCCCAATGGACGGTTCAGAAATGGACGGAGCAGCGCACCCTCCGGATCCAGTGAGGACAGCAGTCTGGGAGAAAAGTGAATGGCAATGCGGTCATACGGCTCGTCTGGGCGGATCAGCAGCTTGTGCGCCTCTGCGTGGCGCATGATCAATACGTCGCCTGCACACAGGTCGTACTGCGTACCTTCGATCAGATAAGCGCCGCAGCCAGAGAGAAAGTAGAATATTTCCATACGCTCATGGGCGTGCATGGGAAAGCTATCCGGCGTCGGATGCTTGTCCAATGTGTGGTGGACGAACAGATCTTCGTCCCGATAATAGAAATGTGATTCCATGGCGCATCCTCCTTTTTACAAGTATAGCACAGCAATGCGCTTTTTTGCAATATGATATGCGCATTATGTCAATGGACTTGCTTTTGTGCTCAAACTACAATGGCTATACGATCACAAATAACAAGGAGGAACCCTTTATGAAGCAGTTTGACCGCGCTGTGCTGCCTTTGCATGCCATCGCCTGCGTAACTTCTATTGGTGTGCGCATTACGCCGCCTGACAGGATGGCTGTACACAATAGCGACTTGTTTCGTTTGCAGGCTACCAGTGCCGAAACAAACGTATTGAACGTTGCGTCCAGTCTTGGTATGGGCTGCCTGGCCATGACGAAGTTTGTCAAGGGCAGTCCCGTAGCTGAATTTATCAAACAGCAGCTTCGCGCCCGAAATATTCGCTTCGAGGGCGTCGAGGTAGAGCAGGGCGGTCCGTGGGGATTTCGTCATCAGTTCAATATTGCCGATTCCGGCTTTGGGCTGCGGGCACCACGTGTTTGGAATGACCGAGCCGGCGAAGTGGGTCGCACACTCTGTATAGACGATTTCGATGTGGAACGCATCTTTGGTCACGAGGGCGTGGGAATTCTGCACATCTCTGGTCTGATCGCGGCCATGAGCCCGGAGACAACACAGTGTTGCCTTGCATTGGCCGAGGCGGCCAAGCGATATGGCACGCTTGTTTCCTTCGATTTGAACTACCGGGCCACCTTCTGGGAGGGCCGCGAGGCGGAGTTATCTGCCGCGTTCCACGCGCTTGCCTCCTGCGCCGACATTCTGGTGGGCAATGAAGAGGACTTCCAGCTGTGCCTGGGCTTCAAGGGCCCTGAAGCGGGGGGAAAGGAACTGAAGGGGAAGATCGACAGCTTTAAGGCGATGATCACGCAGGTCAAGGAGCGGTATCCCGATGCCCGTATGTTTGCTACCACACTGCGGCAGGTGATTTCCGCCAACGAGCATCTCTGGGGTGCAATTCTGTTGGATGGAGATACATGGTATGTGGAGGAGCCCCGCCCCATCCAAGTGATGGATCGCATCGGTGGTGGCGACGGCTTTACCGGCGGTGTATTGTACGGCGTACTGAATGGATGGAACGGCGAAAAATGTTTGCAATTTGGCTGGGCATCCGGCGCATTGGCGGCCTCCAGTCTCAACGATTATGCAGAGCCTGCCGATGAAAAGCAGGTATGGGACGTATACGCGGGTAATGCCCGTGTACAGCGATAGGAGGAGAAGTAATGAAGAAAGCAGATATCGGATTGATCGGCTTGGCCGTCATGGGCGAGAACCTTGTGATGAACATGGAATCCAAGGGATTCACTGTGGCTGTATATAACCGTACAACGGAGAAAACCGATCGGTTTATTGCCGGTCGTGCTGCCGGAAAGAACATCATCGGCTGCCATACGCTGGAGGAGTTTGTCAGCCAGCTGGAGCGCCCTCGTAAGGTGTTTATGATGGTAAAGGCAGGACAGGCCGTAGACGACATGATCGAACAGCTGTTGCCCCTGCTGGATGATTATGATGTCCTCATCGACGGCGGAAACAGCCATTTCCCCGACACGATCCGCCGCACGGCCTATGTGGAGAGTAAGGGAAAGCTATACATTGGTACCGGTGTTTCTGGCGGAGAGGAGGGTGCGCTGAAGGGCCCCAGCATGATGCCCGGCGGCAGCCCAGTGGCATGGCCTTATGTCAAGCCTATTTTTCAGGCCATCTGCGCCAAGGTGGAGGACGGCTCCCCCTGCTGCGAGTGGGTCGGTGAAAATGGCGCCGGACATTTTGTAAAAATGGTTCATAACGGCATTGAATACGGCGATATGCAGCTGATCTGTGAAGCATATCAGTTGATGCGGGATTACCTGCGGATGTCCGATGGCGAAATGCACCAAGCCTTTGCTGCGTGGAACGATACAGAGCTGGATAGCTATCTTATTGAAATCACCCGCGATATCCTGGCCTACAAGGATGTAGATGGAAGCCCGCTGGTGGAGCACATTTTGGATACCGCCGGACAGAAGGGGACTGGCAAATGGACAGCCACAGCTGCGCTGGACGAGGGTGTTCCGCTGACACTGATTAGCGAAGCGGTGTTTTCCCGCTGCTTATCCGCTATGAAGGACGAACGTGTAACAGCTGCCGCCGTCTTTGATCGCATTATCCCCCCATTTACCGGAGACAAAGAATTGTTTGTTGAGAATATACGTCAGGCGCTGTATGCGTCCAAGATCATATCCTATGCACAAGGCTATACGCTGATGCGGGCGGCTGCCGGTGCATACGGTTGGAATCTGAACTATGGAGGCATTGCGCTGATGTGGCGGGGCGGATGCATTATTCGCAGTGCTTTTTTGGGGAAGATCAAGGACGCTTATATTGAAAATCCGGCGCTATCTAATCTGCTTTTGGATCCCTATTTTGAAAAAACCATCAAGGAGCTGCTTCCTGCGTGGCGCACGGTTGTTTCCGCTGCAGCGAGCTGCGGTGTACCGGCGCCTGCGATGTCTGCCGCGCTCAGTTATTTCGATGGATATACGACGCGTTGCCTGCCTGCCAACTTGCTGCAGGCGCAAAGGGACTATTTCGGCGCACATACTTACCGGCGCTTGGATGCATCGGCGGATCAGGTGTTTCACACTAACTGGACCGGTCATGGCGGCAGCACGGCCGCGGGTACCTATAACGTTTAATGGAGGTAACACATGGAGCATTCTTTTGGCGGAAGGGTTGCGGTCATTACCGGTGCCGGAGGTGTCCTGTGCTCGGTTATGGCCAAGGCACTGGCAGAGGCTGGCGCCCGGGTCGCGTTGCTGGGCCGCACGGCGGAGAAGGTGCAACGGGTAGCAGATGAGATCACCGCGGTGGGCGGTACGGCCCGCGCCTATGTCTGTGATGTGTGCGACCGTGATTCGGTGGAGGACTGCCATCGCCGGGTACTGGAACAGCTTGGGCAGTGCGACCTGCTGATCAACGGAGCAGGAGGAAACAAGCCGCAGGCCACCACGGAGCATGAGTATTACGAGGCAGGCGACTTAGATGCGCCGGTACGCAGCTTTTTCGATTTGCGGCCGGAGGATATAGAGAGCGTGCTGCAGCTGAATTTCTCAGGCACCTTGATTCCCACGCAGGTGTTCGCACAGGATATGCTGGGCCGTGGAGGGTGCAGCATATTGAATATCTCGTCTATGAACGCATATACGCCGCTAACAAAGATCCCTGCCTATTCCGGTGCCAAGGCCGCCGTATCCAACCTTACACAGTGGCTGGCAGTTCACTTTGTTAAGCAGGGAATCCGCGTCAATGCCATCGCACCGGGCTTTTTGTCTACGCAGCAGAACAAGACACTGCTGTGGAATGAAGACGGCTCCCCGACGCCTCGTACCGGCAAGATATTAGCGGCTACCCCTATGGGGAGATTTGGCCGGCCGGAGGAGCTGATTGGGGCAGTATTGTTCCTGCTGGACGACAAGGCTGCCTCCTTTGTTACCGGCGTCGTGCTGCCCATCGACGGCGGCTTCTCCGCTTACTCCGGCGTGTAAGTTTCTTCTATCATATTTTTGCCCCCGTGTGCAGTGTTTTTGCACACGGGGGCTTTGTAATTGCACGCGCTAACTGTATAGCTGACGGGATTGAGCCGTCGGTTGAATGGAACCAGCTTCCCACACGAATTGTAGGGGCGGATAGCATCCGCCCGCAGAAAAGCACCACGAAAGGTGCTTTTCGCCGGGGCGACGAATAGTCGCCCCCTACAATGGTGGGTGCGTTCATCCGGGTACGAGCGAAAATCCGGGACTTCGGGCGGATTCTATCCGCCCCTACAGAAGCTTGACGAAAATTTGAAAGGATAATGAATGATGGATACAAATGCATTGGGAATGATTGAAACCAAAGGATTGGTGGCTGCCATTGAAGCGGCAGATGCCATGGTCAAGTCTGCCAACGTCCAGCTCATCGGCAAGGAGCAGGTGGGCGGCGGCCTGGTCACCGTGATGGTGCGGGGGGACGTGGGTGCTGTGAAGGCGGCCACAGATGCCGGTGCAGCGGCGGCGGAAAAGGTGGGCGAACTGATTTCCGTCCATGTGATTGCCCGCCCCCACATGGAGGTGGACAACATTCTGCCCAAGGGCAAGCCGCTGGCGCAGTAAATGCTCTACACCGAGGAAGCCGTCAAGGCGAACATCCGCTCCCGGGAGGGGAAACGGGTATTCTTCCTGGGAAAAAACGACAACCTGACCAGTGGGGCGCGGGACTATCTGAGCCGGGAGCGGATTGAAATCCGGCCCGCCCAGTCTGCCAGGCCGGAACGCTTTCCCCTGCTGGGCGGGGGCTACTGCGAGGAAAAGCCGGAGCACATGACCCACCTGGACGGGGTGACGCTGGCACCCAAAACCCATCCCCGGATTATTTTCCGGGGGAAGATGGACACGCTTGAGGCAAACCTGATTCTGTGCCGCCTGTTTGTGCCACGGTTTGACCGGGAACTAAAGGACATTCTCGGCTATGTCCGGCTGCTGCTGCGCTGCGAGGTGCTGGGAGAGCCGGTGCCGGAACAGAAAATTTGCGGCCTGACGGAGCAGGAGCTGCGGCAGCACAGCCACTTCCCCCAGGATTATTACAATCAGCCCCACTTTATGCCGGAAAGCGAGGATGGGCGGGAAATTGCAATCTTAAATCTTGCACGCTGTGCCGCCCGGGAGGCAGAGCTGGCGGCGGCTGCGGCCTTTACGGATGGCTATGGTCAGGTGAGCCGGGCAGACCTGCTGCGAGCCTGCAACCGCCTGAGCAGTGCCGTTTATCTATTGATGATTCGTCAGCGTGCAGCAAGAAATGAGGGAACGCCATGAAGCTGAAAACCACTCTGTTGGGGAAAACATATGTGTTTCGGGATTTAAAACAGGTGCTTGCCAAGGCAAATGAAGAAAAAACCGGCGACAAGCTGGCTGGGCTGGCGGCGGAAACGGCGCAGGAACGGATTGCTGCCAAGGTGGTGCTGTCCGCGGTGACATTGGGGCAGCTGCGCGAGAATCCTGCGGTGCCCTATGAGCAGGACGAAGTGACCCGCATCATTCAGGATGATGTCAACGAGGCAGAGTACGAAAAAATACGCAATTGGACGGTATCCGACCTGCGTGAGTGGCTGCTGGCGGAGACCACCACCGATGGCGACATCCGCCGCCTTCGCCGGGGGCTGACCAGCGAAATGGTGGCGGCGGTGTGCAAGCTCATGGGCAATCTTGACCTGATTTACGCGGCCAATAAAATG
>ENA-ORPF01001463-ORPF01001463.1-human-gut-metagenome-genome-assembly--contig:-NODE-1463-length-18914-cov-8.807413_pt1 | contig 18914 bp, 9 predicted proteins | sample MGYA00242140_ERZ509070 | MGnify/ENA primary metagenome ERZ509070 (study PRJEB26280, sample SAMEA2338713) | human gut metagenome | biome: human gut; feature: human-associated habitat; material: faeces... | reverse complement strand
CCGCAGCCGCCGGAGCGGTGCTTAAGCCGTAAGGCGGGAATTATGCGGTGTTGCCAATACTTTCTCAAGTTGCAGGCCATCTACTATTGCTTAAATCGTCAAATTATTCCCGCTTGGTTTCCAAAGAGATTCTCTGTACCGAAATACAAATTGTATTATTTAATAAGTTTAATACAGAAATAGCGTTGTATTCCCGCCATTTCACATCACGTTTCCACGCTTTTGTCTATCAAGCAGCATGCCAACATCTGCCCTCGCTCTCTCCATATCAACTTTCGCCTTTGTCCCTATCCCGCCAAATCCCATCGTTTGGTCGGCTGTTTTAATTCCAGATCGTATAATACGGCTCATGTATGCCATTTTGTTTTTAGTGTTTTCCTTCTACTCCGCCTGACAGAATAACCAATACCCTGTGTAAAATTGCAACTCTTCCCTTTCGCAGCGTACAGTGTTGCATCTTTACACAGGGTATTACTATCCCTGTCGTATTATAAAAAGGTAATTCACCCTGCAGATTGTTGCCATTTACACAGGTTTCCCCTCTTTTTTGGTTCCCCGCACCTGATTCACCCAAAATCCGCTTTATTTTGCAAACGCTGCATCGCGCTTTTCCTCATGTTTTGCTCTGTAAACCTGTGTAAAATTCCAACATATTTCTCCTTTTTTCCTATTCTCACCTTCTATCCGTTTTGTTGTAATTTCGCACAGGTTTATGTTTTGTAGTATTTTCAGGCTGCTTTGCATACAAAACGGCACCGCGTCTTTCAAAAAACGCGGCGCCGCCTTTGATTTATTCAAGATTTTGAAGTGCTTACCCTGCCGTGCTGTTCTGCTCTGTCAGCCCCGTAAACACCGGGTCGTTCAGCAGCATTCCGGGAACAACATATCGGTAGGTGATTGCCTGCCTGCCGTTGATCACACGTACACTATCGTTGGCCAGTGCCAGCTCTTTCAGAGTTTGCATATCCTCATCGTTCAGATAGATGGAGATCTGCTCCAGGCCAGATGTCTGCTTATATTTTGTCCCGTTTGTAACGGGAACATAGCGGCTGCTGACGGGGTTCAACTCGTAATTCTGCACCCCGCACAGGCGCGCTTTCGCAGCCTGTTCATGGATCAGCTCCGATGTCAGGGTGCCCAGCCGCGTGCCGCGCCAGTCCGCTTCGCTTTGCAGCACTGCCCGCACAGCCAGGTGCAGCCGGATGACAATTCGCTGTTTCATATCGTGGATTCCTGTATTCCTATTTGCATGGATTTTTGTTGTTTGCTGCTTTCGTGGATCTGGATTATTCCACAGCATCAATCAGTGCTTTCAGCTCCTGCGCTGCCGCAATCAGCTCCTGCATCTGGTCCGACATTGCTTTGCGGTCCTCTGCCGTATAACTGCGGATCTTAGCTTCAATATTTTTTGCCGCTGCAATTTTACGCAGTTTGCGGGCCGTGGTAGGCAGCTTGGCCGAAATAAAGTTGTGGTCCTTATCTACTGCCGCCGCCTTGTTTTCCTGCGTCTTGGCCTGACCGATTGCATCCTGTGCATTTTGCAACGCTGCTGCAAATACGCTCTCGCGCTCCTGCATGCTGCGGCGTTCCACTGCTACATCCAACATGGCGGTGGTCAATGCGTCCTTAATGGCGCGGCGCTCATGGCTGCGTGGGTCAAGGGCTGCGATTTTCAAAAACACTGCGGCTGCACGTGCCTGTTCTTCCAGGGTCAGGCGGAGATAGGTTTCGCACTCGGCTCGGTTCAGGAATTCCTCATCCAGCAAGCGGCGCAGGTCAGGGTTGAGATCATTCTGAATCGAAAGTGCCTTATCAATCGTGCGGGAATTCAGCGGGCTGACTTCTTTCAGCGCTTTTTTCGCTTCCGCTGCGCTCAGGTTATACGGTGCTTTCTGCAGGTTTTCCACAAAACGCGCCGCCGCCTGGCGCATCACACGTTCATTGCTGATGCCGCCGCGCACTTGCAGGTTTGCGCTGTCAATATACACAACTTTTTCGTTTTCCGTCAAGTTGCGCACCACTTTGCACTGCACTTTCTGCCATTCACTCATGCGGTTGGGCAGCTGCTTTTCTTCCTGCTCGCGTTTATCCTGCTCCACCAACAGGCGCAGCGCACGCAGGCGGCGCTCGCCGGAAAGCAGCACATATTTTCCGCCAACACCGGTCTTAGGGAACACAACCAGATTGTGCAGCAGCCCCGCGCGGCGGATATCATCGGCCAGCAGCGCAATATCTTCCTCGGTATCCAGCTCACGGTAAAGGGCATTATCCGGGTTTTCTTCAATATCATTGATATTGATCTCGCTGTATTCACCGCCCGGCTCCTGGTCGCCGCGCGCGATCTTACTTAACGCTGCTTCGTTTACTTTAAAGCCTTTCTTCTGCAGTCGGTCCAGTTTGCTTGCCATCACTCTGCCTCCTGTTCAACGCGCGTTTTCAGCTCGGCATACACCTTTGCATAATCCTTTGCCGGGTTGCTGCTGCGTGCACATAGCACAACCGGCGCACCAAGGCGGGTGCTATCCTTTACAGCCTGTCCCTTACGAATTTCGGCAGCAAACAGCTTGCTGCCCAGCTGGCTTTCCCGCAGTTCATTGCGGATTACTTCGGTCAGGGCAGTTTTTTCCACCATAGTCAGGATAATGCCCAAAACATCAATTTTTTCGCCCTCATCGTGCTCCAACTGCTGGCACATGGCCACAGTGCGGTACACACTGTCACGGCTGTAGTCATCGCACACGCAGGGGATCAGCACAAAGTCACTGGCCATCAGGGCGTTGGTCACCATTACATCGCGGGACGGCGGGGTATCGATCAAAATATAGTCGTATTCGCCGGCAACCTGTGCCAGGCACATGGCCAAAAACATATTGATACTGGTGCTTTCGGACTGTTCCAGGATTTGCAGCTGCTTGGCCGCCATTGGGGTGTTGCCATTTGCCGGAATTATATCAATATTATCAAACTGCGTGCGGGAAATATAGTTTTGCGTGCCGCTGATGCCATAGGCACGGAACATATCATACACGCCAGCGCGGTCAAAAGTATTATCGGTTACACGGGCGCCCGTCAGGGTATAGGTACAGTTGCCCTGGGCATCCATATCCACAACAAGCACCCGCTTGCCGTCCTGCGCCATCAGCGCCGCCAGGTTGCAGACGGTAACGGTTTTTCCCACGCCGCCTTTTTCAATGCAGACTGAGATACAATATCCCATTGTTTTCCTCCTTGCGAGCGCCTTTGTGTAGGCATCTCTTCGTTGCTGTCGGTTAATTTTTGCCTTTTGTTCGGTTCTTTTGCGGTACCGCACGCCGGTATCTTAATCTAAGGCAATACTGCGGGTTGCAAAAGCGGGCACCCCATGCCGTGCGGCATCTCTTCGTTGCTGTTATAGTTTCTATTATATCATATGCTTCGCGTGTGTCAACGGATATTTTGACGAATATTATGCAGGCATCTCTTCGTTGCTGTTCACGCTTTTTCTCTGCCGTTTTTCCTTCCCATCCTTCTTCACTTCATCCAGGCATTCCCGCTCACCTGCCTTCATTCTCACCTATTATCCCAAGGGCAATACCGCATAATTCTAAGTGCCGATACGGCGAGCGAGGTGCGGTAGCTGCTAGGCCAAAAGCGCAGATAATACTGGATGTCTTATCGAGCATTTTGGCAACGCAGATGCCGTGCCGCAGCTGCCGGAGCGGTGCTTAAGCCGCTAGGCGGGAATTGTGCGGTGTTGCCCAAGGTCTATCTGAAATCAAAAAACGCCGGATATTTCCATTTCTCCGCTGCACCCCAACAAAAAAAGCAGCGGCCAGAAATCTGCCAGCCGCTGCTTACCTTATTATAATAGCGTTCCCGGATTATCCGCTCCGCTTCATCTCAATTACTCTTCGCTGTCATCCGGGATATCTTCCTCAAAAGCATCCATCCAGCTTTCGTTGTGCCACTTATCTTTTTCACCTTTTTCCTTGGCGGCAACCTTCTGCCGTTGTGCCTGGTCGTTCATTATGGTGCCGATCGGGTTCAGCGCGCGTTCTTCAATAATGTGGTAGAACAGCCCCATCGGATTATTCACGTTGGGGTCCTTAGCGGCCTTTGCCCAGAACACATCAAAGTCCAGTTCATGCGCCATAGCTTCCATCAACGGGGTCAGGCTGCCATACTTTTCAATCACTTCATTCATGCAGGCCAGGTAATGCAGCCGCATTTCGTCTTTCAGCCCATTGCGCAGGCTGGAAGGCGATGGCACGCACCGCGCTGCCAGGTGGCGGTAAATTTCGTGGTAAGCGCCGCGCTGGCCGCTCGTCAACGTCTTTTCCAGGTATCCATCATCTACAAACTTTGCAAACTCTTTTCGCATATCCTGCCGTTTTACAATCGTTTCGGGAATCAGCTCTACCTTGGGCGGCTCAGGCTCCGGCAGCGTTTGCTGCACTGGCTCGTCCATCACATGGTACTCCGCTTCCAACAGCTCCTCTTTGGGTTCTGCTGCCGGCTTTGCCTTGCGGAAAATATAAATGCGATAGTTATCCATATCCTCGCGCAGCACCTTGTTCAGGTACCGCGCCGGGCTGCGCATCGTCTGCGACCGGGGAATGATCTCCTGTGCATAGCGGGGTGCCACACCGGCCAGCCAACTGGTCAGCCCGCCGCAATCCAGGATGATGGCATTCATCTTTCCAAACACCGTTTTGTTGCCGCCGTCCTGCTCGCCATCGCCTGCCTGGATGGTGCAGCAGGCATCTGCCAACACATCAATGATCACTTCCACCGCGTGCAGCTCTTCGGGCGTAATCTCCGCGCGCAGCTGATCCATGCGCGCTTTCACAACAATTTCCTCCCGCAGCTCGGTGCGGTGGCGTCCAAAGGAATAGGGGATCGTTGTTTCCGGTGCCGAAACATAATCAAAGGTGATCACGCTGGGGTCATCCAGCAGCGAATCCTCAATCGCCACGGTGGGGCGGCCCTTCTTTTTGCTCTTTTTGCGCACTGTGCTGTTGATGCTGTCTAGGTTGGCCTGTGCGGCGGCATCATCCACCGGGTCAATCGTTACCACCAGCGAAAGAACCTTCTGCCCTTTTTTTTCGTACACATCGTAATTAAAAATAATATCCGTCTTTTCGTTAATTTCCGCCTTTGCCTTTTCCAGTGCCAGGCGGCGGAAATCCGACCATCGGTTGGCCGTATACGAAAGCTGTTCATACAGCATGCTCAGGTTCCATACCAGCGGTTCCCCGGCCGCTTTCTTTTTCAGGTACAGGCTCTGGTAGCTCTTGCACAGCTCGTAAATGCGGATGGAATAGGTGGACCGCATCAGCATGGTGTAGGTCACATCCATGGTGGTATACAGGGTTTTCAGCTGCACCAGGTGCGGTTTCAGCACCGGATCCAGCGTGATGGTCATGCGCGCGCGGCCCTCATCAATGCGCACTTTATCGATCCAGCGGAATGTTTCCACCGTGGAAGTCCCGTTATTCTTGATCCACTGGATGGGCGCGTTGGCCAGCTCCTCAATATTTTTGCGCACCTGCTTGTACAGCGCCCCGCTGTGCGGGTCCATGCCGGTCATCTTGATAAAATCATAAATGCTCAGCTCATAAGAGGGCAGGTCCGTATCCTCCGGCTTAATCATCGAAAAAATATGCAGCATCAGGCGCTGCTGGCTCAGCGTCAGGTTGTTGCGCGTCATCTGTACAAGGTCATTGGATTTGCGAACGATGGTCTGGTCCCCGCGTTCTTCAAACGTAACGACAAACGGATCATCTTTTTTCTGTTTACTTGCCGCCATAAGCAGGGGCCTCCTATATCGGTTGCTGTATCCCGGGTGGTCACGCACATCATGCTAAACATTATAGCACATCCTGTTGTCCGGCGCAAGAATTGCAAATTTACACAGGGTTTCACCGCCATTACCCTGTGCAAAATGCAACACCCGCGTTGTGGTTTGCCATATATCCTGTGGGGGTTGCAGCCCGGGTGCAGGTTACACAGGGTTTTATTGTGCTTTTCTGCCCTGCCGTTTCAGGGTTCTGTAACCTGATGGAATGGCAACACCAATTTTTTCCCGTTCTCCCCCATCTCCCGGCTTACTTCTGGTTGTTATTATGGCTTAGATGTTTAGTTCTATATTAGTAATAGGTAGAGCCTGTGTAATTTAACAACGCAAACCTGTGTGTTCAACCAACTGCAGCCTGTGCATTCCACCACCATTTTCCTGTGCGGAAAGCAACCTGCGTAAAGTTGCAAATAAGCCAAAAACAGCTAAACCTGTGTAAATTGCAACACGGGCAACGGGCCTATCCTGTGTGGTTTTCCAACAGGTGCGCGGGTCACGGCGGGGCAGGGGCGCGGGAATACCCTGTGTAAAATGCAACTGTTCCGGGGGTAACCTGTGCGTTTTTCCAACGGTAAACGGCATAGGGAAACAAGGCAATCCTGTGCGTTTTTCCAACACGTTTCGGGAATGTTCGGCACAGAATGCGGGCAATACCCTGTGCAAAATTGCAACAGCTCACAGCTGCTTCAAATAGATCAGTTGCAAATTTACACAGGGCAGCACCCCTTATATTATAAGGTAAGTGCCGCACAGAATGGCGCGTGAGGGGTTGCAGTTTACACAGGATAGATTGAAAGCTGGGAGCTGGAGGTGTATCTGAAAACAAAGAAAAAGCTCGTCTGTTTCAGCAAACGCAGCCGGATTTTGTGCTTGCGAAAGATCCGCCATTTTCGTTGCTCTCAGATGCACCTCAGGAGCTGGCGCAAATAGAAATCGGCAAGGGGGAACCGGGAATCAGGGGCGGGGCAGGGGGAACAAAAAAGCGAATGGCATATCTGCAGCAAACCCGCACCCCGTTGTAAAGGGAGAACGGCGTCCCGTTGGCGGGCGTGCAATCCACCAAACACACACCCGCCGCCGCAAACACCGCAAACCGTTTGCAGGGGCGCGGTGTACCCATCGCGCCGCAAAAAAACGGGAACCGTGCGCCGCAAACCTGCCATCCCTCCCACAAGGCGCCCACCCAGCCGCCATGCCCCGCCGCAAACAGGCGCATGCGAAACAAATAATTGCGCAAAAATAGGGAAATGTAGCAAAAAAGGTGAATTCTGCTGCAAAGTTGCGCTCTGTGTGCGCAGAGGATCATAAACGCGCGGTCAAAGTATATAAAAGTGACCGCTGCCAAAAAGAAAATCAGGAATAAATTATACAAAGGCTTTAAATACATTGTATAATTGGAGGAAAACGCAATCAGTAAAAGTGCTGAAAAACAGGAATTTACGTGGATTGTATTGCCTTTCTGGTATAAAGGTGCTATACTTTAACACTGAAAAGTAAATGCGCAATGAGAAGATTCGATGCGGTTTTTTTTTGAAAACAACATGGCAACGGTTGCGCAAGTAAAAGAAGCTGGCTTCTTTTATTGTTCCACAGGGATCCCCTGTGGAACAATGTGCTTTCATTAAACCAGCGCGAAAGGCGAGTGAGCAGATTGAATAGAACAGGGAAAAACACAACAGGTTGGGCGCGCCGGCTGACAGCGCTGCTTGTCACCGCTTGCCTGGTTATGGCAATGGCCCTGCCTGTATACGCCGAGGTGGATCTTCTGCCCGACGCACCTGACGAAGTAGAGCTGCTGGAGGATGAGCAGGGAACGGCCTCCGGGGAGAATACCGCTCTGCCGGAGCAGAATGCCGCCACCCCGGAACCGGAACAAAGCGCCGAGCCGGAGCAGCCCGCCCCGACCGAAACGCCGGAGCCCACGGCAGAACCTACCCCGACCCCGGAACCGGCAGCCACCGCAACGGCCACCCCTGTGCCGACCGTGACCCCCACCGCCACCCCGGAACCGACCGAACAGCCGCAGAAGATGTACGCCGCAAGAAGCGTGGATAACGTGCAGGCAGTTAGTGAGACGGGAGTGCCGGCTACTTACACGCTCTATTTTGCAGTGCCTAGTGGCTGGAGAGATTTTACAAGCGTTAAAATTTATGCAGTAGCTACAAATGACACTAACAAGAAGCCGTATACGTTTGATATGCAGGAAGCTGACAAAACGAAGGACGGAAGAAAAATTTATTCTGCGGTCCTGAATAAGGACAAGCACTATCCATATGGAGGATTGAATGGACTAGAATTTCACGAATATAACGGGAATACGTTGGTAAATGAAGTGGTAATTGCTGATGCAGATGCAAATCCACGTACGTGGTGGAGGACGTTCAATCCAAATGATGACACTTATATCGGCGGCAACTACTATGATCCTGAAGCAGAGGGCGAGAAGTGGTCTACCTATACGGTTACGGTTCGCCATAATCAGTTCGCTGGCAAAGAGATGTCCTTTGAAAATAAAACCGGTGAAAAACTAACGAACGTCCAAGCCTGGTTTTATGAACCGAATGATAAAGGAGAGCTTATCCAGGTCGGTAAACCAATAGCCTCAAATAGTGCTGGGGCGGATTCTGGTATTGCTCCTAATTCCACAGCAACCTTTACCATTCCTAACGAGCTTTGCTCTTATGTTAAGTTTACATGGGGTGAGGACAATCCCCAACAATCCAGCAAATACTATAACTTCTATGGTGAAGATGTTAGTGGTGATGATAAAAAATCCTTTACATACAACAGTGATACAAGGAACTGCTTTATCTATACTGGCGTAGACAACGAAAGATGGGGTATAGAAAACTCTGTCCTTATCTATTACGATGCTACTTTCTCAAAGCTGCCAACAACAGGTAAAGATGATACTGGCGGCGACTATTCAATCCCCAAAGACAAGCAAAGTACGGTTTACTACCGCTTAAAAGGAGAAAATGGCAACGAAAGCATAAACGGCACAATGAGCCGGATTGGGAGCACAGATTACTATGCAGCAGATGTGCCGGAGGGCTATACCCAAATTGTATTCTCTTCGTATCCGTTGAGTAACGATGATAACCTTGCAGGCCGCGGCGACAGTACAGGTTGGGAAACCATCCCTGATTATAAGGATAAGGAACCGTGCTTCTATGCGGACACGAATGACGATGCAGTATATGGCAAGGGCCAACGTGGCAATGGCCAACGCGGCGGCTACTGGGCTCCAAAAGATACCCCGCGTGATGCCGAAAAGTGGAAAAAGACTAAAGTAGTAGATATTGATGACACCGCTGAATTTACGGAAGAACCAGACACAAAGTATGTTACCAGTACGCTGTATGACTATTATACAGATTATGAACTGAACGGCAAGAACCGTGATAATTACAAAGATAATGATAATAAAGCTAGTCACCGCAACTGGGTAACCTTCCGTGAATTTGATCAGGCGCTGAGCGATTACTACAGCAACAGTGGTACTACTGTTCCTTATCCTATGTACACAGGCCAGTTCCAGCCTGATGCAGTGGGTGCGGACGGCAAAGAATGGGGAATTCGCTTTAGTGAGATTGCCGATAAGCTGAATTTGTACGGCTACACAGATAAAAAACGGTTTATGGCCGTCAACAACTCGACAAGCAATATAAAAGGCGAGGGTTTAGGGAAAGATGAACCAAAGCTGTACGACGAAACCTTCCAAGGCTTGGCTGGCCCTGAATTAAAAAACGGCGAGCCTATAATGAACGGCACCAATCTTGCTATGCCGTTCTTCAACGAAGAATTCCTGCAAGGAGAAAACTCCAAAAAGGCAAAACTTGGCAATGTCTACAAAGAGGTTTCTTTCCCCTTTACACAAGATGAAGTCTTTAAAGAATCGGACGCTACCAATGCCAACGAAAAAGGCGTCAAGTACTGGTACTTCGATAGTGACAAAACGACACTGTATCTGAAAAACGATCCAGATAATGGGGGTTACTTCCTACAGAAGCAAAATGCACTGGAATCCAAGTCCAAAAACCTGAAGTCTGATTCTACGCCTGTAGAGGTAAAAAACGAGAAAGGAGAGACGGTTTATACCTACGGCTTCTTCCCCTTCAACAGCGGGGCGAGTGAAAAACAGGCTTCTACTTATAACTATGGCTTTGGTGCTAAGCTGCAATTCCAGTTTACCCTGACAAGCGATGGTACAGTAAAAGATGATAATAACAGCAACATCCCCATCAAGTTCTTCTTCTCCGGCGATGATGACGTCTGGGTCTACATTGACGGTAAGCTTGCACTGGATGTTGGCGGTGACCACGGTAAAGCTTCTGGCCTGCTGGAGTTTGGCGCGGACACCAACGGAAACAACTACACCTCGTATGTCAGCGACATCAAGGCAAGCAACAACACGGTTTATGATTCTGTCGAAGACAAAACCGTAACGTATCTGGGTAACAAAATCACCTTTAAGTACAAGAGCAAGGAAACAACAACGTTGAAGCCCGGCACCCACACCCTTACCATGTACTACATGGAACGCGGTATGTGGGAGTCCAACATGGCGGTGGCGTTCAACTTCCCGGATAATAACGAGCTGCAGGTTCAAAAACAGGTCGTTCTGAAAAACGTTGATCCGGAGTTCCAAAAATGCTTTACAGACAAGAAAATCTTCAACTTCACCATCAAGAACCAGGCAACCCATTATGGAACAAAAGATGCCGCTGGCCCGGATGAAAGCGGAACTCAGTCCCAAAAGGTGGATTTGACTGAGAAAGGTGGTAACACGTTTGAACCCGCAACCAAACAAACCGAATCAAACAAAGGTGACTACATTTTCGAGTTGGCTACAAACCCCCATCCAGATCCCGGGCAAGATACCAAAAAGGTCCTTCACTGGTACGCACGCTATATGGATACGGAACCCGTCAGTAATGCGCGTAAGCAACGTTATGGCATCCTGACGCTGAATAACCCCATCGATATCAAAGACATGCGCTTCCTTACGTTCCAGGTTTACGTTTCCCAAAAAGATGGTAGTGACCTTTCCCTCAACAACCTGTATCTGGAACTGCTGGATGATCAGAACCCCGCCGTCCAAAAAGGCAGCCTTGGCACAACAGGCATTAACGGCGCAACGTATGGCTCGGTCGAAGTGACGACAGACCAATGGGTCACCGTAAAGCTGGACCTGCACAAGATGAAAGCGCAGGACGGTTTTAACGGCAAGGTCAAAACCATCCGCGTGGGCGATAACTATAACCGTAACATCTACTTCAGGAACTTTACCTTCATTCCCAAAGCGGTGCCAAGTACGATGTCCGGCTTTACAACCGATCAGAAGGAAATCCCGGATTACAAATCCGCCACAACCGGTCAGCTGGAAAACGCCGAAAACGCACAGTACACCTCCACCGAGGACACAGACACCCAGTTGGTGGACGAGGGCGGACGCTTTGTTCTGGAAGCTGGAGAAACCGTTACCTTCAGCGACCAGTTCCGCCGCGGCAGCTACATTTCGCTCAAAGAGGAACTGAACCAAAGCCTGTACGACACCACATGGACGGTGTACGAGAACGGGCAGGCGGTTACTTCGACGAATCCGACGAGTACGGGTAGTGCATCACACGTAATACTCGGAGAGGACAGGCAGCTGGATAGCAAGCACTCCCCCGCCCAAGAAGGCCCCGATGATGGCCGAACGGAAGTTTATGTCAATGATGGAAAAGTAAATAATAAGGGCTACACGGAGAGCAAAAAGCCCACTCCCGACAACACCATCGTCTTCCGCTCCTATAAGAATCCGGACGATACAAGCTCGCTGACAAAGCTAAAGGTAAAATACGTCAACACCGTCAAAACCGGCGGGCTGAAAATCGAAAAGCGGGCCGCAGACGGCGAAAACTTGACCGGAACCTACAAGTTCAAAGTTACCTTTAATAATGTTGGCGGTGAGGGTCTGGAAACAACAGAGCCCATCGAAAAGTATGTTGAAATCAAAATGGGCGAAAATGGCGACCACACCGGAACCATCACCGGCATCCCCGTTGGCACCCGCTATACCATCGAGGAAGTCGGGGAAGTCAAGAGCGCCGATGGTAGCACCGTTGATGGTGCCAAACTGCAAAGCGTAACCGTTCCGGATAGTTGCAAATCCGCCCATGTGATCAAAAACAACACCATGGTGGAAGGCGTGATTGAGAAGAGCAAAGATCCGAACAATCCGGAACTTACCGCAATCTTTACCAACACCCAGCGCACACTGATCAACATTGAGTTCGATAAGCTCTGGAAAGATGCAAATGGTAAGGACCTTACTACAGAGAACCGGCCGGGTACAATCTACATCCAGCTCCAGCGCCGTCTGGCAACCAGCCAAAACGATGCAGACTGGAAACCGGTAAACTACCCGAGAGCAGACAGCCCAAACTATGTTACCATTAACCGCGGTACTTACGGCTGGCTGTATACCTTTAGCGGTTTGGATCAGTACCAAATCAATACGGATAAAAGCCAGACCGATTATGTGTACCGCATTGTGGAAGGTACGGTGGAGAATGACCAATTTAAACAGGTAGCACCAGGCGGAACCATTACGATTAAGGGCAATACGTATGTTGTAACGGCTGAAGCAACAGCAAACAGCGAAACGAACAGCGCGGACAGCTCAACAGGCAATACAGCCACAGCAAACAGCGAAACGGACAGCGAAACCGGCGCAACTACAACGCCAGCCACAACCCCCGATGGAACCATCACCGGCGGCAGCGGCAAGATTGTGCTGACCAACACGCTGCAGAACCCGAAGTTTGTACTGGATATCATCAAGAAGGACGCGGAAAAAGGCAAAAATGGCAATGATGTGCCCTTGGGTGGTGTTGAGTTCAAGCTGGAAAAGCTGGTCGAAACAACCGAAGGAAAAACGCAGGTAGATACTACCTATACCGGTACAACGGACGACAACGGCAAGATAATCTCGAACCCGTTCACAAATCTGGAACCCGGTACATACCGCCTGACGGAAACCAAGGCACATCCGGGGTACAACCTGTTGGCACAGCCAATTGTGATCAAATTTACCCAAGAAGGCACGTGTTCTATTGATGGGCAGATAATTCAGCTCGGAGACAAGTTTACGAAGTCCGACAACACCTACACCATGCACCTTACCGTTCTGAACCGTAAAACGCCTGAGCTGCCCCACACGGGTGCAGACGCGCCAAGCCTGTGGCTGCTGATCGGCATGCCGCTGGCGGTGGCAGGGCTGTTGATATTCACATTCCGCTACAACAGGAAAGGGGGCCGGCGACATTAACCATCCCCCGGAAACCCAGCAACCCCCAGGATGCAGGGCCTGCCCGCCCGTGCGCACCCGTTTACGGCAGGGCGCAGCCTTAAGCCAAGTGGGCAAGCGGCCCAGTTTTTCCTCCTTTTTTCTTCACGGCACAGTGCGGGCGGCGCGGCAGCGTTTCCCCGCTGCAGCGCCCCGCACTGCACGCCGTGCTGATGCAGAACCCTTAAGCCGGGCGGCCCCGCCGCCCATCCGATGATGATTTTTTTTAAGAGAAGAGGTACTGAAATGAAAAAAGCAAAACGTTTTCTCACAGGCCTGTTGAGCGCCGCTCTGGCCCTCAGCCTGTGCGCTATGCCAGCAATGGCAGCGGATGACAGTGGAACAACAACGACAACGCCACCCACTGCAAATCCGGTTTGGACGGAAACGGAAGGTTCCATTACGATTCATAAGTATGAGTGGAACGAAACAAATAGAGGGCCTGCAACCGGCGAGCCAGAAGACGCAGGGAGTCTTCCTTCGAATGGCAAAGGTGAAACGCCTACTCCGTTGGCAGGTGCAACCTTTACCGTTTATCAGGTTAAGAGTGCAGATGAACTGAAAGACTATTATAATGGTAAAAATGTAACTTGGCCTACAAGCTGGGAAGATTATGCAGAACCTGATACTACTACCGGCGGTTATAAACTGAAGAGTGACGTGACTGCAACTGTAACTAAAGTCGATTCGAAAACGACAGATACCAGTGGCGTTGTTAAGTTTGAAGAATTGCCTTTGGGTCTTTACCTTGTGCTTGAAACCGAAACACCGGATTCTGTCAAGACTGCATGTGAGCCGTTCTTTGTCTCTGTTCCTATGACAAAAGTCTCGACTGATACGAATGGCGGTCTGACTGATTGGCTGTACGATGTTCATGTCTTCCCGAAAAACTCTACTGCATATGGTCAGGCTGTTTTGCAGAAAGTCGGTAAGCAGAGCGGTACGAATCCAGAAGTTACAACCATGCAGGGCTACAAGTTTAAGCTCTATAAGAAGAATGATGACGGAACATGGACTTGGATTGAGAAGAAGCCTGCAAATGGCGTAGATAATGCAGGCGAGTGGCTTGACGCAGCTAATAAAACGGGTGTCCTTACCACGGGTGATGATGGCAAAATCAGCGTTTCTGGTTTGACCAAAGGTGTATATGCCTTTGTGGAAACTGAAGTTAATGCAAACGATGGTTACATTTTGGATTCCGGCATTGCCTATGTTTTTAAGATCAATGACAATGGCGAGATGGTTGCAGCGACCGAAAGTGATATTGAAGGCGCGCAAAAGCCTGAAACTAGTGTAAAGAGCTTTGACACTACTGCTTTTAGTGGAGCACAGGTTAAAGTAAAGAACTACAAGCCGGACTTCAAAAAGGAAATTACAGGTAAAAAGGATGCAGACTATGGCATTGGTGATGATGTTCCGTATACTTTGACTGTCAATGTTCCTGAAAACGTTGCAAAACTGAAGACTTTCACCGTATCTGATGAAATGAATAGCGACCAGCTGGTTGTTAATAGTGATATTGATGTTAAAGGAAAAGTTGGCGAAGCTGAAGAAACGACATTTAAAGAGGGTACTGAGTATACCCTGACGATAACGAATGCTGAGGGTAAGTCTGGCTTTACGATTGCATTTGCTACTGACAAGATTGCGGCATATGCAGGTGGAACCATTACCATTACCTATACCGCAAAGCTCCAGGACGGCGCTTCGGTTGGTGCAGTGGGCAATGTAAACAGTGCCGACCTGAAATACTCCAAGAAGACAAATATTACCACTACCGAAGCGGATCCTCCGTATGATATCCATGACGAAGCTGTTGTTTATACGTTCAAGACTGGCATCCTGAAACAGAATGAGGATGGCGAACCGCTGAAGGATGTTGAATTTACCCTTTATAAAAAGTATGATGCAGAAAAAGATACGATGAACAAAAATGGCACCGTTAAGTTTATGGGTGCTGATAAGACCCTTTTAACGCCTGAGGAAGCAGCAGCAAAAAAGCTGAACGCTACTGTTAGTGATGAGCCTAAGTGGTTTGCTGTTATGGATTTGAAGACGGATGCCGACGGTAAGGCTGTTGCAAATGGTTTGCCGACTGGCGAGTATAAGCTGGTTGAAACCAAGACTCACAAAGGCTATAACCTGTTGACTGGTCCGGTGGACGCAAACCTGACTCTGGACTACACCACCGCATGGAGTGATACGAAAACCTTTGATAGCAACACGGGTGAACTGATTAAGCATGACTACAATAGCACCGTGGTTAAGAATGGCGATACTCCGTACAGCTATGCAGAGATCGTCATCATCAACCGCAAGGGCTTCAACCTGCCCACCACCGGTGGTTTCGGCACCCTGCTGTTCAGCGGCATTGGTGTGCTGCTGGTTGTGGCCGGTGTTGGCGTGCTGCTGAGCCTGAAAAAGAAGAACCGCGCCTGATGCGCCCGCCGCAAGGCAAAACAATGTTACAATTCACCAATAGGGTATAGAGGGATAATCCATCATACACAGGGGGAGGGCCGGATTTGGCCCTCCCCCTATGGTGGGTTATTGGGAAATAAATTTTTTTTGGGTGTACATGGCCGTTGTTCGGTTGATTTTTAGGCCCTGCGTGGGGAACCACCCCACGGGTTAGGGTTGTGGCGGGGAACCACCCCTCAGGCCGCTCCGCGTCCAGCTCCCCTCAAGGGGCGCCAATATCTCGCGTGGGGAACCTAAAAATAAATAGGGCAAGGCCCGTCAAACGGGCCGATGGCGGGCATCGGCCCCTACAAATGATTTGCAACGTTTGCGGCGCGGGGTGGATGGGCGGCAATTATTAGGCCCGTCAAACGGGGCGTCGGGGACGCCGCCCCCTACATGCAGGGCGAGGTTTATTACAATTTTGTGGTGTGCAACGCCGTAAGGCCCTACAGATTATTTTATTGTTATTCACTACCCTAAAAACCACCCCCAACCCAATATCTCCTGAGCGGCGCAATGCGCCGCGGTCCACCACAATTATTCATTATTCATTATTCTTTATTCTTTTGCCTACTTCCAATTCCTAATTTCTAGTTTCTAATTGCATCAGCTCCCAACTTCAACCCTCTCACGGAAAGGTTCGCGGTGACGCTATGGATACCACAACAAAACTAAAAGTCGGCTTTGCGGCCTTGATGATCCTGTCCGGCATTGGGGTGGCATCGTACCCGGTTATCAGCAACGCGGTGGCGCAGCGCCACGCCAGCGAAGCGATCCAAAATTACGATGATACCGTAAAAAGCATGGATACCGAAAAACTGGACGCCGCCAAGGAGGCCGCCCGCCGCTATAACCAGCAGCTGGACAGCGCCGTGGAGCGCGATGCCGCAGGCGAAGCGGAGGATACCGGCACCAGCTATGTGGACCTTGTGGATGTGGGCGAAAGCCTGGGGTATATCACCATCCCGAAAATTGACGTCAACCTGCCCATTTACGAAGGCACCAGCGATGATGTGCTGCAAAGGGGCGTTGGCCATCTGGAAGGCTCCAGCTACCCCCTTGGCGGCGAAAGCACCCACAGCGTGCTGACCGGCCACCGCGGCCTGCCCGAAGCCGTGCTGTTCACCGACCTGGACAAGCTGGAAGAGGGCGACTGTTTCTACCTGCATATTCTGGATGAAACGCTGGCGTACCAGGTGGATCAAATCAAAGTGGTGGAACCGGAGCACACCGAGGATCTGGATATCACCGCGGGGCAGGATTACTGCACCCTTGTTACCTGCACGCCGTATGCCATCAACACCCACCGCATGCTTGTGCGCGGCACCCGCATCCCTTATAATGGAGAGGAAGAAGCCAACACCCCGCAGGCCGTGCAGTATCAGGCGCTGCGCACCGGAACGGTGGTCAAGCGCGTGGTGGATGCCTGGCCGTGGATCGCGGTAACGGGCAGCATTGTGATCGGCGGCGAAGCGCTGCTGCTGCTTTTGCTGCTGCACCGCTGCAAAAAGCGCGAGGAGGATGACTAAATGGGACGGCTGATTGCTAAAATTCTGGCCTGGCTGGCCATTTTGCTGGGGCTGGCGCTGTTGATACAGCCCACCGCCGCCCAGTGGTGGACCAGCACCCGCAACGCCAAAACCGCTGCGCAGTTTGCGGCCCGCGCCGAAGCCCAGCCCACCGCCCCCGCGGCGGAGGAAACCACAGCCGAACCCCCGGAGCCGGAACGCGCCTACCCTGAACTGTACGCCGCGATGCAGGATTATAACGCGGAAATTTACGCCGGGGGCCAAAGCGGCCTGACCGACCCGTTCGCCTATGAGGAAGCCCCGCTGGACCTTGCTGCCTATGGCTATGACGATGATGTGCTGGCTGTGCTGTGGATCCCGCGCCTGAACCTGGAGCTGCCCGTTTACCTGGGCGCCAGCCGCGAAAACCTGGCCAAAGGCGCGGCGCTGCTGGGCCAGACCTCGATGCCGCTGGGCGGCGAAAACACCAACACCGTGATCGCAGCCCACCGCGGCTATTATGGCGCGGAAATGCTGCGCAACGTGCAGCAGATCCAGGTGGGGGACAAGATCCAGCTGACCACCCCGTGGGAAACGCTGATTTACCGCGTGAGCGAGCTGAAAATTATTGACCCCAGCGATATCAACGCCGTGCTGATCCAGCCGGGGCGGGACCTGCTGACCCTTTCCACCTGCCACCCCTACACCCGCAACAGCCAGCGCTACCTGGTAATTGCGGAGCACGACACCGCCGCTGCGGACACCACCAAAGAGGAGGATTTGCAGGAAAGCGCCGCTACCTGGGACGAAACGCCGCGCCAGGTGACCGTGGAGGATGCCGGCGGCAGCTCCATTGCCGAAGTGGCCCCCCAGGCCCTGACCCCATTGCCGGGGGAGGGCAGCGCGGAATCCGAGGGGAGCGCGATCTCCAATACCATGATCTGGCTGGAAAACAACGCACTGTGGGCCGGGCTGGTGGTTATTGCCGCCGCCGTTGGCATTATGGTGATATGGAAAAAACACCGGGAGGATTAACCATGCAGTACACACAGCAGGCCGCCGCCGTTACGGCCGAAGTAAACAAGGCCGTGCAGGGCAAACAGCAAACGGTAAACACCATCTGGATGGCCATGCTGGCGGGCGGCCATGTGCTGATTGAGGATATTCCCGGCGTGGGCAAAACCACGCTGGCGCTGGCCTTTGCCCGCGCGCTGGACCTGAAAGAAAGCCGCGTGCAGTTTACGCCGGATGTGCTGCCGTCCGATTTGGTGGGATTTTCCGTTTACCAGAAAGAGACCGGCAAGTTTGTGTACCACGCCGGTGCGGTGATGTGCAACCTGTTTTTGGGCGATGAGATCAACCGTACCTCCTCCCGCACGCAGTCGGCTTTGTTGGAAGTGATGGAAGAAGGCACGGTGACGGTGGACGGCGTCACCCGCCCGGTGCCCGCACCCTTTACCGTAATTGCAACCCAGAACCCCATCGGCGCCGCCGGCACGCAGATGCTGCCGCAGTCTCAGCTGGACCGTTTCATGGTCTGCGCCGTAATGGGCTACCCCGATGAGGAAGCGGAGCTGGCAATTTTGGCCGGGCAGAGCAAAGGCCGCCTGCTGGACCGTGTGCGCCCCGTTGCCGGTCAGGCGGATCTGCTTGCCATGCAGCAGGCGCGGCGGCGCACGCTGCTTGCCGCGCTGGCGTGTCTTGCGGCAATGATCAGTCTGGTGCTCGCCGGACGCGCGCTGCTGTCCGCGCCTGCCGTTCCGGCGAGCGC
>ENA-ORPF01001462-ORPF01001462.1-human-gut-metagenome-genome-assembly--contig:-NODE-1462-length-18917-cov-5.132701_pt1 | contig 18917 bp, 18 predicted proteins | sample MGYA00242140_ERZ509070 | MGnify/ENA primary metagenome ERZ509070 (study PRJEB26280, sample SAMEA2338713) | human gut metagenome | biome: human gut; feature: human-associated habitat; material: faeces... | reverse complement strand
GTCATTGGCGGCAAGGCCCGGCATGACGGTGTCAAGGTCGATGACGCAAAGGCCCTCCCCCGTCGTTTTGTCGAGCAGGATATTGTTCAGCTTGGTATCGTTGTGGGTGACGCGCAGCGGTAGCTTGCCCGCCGCCAGCAGATCCACCATCACATGATAATCAGCTTCGCGGGCGCAGACAAACTCGATCTCGCGCCGCACCTGGGCGGCGCGGCCCATGCGGTCCTCGGCTACAGCGCGCTGGAAATCAGCGAAGCGCTTGGGTGTGTCGTGGAAGTGTGGGATCGTCTCATGGAGGGTGTGGGCCGGATAAGCGGCAAGCTGATGCTGGAAATTGCCGAACGCAACGGCGCTTTGGTAAAAATCCTCGGCAGATTGCACCTGCTGCAAGCAGACGGTGTTCTCCACAAAATCATAGACACGCCAGCAGCTGCCATCGGCGGCTTGGTAATAAGTCTTTTCTGCCGCAGTAGGCACTACATGGAGCGTGGCACGCGCAGGGTCAGCCCCGCGCTGTTTAGCTTTTTCACGCAGAAAATCCGTTACGCCGCAGATATTTTCCATCAAGCCGGCGGGGTCCTTGAAGGTATCGGTGTTGATCTTTTGCAGGATGTAGCGCTTTGCGCCCTGCGCAGACGTTACCGTGAGGGCATACGTCTGGTTGATATGCCCCTCGCCATAGGGAACCGGCTCGGACACCGAACCGTTCCACCGCCAGGCGGCTAAAATCTCATTCATCATAAAATATCCTCTCAGTTTTTGTTTATGCCGCGATGCTGTACAGCACGACACCGGCCATGGCAGCCCCCGCCATGACCTTGATGGGACTGGGCTTCCACTTACGCAGAATAAAGAAGCCCACAAGGAAAACAGCCAGGGCAATCAGATCCATGCTGCCCAAATCAGCCGGGAAAGTGCGCTGCCCGTACAGGGCCATGCACAACAGGGAGATGCCGGCGGAAGCGATCATGGCAATAACAGCAGGCCGCAGCCCGGCCAGGATGCCCTGCATAACGCTTAGACCTCGGAAACGGTAATACACGTAGGCCAGCGTCATGACGATGACGCAGGACGGGAAAATACAGCCGATCGTGGCAATCAGTGCCCCCGGCAGACCCGCCACCTGAATACCAACAAACGTAGCAGCGTTTACGGCGATGGGGCCGGGGGTCATTTCGGCAATGGCCATAATGTCCGCGAAGCCCGTCATCGTCAGCCAGGGGTGAATATCCACGACTTGGTTTTGAATCAGGGGCATGGCCGCATAGCCGCCGCCGATGCTGAACAGGCCGATTTGGAAAAAGCTCCAGAACAGTTCCAGGTAGATCATTTGTCGTCCTCCCGCTTTTGCAGATACAGAGTATCCAGTGCGCCGATGACACCGCAGACCAAAATAATTAAAATGATATTCACCGAGAAGAAACGGGTCGCCACGAAAGCCGCCAGCATGACCGCGATGGGCAGCCAGCGCTTCTTTTTCAGGATGGGCCACGCCATATTGATGACCACATCAAAGACAACCGCCGCCACACCGGCCAGCATACCGGCCATCGCCATACTCACATACTTGTTGGAGCGGAACGCCTGATAAAACGCGGAGATAATGGAAATGATGATAAGCGGCGGCAAGGCTGCCCCCACCACGGTAATCAGCGCACCGGGGATGCCTGCCACATGGTAGCCCACCAGAATCGAGGCATTGATGGCAATAGAGCCGGGGCTGGATTGGGCAATCGCCGTCAGGTCCAGCATTTCTTCTTCCTCGATCCAGCGCAGTTCTTTCACGAAGCGCTCGCGCATCAGGGGGATAATGACGAAGCCGCCGCCGAAGGTGCAGGCGCTCAACTTAAAGGTAGAGAGAAACAGCTGCCAGTATTTATTTTTCTTGTCCAATAGAATCTGTCTCCTTTTCAGCGGTACATTTGAACGGCGCGGACCATCTCGCACAGGCGCGGTTCCGCATAGGCAAAAAACTTTTGCAGGGCTTTGCAGTAGTAACTGCGCTGCGCAGTGTCGGTAGCATTGCGGTCGCGCTTGCAGCCGCCGCGGCACAGGCGGATCCATCTGCACTGCCGGCACTCTGCGGGGATCTGCCAGCCGTCTGTGATAAATGTCTGCATTTTCTTGCCGGTAAGCAGCGATTGCAGGGTGTCGTTTTGCACAGTTCCAAGTTTATAGGCATCCAGGCAGAAGAAGTCGCACGGGTACACGGCACCGCTACCCTCCACAACCATATAGGCACCGCAAGTACCGGTCGTGGAGCAGGTCCCCGCAGGGCTGCCCATAAGCAGATGAATATAATCCTCAAACAAACGGATGCTGATATAGGTGCTGGTTTTCCAGTCCCGATACCAGGCATCAAACATGGCACACAGGAACTGCGCGTACAGCTCCGGTGTTAAGGAGTAGTTCTGCTGCCCTTGCGGCGTATCCAACGGGTCCAGACAGGGAATGAACTGCAAATAGCGCACCCCCGTGGCTTTCATGGATTTATACACGCGCTCCGCCTTTTTGGCCAGCCGCTTGGTGACGACACACAAAAGGTTGCACTCCACGCCGCAGCGGCGCAGCAGTTTGATCGTCTGCGTGATTTTATCCCATGTCCCGTTCCCCTGTGCGTCCGGGCGCAGGGCATCATGGACATCCGGGGTGCCATCCAAGCTGATGCCCACGAGAAAATGGTCTTTGCTGAAAAATTCAGCCCATTCCTCGGTAATGGCAAGGCCGTTTGTCTGGATGGCGTACTGTACGGTGACGCGCTTCTGGTTGTACTTTCGCACCGTCTGCGTAAAGAAGCGGAAAAAATCCAGCCCGGCCAGGGTTGGCTCCCCGCCCTGAAAGGCAAACGAAACAAAGCCGCCCTGCTCAATTTCCACAAAGCAGCGCTGAATCAGCGTCTCGGCAGTCGCCCGCGTCATCATGCAGTCTTCGGGGTTCACGCGGTTTTGCTGCTCATCCCGGTAAAAGCAATATTGGCAGCGCATGTTGCAGTAGCCTGCGGCTGGTTTTATCAGGAATTGAAGCTGCTTCATAGCACCTCGGTATGCTGCAATACGGTCACGGGTGTTTTGCCCACAAGCAGGCTGTGGCCGTCGGTGTAGCCCTCTTCGCGGTTTTTCAGTGCGTTGATGAGAAGTTCGCGCAGCTCGGCTACGCGCGCTGGGTGTTCGTCCAGCACATTCTTGTTCTCGTGCGGGTCGTTGCGCAAATCAAAGTACAGCTCCCGCCCGGTCTGGGAGTACCAGATGTATTTATCCTCTTTTGTCAGGATGAAATGCATGGAATCCTCGCCAAGCGTATGCTCGCCGTGCAGATATTCACGCTCAACAGGGTGCAGCAGGCTCGTGCCGTCCACGGTTTCGGGGATCGGTGTGCCCGCCAGTTCCAGCAGCGTGGGCATAACATCCCGCAGCTCGGCCAAATCGGTGCGGACCGTGCCGTGCTTGCCGACATAACGCTCCGGCCCGGAGATAAACAGCGGCACATGGATGCTGCCCTGAAACGGCTTGGCTTTTTGGAACATCAGGTGGTCACCCAGCATCTCGCCGTGGTCGGAGACAAACAGAATAATCGTATTGTCCATAATCTGTTCCTCCACCAACGCGGAGACTAAGCGCCCGATTTGGTGATCCAGGAGGGATTCGAACCCCCGACCCACGGCTTAGAAGGCCGTTGCTCTATCCGACTGAGCTACTGAACCACATTTATAAATTGTAATTGGAGCGGGCGATGGGAATCGAACCCACAACATCAGCTTGGAAGGCTGAGGTTTTACCACTAAACTACACCCGCAGATTTGGTCGGAGTGGCAGGATTCGAACCTGCGACACCCTGCTCCCAAGGCAGGTGCGCTACCAAACTGCGCTACACCCCGAATACAAAGGGTATTATACACGTTTCCAAGACATAAGTCAAGAATATTCTTAAAAAAGTTTAATTCTTTCTGGTTTTTAATAAGCTTAATGCTAGAAAAATCTCTTCCAAGGATATCTGTGAAGTATCTTCCTTCTTTTTATCATCGTCAGAAAGCAAATCCAAAAAGGTACATCCTAATGCCTTTTTAATCAGGAACAGATTCTCCATTGTTACAATAGTCTTACCATTTTCAATATTGCTAATATGTGCCTTAGAAATACCAATGGCTTCTGCAAGCTCTGTTTGGGTCATATTTTTGCGTAATCTAACCAATTTAATTCTATATCCAACGCGGCACAATTCATTTTTATCTACTTCAATAACCGCTAGTTTCCCCATTATAAAACTCCTATCATAAGTATTTGCTAATAATTAAGCAAATTAATTTTATCACATATATTTAGAATAAACAAGCATTATTGCCAATAAAGTTTTGTTGTTATCTATTTTAACCTTTAAATCCTTATAACCAATTAGATAATTACTTTATTAGTATTATTTTAACTTATGTAATTAAATTTTTCAAACTTCTTTTAACTCTGACTTCTCCTCAAATAGCTCTTATCGGTCTAATATGATTTTACATTATTTATTATGTTTAGTAATTTTATGCATCTAATATTTTTAGTTTCGTAAATAATAAATTTCTGTTAATCTCTTTTTTAAAATGCATTAGGATATGCTTATTCCATTATATTTTTATTAAGTATATACTGTAATTCTCACTCGTCCTTTAAACTTAGTACTTTTATGTACAAAAAAAATACGTGTATACATTTTCTTGAAATATTGTGCAGAGCTGCCATGTATGTTACAATAATTCCATGAATTGACGCTTAGGCGTGTGGTGCTTTAATTTAATTTGGAAAAGGGGTAAAGAAAATGTTAGAATTTATGACTGCTGTAGATGCTTTCGTCTGGGGTCCTCCTACGATGGCACTGTTAATCGGAACTGGTATTCTACTTACAATCCGCTTGGGTTTATTGCAAATTGTTAAGCTGCCCAAAGCCTTAAGCCTTATTTTTACTGCTCGTAACGCAGGCAATGGTGATGTTAACAGCTTCCAAGCTCTTTGTACTGCTCTGGCAGCAACTGTAGGTACAGGCAACATTGTAGGCGTTGCAACTGCAATAAAGCTTGGTGGCCCTGGTGCTCTCTTCTGGATGTGGTTAGCAGCATTTTTTGGTATGGCAACTAAATACGCCGAAGGCGTTCTTGCTGTAAAATATCGTGTAGTTGATGCGGACGGCAATATCTCCGGTGGTCCTATGTACTACATTGAAAATGGTTTGGGCAAAGCCTACAAGCCTCTGGCAGCAATGTTTGCCGTATTTGCTATTATGACTGCTTGCCTTGGCTCCGGTACATTTACTCAGGTCAATGCAATCACCTCTATCACTGAAGTTTCCTTAGGAATTCCTGTACTTTATACTGCTGCAGTTCTGACCGTATTAGTAGCAGTTGTAACTATTGGCGGTCTGCAGTCCATCGCAAATGTAGCCAGCAAGGTTGTTCCCTTCATGGCTGTGTTATATATTGTAACTACTGTCTCTGTTCTCGTTTATTATGCTGCTGAAATTCCCGCAGCAATCTCCTTAATCATTGACAGTGCCTTCAATACCACTGCAGCAAGCGGCGGTTTCTTGGGTGCTACCATGATGCTGGCTATGCGTTCCGGTATAGCTCGTGGTATCTTCTCTAATGAAGCAGGTCTGGGTAGTGCTCCTATCGTAGCAGCAGCTGCTAAAACTAAATGGCCTACCGAGCAAGGTTTGGTATCCATGACCGGTACCTTTATCGATACCATCATCATCTGCACATTGACCGGTCTTACTCTTGTAGTAAGCGGAGCTTGGTGCGGCGACCTTAATGGTGCTGCTATGACTGAGCAGGCATTCTCCTCCGCATTCCCCATGATGGCAAAATACATTCTTTGCTTAGGCCTGGTGCTCTTTGCCTTCACCACCATTATTGGCTGGAACTATTACGGTGAACGCTGCGTTGAATACCTCTTTGGTGTAAAGGCAATTAAACCCTACCGTTACCTCTATATTGTTTTGGTTGGCAGCGGTGCATTCCTTAAACTGGAACTCATTTGGGTTATTGCAGATATCGTAAATGGCCTCATGGCTCTCCCCAACCTTATCGCTTTAATTGGACTCAGCGGTGTTGTAGTAGCTGAAACTAAAGCTTACTTTGCATACTGGGAAAAAGTACACGCTAGAAAAAAACAAATTCGTGCTGCTTCTCAAATAGAAGAGGTTGCTGAAGCATAATATAAGATTTACAAAAACTGTCAGATTTTATCTGGCAGTTTTTTATGCTCTACTAATAGGTTTATTACATAGACTTTGATTATTAATCCGCCAATTAGTGTTTAAAGCACTCATTACATAGAAAAGACCTTCTTCCCCTATTTATGAATTCTTACATTCATATCAGCCAATAATGTACTAATGACAATTTATGATGTAAAAAAAAATCATTAGAAATGCTTTTAACATTTATCAATTAATATCTAATAATTCTGAAATACTTTGCAAAATGTATAGTTTTTCATATTTTTGTTGCTAATTAGCAATAAGTGTGATATTATTATCGGAGGAAAAGTTCCACAACTTTTCTCAACCCCCTAGTCATACAACATCCCACATTAATGTATGACCTTTCAACCCACAAAGAAACAGCCCGTGTCGTGGACCCACCTTCGACACGGGCTGTTTCTTTTTTATTTTTACCTTTTGCAGCCTTTAACGGAACTCTACCTTTAAATGCTGACGTTCAGGCATACGTTTAAATTTATACTTGGGATAACCAACCATAAGTGTACCTACTAATTTGTGCTTTGCAGGCACTCCAACAATCTCTAACAGGGGCTTATAGCCTGCAATACCACAGGATTGAATAAAGCCTGCAATAGTAGTACCAAGTCCTAATGTAGGAGCAAACAGCTCTGCATAGGCCCAGCTTTGCTCACAATTACTAACACCAGTAATATTGAGACGTCTTGCTGTTGCAAAAATCAGGCACGGTGCGTGTCTAGCAATAATATCCTGGCCACGCTCCCTATAAGCGCGCAGAACAGTCATAAAATAACGCTTGTTTTCAGTACCTGCCTCAACTTCTGCCTCCATCCAGTCAGCAACAGTATCAGCAATAGCCTTGATTTTCTCCTGGTCTCTAATTACAATATAATACATTCCTTGAGAGTTACCTGCAGTCGGAGCGTAGCGACATACGTCCAAAAGCTTTGTAAGCTCCTCTTCAGTCGGCACTGCAGCCTTAAAGTTACGTACACTGCGGCGCATACGCAAAAACTCATAGGCAGTGTCAGAATCAAGAACAGGCATAGTTACAGGTCGTTGCTCAGCCAGCGGCGTATACTTGTTATCAAGTGCTCCAACAGGACAGATGGCTACACATTGTCCGCAGCTCATACAGCCTCTATCAAAATTACATTCCGGACCATTCTCACCCATGGAGAGAATGCAGGACGGACAACACTCCACACATATACCACAACGAAGACATTTGCTTTGATTGACTGTTAACAAATCCATAACTAACACCTCAATCTTCAAATTGAATGTATTCTAATCCTTTAAAGTCAGCAATAAAACGGGCATCCTTAGCTGCTAAACTATAGTTAGACTTATCCTTGGCTTCAACAGCCTTAGCATTTGCCAAACCAATGTAAGCACATGCTGTCTGAGCTTCAAATTGCTTAGCATGCTGTAGTACAGCAGCCTTCACATTATCAGCAATTTTACCCTTCTCAGGATACATAGCAGAAGCAGCGATAATAAAGATTACAGATTCACCCTGTTTGACAACCATACTAGGAAGTGCATCCTTTTCTCTTTGAGCAACAAGAATCTCAAAGCCCTTACTTTCCAGCCAGTTAGCTAAAATTTCAAGGCCTGCTTCGTGAAGCTCCTGCTCATTCATCAAAACTTCATTCATTTATAATCACCCTATTCTTCGCCCAAAACAAGGACCTCAGGCTCCAACTGAACGCCGTGAGCATCTAAAACCTTCTCCTGTACGTCCTTGATAAGCTGCAATACATCTGCTGCAGTAGCCTTTCCTACATTAACCACAAAGCCAGCGTGCTTTTGAGAAACCTGCGCACCACCAACAGTGTAGCCCTTCAGACCAGTTTGTTCAATCAAGGTACCTGCATAATAGCCTACGGGACGCTTAAACATACTTCCTGCACTTGGAAGCTCCAAAGGCTGCTTACTAATACGTCTTTGACTGAAATCCGCCATTTTAGCATTTATTTCGTCCTTTTGGCCAGCAGAAAGCTTCAGATTGACCTCTGTTACGATTCTGCCGCTGTTTTGCAGCTTAGTTTTGCGGTAGGCAAAGCCTAGCTCTTCAGCCTTTATAAGATGAGCTTCACCATTAGGCTCAATAACACGTACAGATTCTACTACATTAGACATTTCCCCGTCATAGGCACCAGCGTTCATATAAACTGCACCGCCTATACTACCAGGAATACCAACTGCAAACTCCATACCCTTAAGACCTAGATCTGCAGCCTTGCGAGACGCCATAGCCAAGGAAACACCGCTACCGAAGGATAAGAGTTCGCCATCTGCCTTAATATTGCAAAGCATATTGCCAAGCTTGATAACAAGCCCGCGAATACCCTTATCTCTCACCAGCAAATTAGAACCATTACCAATCAAGGTAACAGGAATCTGCATGGTGTGAGCACGTTCCAGCAAGCTCTGCAGTTCCTCTTCTGTAGCAGGAAGAGCCATTAAATCCGCAGGGCCGCCAATCTTAAAGGAAGTGTGCCTGCTCATAGGTTCATTGACAAGTAATGGCTTTTGAGTGCAGCCTGCAAAAATTTCCTGTAAATTCAGGTCGTTCATTATTTCTCTCCAACGACTTCGGTTACTACATCTTGAATAGACTTAGTAACATCGGACAACATCATTTGGAAACGCATAAAGGAGTTCAGATATTGCATAGCATCAGAATTTAACGCTAATACTCTGTACAACTCCTGAATCTTGTCAGTAATAGCCTTGTCAGGTTCCTTTCCTTGAAGCTTAGCAATTTCTGCATCCTGGTTAAGCTTTAAGAATTCATTAACCATGCTCTTTGCATTAGCATCCTTATTGAGAGCAACAGTAGCCTCCTGCAGTTTTTTGTACTCGTGGCTTTCACGCATAGCCTTTGCTAAATCATTAGCGCAATCATAAACGTTCATATTCTCACCTCATTAAAATATTTTTATCTTAATTGTGTAATTGTTCCAAGGGGATATTTAAATGAGCATTTTGACCGATGTCACCATATTCAAAATGCCACCATTCCATTTCAATACCTTTAAAGCCGTAAAGCTCCATGGTGTCACGCAGCAGATCTCGTAAATAGCGCTGACGGCTTGTTCCCCCTGCATAGCCGGAATACTGACGAATTGTTGGTTCGTCAAAACCACTGCTCAGCTCTACTTCGGCACCTGTTGCCAGATCATACAGACCAACATCAACAGCACACCCTGTATTATGAGTACTGCCCTTTAAATCCGGATCCTCCAGCATACCTTTGCGATTATCCGGAATAGCCAGATGCGCAAGCTTGCTTACAGACCAGGGGCGATAGCCATCCCATAGGACAATACCATATCCCTGCTCAGCTAATCTCTGCTGCACCTTACCTAAAGCTTCGGCGGCGGCACCACTTATATACACGTCATTAGTAGTGTATAAAGGTGCACCAAAGCAGTTGACGTCTTGGGCATATACTGAATTAACCTTCACTCCAGGAATGGAGTTAGCATTAACCAAAGCAGCCTGAGTCCCTGCTGCCAAAGCTGCAGGCATTACTGCATTAGCCGCACTAGTTCTCAGCTCCGTCCATTTTTCTGCAGATAGCTCAGGAAAACGGAATGGTTTTTCTCTTTCGCCTATACCAAAGCCAAAATATTCTCGACTATAAGTATGACCACCAACACGGCAGGCAATACCATAGCCGTCATTATCACGTTCAAATTTAACAGTAGCCTCGGATCTATTCATAGGTCCAGCCTCTATCATAGAATAAGAATCAAAATGCTCCTTGCTTAAAGGAAATACATTGGCTCCGGAAAAGTTATTATCCTCGTAGGAAAAACGGTACAGCAGCTCTAATCTGCCGTTATTTTCTCTAATAAGGATATTTTCACCATTGCCATAATAAAATCCAAGGATATGCTTAACGTCCTTGGGTGCATCCTTAGGAACAGCAGCTAGAACCATTCCCGTTTGGACACACAAAAGCAGGCCGGCTGCAAGGCCGGCCAACAAATTTTTATGGAACATTATTTTATCAGCTCCTTGCGTACATCTGCCAAAGCATTTAAATGTTTACGCACTTTGCCAATTTCATCTAAATCAATAGTACAGGATATTATTTCCTCATCCATTCCTCCCTCAGCAAGGATTTTGCCGCTAGGAGCTATGACCATTGAATGGCCATAGAAAGGAGCCTTCTTAAAGGTTCCGGCACAGTTGACAGCAACCATAAAAATATGATTTTCTGCCGCCCTTGCTTGAGAAAGCAGATACCAAATATCTCCACGTGCCTTAGGCCACTCTGCAGGGCAGAATATTATCTGGGCACCTGCCAACGCCTGGTGACGGAACAGCTCTGGGAAACGAAGGTCATAGCAGATTGTAGAACCACAACAAACACCGTCAAGATCAAATACGCCAAAACTGTTACCAGGCGCAAAGAATCTTTCTTCCTGGAATAAACCAAAAAGATGTACCTTATCGTACATATTGACGATTTCGCCCTTTTTATTGATGGCAACAGAGGTATTATAAACTACGCCATCTCTGCGCATAGGCACAGAGCCAGCAATAATACTACAGCCATTTTCTTTGGCAATCTGCTGGAGCTGAGGAATGACACCTTTGTCAACCTCCTCAGCATCTACATCAAGATGACCCAAAGAATAGCCAGTTGTCCAAACCTCTGGCAATACAACAATATCATGGTCCTTTGCCGCTCTGCAGGCCATGTCCAAGCCTCTTGCAACATTTTCGGCTTTATTCTTTTCTAATACAGCCAGCTGCAAAAGAGCTATTTTCATAACAGACGCTCCTTAGGCATCATACCATTCTTTTCAAGACGATTAGCAATGAATTTCTCCAGCTTACGAGTGCAGCGAGTAATGAAGTGCTCCTTACCGCCCAAGGATTGTACCCATACAACGGTATGACCGGAGGACTTAGCACCAAGAACATCAGTTACAAGCTGATCACCAACAAAGAGAATCTTGCCTCCGCCCATAGCCTTAGTAATTTGCTTGTAAGCAGAAGGAAGCGGTTTAGCCGCACGCATAATAGTACCGAGATTAGTTTGGCGTGTAATAGCCTTAATGCGGTCACCGCCATTGTTAGAAATCAGGGCAACATTAATGCCCAGTTGATGCATTTGACGAATCCAGGTCATAGCTCGGGGACCAACCAGATTCTTATCACGGGGAAGAAGGGTGTTGTCAATATCAACAACAAGCTTCATGTAACCATTCCTCTTTAACCATTTCGGAGAAATGTCAAAAATGCTTTTTACTCTGTAATCGGGACAAAAATACTTTAAAATCATACTACCTTATCCTTTGGAAATTTAATTTCAAATGTAGTGCCAACACCACATTCGCTGATTACCTCGGCGCTTGCGCCGTGCATACGAATAATCTCTTTAGCGATAGCCAAGCCAAGACCAGTTCCCGGAACCCTGCGGCAATGAGACTTTTCCACCTTGTAGAAACGCTCCCAAATAAAGGGTATTTCTTCTGCAGGAATGCCCTCTCCCTGGTCGGAAACAGTAACAAGCACACTACCGTCACTTACCTTATTCGCACATACTGATACAGTACCATTTTTGGGCGAATATTTCAAGGCATTATCGCACAAAATAAGAATTAACTGTACCATTTGATCGCCATTGCCTAAAATTCTAATATCCTCATCGGCCTTAACATCAATTTTTACATTATGTTTAACACCTTTTACGGCTAGCTTTTCGGCAACGTTGCGGATGATGGCTGCCAATGGCAATTCATCCATATTATTAACCGTCAACGGATCTCTAGATTCAAGTCGGCTAATATCAAGAAGCTCACGAACCATTCGTTCGAGACGAATAGTCTCGTCATTTATAAGCCCACGATAACGCTGAAGCATCTCCTTATCTGTTACCATTCCATCATTAATAGCCTCATTGTAGCCACGGATAATGGTAATAGGAGTACGCAGCTCATGGGAAACATTAGCCACAAAATCCCTGCGAATTTTCTCAGTTCGCTCCATCTTAGCAACATACTCATCCAGATCTTTACCAAGAGAGTTCAATGCTTCGCCAAGCTCAGCAATTTCATCCTCGCCCATAACTTCTACACGCTTGGAATAATCACCGGAGGCCATAGCCTTAGCTACGTCCTTCATCTTTTCCACTGGCATAATAATAATGCGCGAAAGTCTGCGTACTAAGAATAAGCTAAATATAATGGCTATAATACCTACTATAATAACATATATGTAGACATTTCGCAAAAATCTTTCAAAGCCGCTAAGTGGCTCCGTCATCAAAATCGCACCCTTATTACCAGTAAGCGGATCCAAATAAGGAACGCCTACTAAAATAACGTGCTCCTTGTAGTATGGATGAAAAATTTGAGATTGGAAGGACTTGCCAGCATAGATATCATTCAGGATAACCTTAACCTTATCAGCCATGTCGCTTTGCTTCATAGCATGCTCTAACTGATCTGTTCCGTCTGCAACCTTTAAATTATTATTAAGTTCATTATCCCTGAAAAAGTCTAGTATTGACTCATCGTTACCATTTTCGTGTTCCTGGCTCTGATCCAGTACATAGGATGCAGCTAATAGGCCATAATTGTCGTCAAACAACCATATACGTGCTCCAACCAGACGATCTACCGCTAAAATATAGCGACTTAAAGTACTATGGTCGTTCATGCGCACAAAATACTCTATTGTTTCAGACATCTCATGTCCCTTTTGGGACAACTCCTGCTCCTTTATCTTGAAGAAGTAGTCTGCAATCAGATAGGAAATACCTGCAGTAATACCAACGACAATGATAACGATAACAGTCATATAACTATACATCAGGCGAGTACTAAGTGATTTTTTCATGATGTTCTAATATGTTTAGATACCCTATGGAAATACCTGCAGTTCACTTTTAAAACTTTGTCGCCTATCAATCTTTAATTTCGAATTTGTAGCCTACGCCCCAAATAGTTGTAATATCCCATTTGGAATCTGCCGGAATATTAAGCTTTTGTCTGATACGCTTAATATGAGTATCTACAGTTCTTGTATCACCATAATAGGAGTAACCCCAGATGGATTCCAGCAGCTGATTTCTGGAAAAAGCCTTACCAGGATTAGATGCCAAGCACCACAAAAGCTCCATTTCCTTAGTAGTAAAGGTCATTTTATTACCAAATGCTACTACCTGATATTGGTCCATATCAATAGTCAGCCCCTCGTAGGACAGGCGTTGAACCTCGCCCTTCTTATCAGCAGAGCCTACACGACGCAGAACTGCCTTTACTCTGGCAACAACTTCTCTGGAATTAAAGGGCTTAGTAATGTAGTCATCAGCACCAATCTCCAAACCAGCGATACGATCATCATCGTCATCCTTTGCAGTTACCATAATAATAGGTACATTGGAAATTTTACGAACCTGTTTGCACACTTCAATGCCGTCCAGAACAGGCATCATAATATCCAGCAACAATATATCCGGTTCTTCAGATTGAACCTTAAGAATAGCAGCTGCACCATCCTCAGCTTCAATAACCTGAAAATCTTCCTTTTCAAAATAAATACGCAGAATCTCTCGAATCTGAGCTTCATCATCAGCAATTAAAATTTTTTGTTTAGTCATTCTTCTCACTCCTGACATTTATATTAAGAGCTTTGCTTTATTATATCACGAATATAGCGTTTTATCTCTTTCGTTCACAAAAGTTTTACTTGTTCAAAAACTTTTCGTATTTTCTATGGAAAGATATAAAATATTGTTCTATGTTTTTGCAGTACAAAGGTATCTTCTGCCTAAGACAAAATCACAAAAAATTATCCTATTAACAACACTATATCCATTGCTCCTTGTTTTTTATCAGATGACAAGTCCACCTACTATACCAAATTTCCGTTATTATATAAAGCTTTATGGCTTGCCGTAAAACAGATTCCTTTGCAGCATCTTGTTATATTCCCAAGTTCCCTGACCATCGTTAACCTCAAACTGATTCATAATAGCATTAACTTCATCAGCATAATGAACTATAAAGGCTTCCTTAGTCACACAAGCAACAGGAGAGCCTTTTTCGTTATCACCATGATGGGAAAGTAAAATATGCAGCAAATGCTCTATACGGGCTGCGGGAATTTTAAGACGGGCTGCAGCCTCCTGCACCATCATTGCAGACATGGCAATGTGACCTAAAAGGCGTCCCTCGTCAGTATAAGGGAAACCAAGCTGGGGAGAAATTTCACGCAGCTTGCCAATATCATGCAGCAATGCTCCTGCAATAACCAAATCCTTATCCGCATTGCCAATCTGCTCAGCCATAGCCACAGCCAAACCAGCAACATCAACAGAGTGCTGCAGTAGTCCGCCAATATATCCGTGATGCATACGCGTTCCTGCAGGATTTATAACAAATTTATCATAAATAGTACCTGTAAAAATATTCTCTAAAAGAGACCTGATTAAAGGACTGCGTACTGAACGAATCAAATCATTCAGCTTACCCTTATAGGCTTCAATATCAAAATCACCCTTAGGCAGCAAATGGGTAATATCATCATTAGGTAAAATATCCTCAAATTTTTGCACAATCATCTGCAATGACATATCATTTGCAAATTTGTTTATATCTACCATACCATTTACCATAAAAGCTGTTGGTGCTTCTACACCCTGGAGCTTATCTACAGACGCAGCATCAAAACAGACAAAGGGGATTCTGCCGCTATTGTCCTCCAGCATGCCACGAGCAAACATCTTGCCATTGGAGGCATTACCAATTTTCTGTACCCTTACTATAGCAGCCTGACAAATTTTGATTCCGGCTTTAAATTCATTAATCATAATTTTCACCCTTTTCTATATCAATACTCATTCTACATATGCTTTAATAGCAATGCTTCAGTAGCAATTCTAATATCAATATGCCAGGAGCGTTCAGCAAAACGTAAAGCAAGCCTGTCTGCAAGAACCTCCAGTACAGGCAGTTCTGTAGGCTGATGGCCTGCATCTATAACATTCATACCATTGAACACAGCCTCCTGAGCACAATGATACTTAACATCACCTGTAATAAGCGTATCTGCCCCCTTGGCCAAAGCTATGCTAATCAAATCGCTGCCTGCTCCACCACAAACGGCTACCTTATGTGCACGTCTACCAGCGTTGCCAACAGCCACGTAATCGGCCTTTAGAGCCTTTTTTACAAACAATGCTAGGTCTTCTATAGGCTGGGGCTTTACAAAGCCTATACGGCCCAATCCGCTTTCACTATCAAGAATTTCATCATCTGTAATATTCAGCGCCTTTACCAGTGCATCATTTACTCCACCACTTACACAATCAAGATTAGTATGAGCACTATAAACAGCAATTCCATGCTCAGCCAGCTGCAATAAAATATCTTGCTGCCAATTCTTATCTGTAATTTGGGAGAGCTTACGGAAAATTGCCGGATGATGGGTAATAATCAAATCAGCACGCATTTCTATTGCTTGTTTTGCTGTCTCCCTAGTTAAGTCGAGAGCAAGCAGTACACGCTTTATTTGTTTATTGCTTCTGCCAAGCATAAGACCAACATTATCCCAGTCCTCTGCCAAAGATACTGGTATCATTTCACCTAAAAGCTTTTCTACTTCTTCAAGATTTGCCATATTCTTCGCCTCCGTAGCACAAAAACGAAATATTTATCTTAGATATCTTTAAAAACTGATTTATAGAGCTCTTCAAGCTCAGATAGCTGCTTTTTGCTGTGAGTATACTTCTCTGTAGCCATAGCCTGCTGGCTACGCTCCATATTTTCCAGAAGCTGACTCAGATTAGCAATCTGACGTTGAAAATGCTTCGCTAAAAGAGGATGTCCTTTCTTTAGAAGTACATTACCTATCATATACTCAACTTCACTTTGCTGCTCTGCCTTTCCCTGAACTGCGCTGATAATTTCGTAGAAATGGATACCGTCCTCTACTAAATCCTCATCCACAATGTTCCAGCCATGCTCACAAAGCCATCGACGCAAAGAGGCGGCGCCTGCCATAGGCTGAAGAACTAAATGCTTAAGGCTTTTGGTAACAGCTTCGGATTCCTCAAAAATATCTATCATAGTCGATGCTCCCATACCAGCTATGGTAACACAGTCCACTTCTCCAGGCTTTAGAACCTTCAGACCACTTCCTAGTCGTACCTCTACCTTGTCCTTTGCTCCATACATAGCAACTGTAGTACGTGCAGCTCGACATGGACCTTCTCCAATATCTCCTGCCACAGCATGGGTAATAATCCCCTTTTCCAAAAGCCATACTGGCAAATACGCATGATCAGTACCAACATCTGCCAAACTACATCCTTGAGGAACTAAATGTCCAATTGCTTCTAAACGAACACCTATATTCATAAATAACCTATGCCGCAAGTATTGCGACATTATTCCTTTCATAAAATATTTAACATATCGATTTTGTCAAAGAAATTATTTTATCTATTTATTATAGCATTTTACAGATTCAAAAAAAAGAAAAAGCCCTTCACAAAGAAAGGCTTTTCTGTAAACTTTAACCTGCAAACATTGCAACTATCCAATATTTACATAACATCCTCTGGATTTTCAAACTGAGCCATGTAAAGCTTATAATATTCTCCATGTAAAGCCATCAGCTCATCATGAGAGCCTTGCTCAGCAATACCATTAGGAGAAAGCACTATAATACGATCTACATTACGTATCGTAGCAAGGCGATGAGCAACAACCAAAGTAGTACGATTTATAGAAAGTTCTGTGAGTGCGGCTTGGATAGCTTTTTCTGTTTCATTGTCCAATGATGAGGTAGCCTCATCTAAAATTAAAATTGGAGGATTTTTTAGAAAAACTCTAGCAATGGCAATACGCTGTTTTTGACCGCCACTGAGCTTTACACCACGTTCACCTAAAGCAGTTTCATATTTTTCTGGTAAAGGCTCAATAAAACGATCCGCCTCTGCTAATTTGGCAGCCTCCACAATCTGCTCCATACTTGCATCCGGCCTTCCATAGGCAATATTATTCTTTACAGAATCAGCAAACAAAAATATATCCTGCTGAACTATGCCAACATTGCGTCTTAAGGAATTTAAGGTAAATTCTTTAATATCTCTGCCATCTATCCTAATACGGCCACTCTGAAGCTCATAAAATCGCGGCAACAAGCTGCAGATTGTACTCTTGCCCACTCCTGTACCACCAACAAAAGCTACGGATTCGCCGGCCTTGATTTCAAGGCTAAAATTTTTGATTACAGGCTCCTTGCCATCATAAGCAAATGTTATATTCTCAAAGGCAATGTCGCCTTTTAATACTCCTGCGTCAATAGCATTATCGCCATCTTTTATTTCCGGAGCAACTTCCATAAGCTGTTCAAAACGCTGGTAACTGGCAATACCCTTTTGGTAAACCTCTGCTAAAGCATTTAAACGCAGTATAGGACGAATAAAAATAGAGACGTAAAGCAAAAATGCTACAAGATCACTAAACTCCATTTGACCATAGGTAATCAACACACCACCTGCAACTATAATGGTCAGGTTAGTAATATTGGAGAAAAAGACCATAGCAGTATTTGAATGACTTAAGAGATCAAAAGATTTTTTACGTGCAGCAAAAAGCTTCGCAGCAGCTTCGTCCAGCTTAGAAACCTCTAATTCTTCGTTATTAAAAGATTGGACTAAACGAACTGCATTCAAGCTTTCTGTAGTTTGGGCTGTGATGTTTCCTACCTGTTTACGAGCATCTCGGCCTGCTTTTTTAAGCTTGCGATTTGTCGTAACAGAATCATAAGCTTTGGCTAAAAGCAAAATATTGACTATAATTGCTAACTTCCAGTTAAGATAAAATAAAATACTAATAGTACCTAGCATAAAAATGGTACAAACCAGTAAATAGTTAGGACCTAAGAATATCAACTCACGAATTTCACCAATATCGCCAACAATTCTGGAAACTAACTGGCCAACACGTTGATTGTCAAAATAGCGGAAGCTCATAGAATGAACATGCTTAAATAATGCACGACGCATATCCTGTTCAATACAAGCACCTATAGTACGACCAGTAAGCATTACCTTATAATTGATGAAGCAGTTAAAAAGATAAAGACATAACAAAACACCTGCATTTTTTAATAAAGCGGACACATTATGCTGCGGTAATATATCGTTCATTATATATCGCAGATACATTGGAAAGAATAGTTCCGCAAAAGATGTTAAAACTGCACCCAGTAAAGTAATTGTAAGTATTTTTTTATAGGGAAGGTAGTATTTTAAAAATCGTTTGAGCATATGTCCCTCTATAATTTTCTAATAATTTTTAACTATTATAGCACACATATGGTTAAAAGGAAAATTCGTATAAGTATCTATTATTATTTAAGTTTATATTTATAGAAGAACATATATTTTACATCAAAATTACGCTGCAGACAGCTCGTCTCAGTTGTCAGGCTTCATTTGTGCGTCGCTTCGTTCCTGCAAATATCGCCTGCCATGTGTCCCAGGCTACGTTCTTGTCAGCCAGTAATCTGGCTGACAAAAAAAAAGACCTGTACAATTAGTACAGGTCTTTTTTCTTAACCGGCAGCTATCTATCCTCCCAGGCCGCTTCCAGCCAAGTATTTTCGACGTATAAGGGCTTAACTACTGTGTTCGGGATGGGAACAGGTGGATCCCC
>ENA-ORPF01001461-ORPF01001461.1-human-gut-metagenome-genome-assembly--contig:-NODE-1461-length-18920-cov-3.328121_pt1 | contig 18920 bp, 26 predicted proteins | sample MGYA00242140_ERZ509070 | MGnify/ENA primary metagenome ERZ509070 (study PRJEB26280, sample SAMEA2338713) | human gut metagenome | biome: human gut; feature: human-associated habitat; material: faeces... | reverse complement strand
TTTGTTTTCAGTCTTTTGAAACCTTCCATATAATCAATGCTTATGATGTCCCGGCGCATCAAATTTAGCCGATTTATGACCATGTATTTTCTTGGCATGTCCTGATGGAATTTCTTTTTTATGCGGTGGCCGGTGATGATGCCTGGTGACAATACACGATGTTGTACTCATACAGAGTGACAATACAAATGACATTAGTAATAACTTTGTTTTCATAGTAGCTTGCAATGATTTTTACAAAGTTAAGATAATTTTTGAATGTTGACATATAAAACGGATTTCCTTTTCCAGACATTTCTTATTGTATCGATAGTTTTATATCTTTGGAAAAGTCTAAAAAAATCAGCTACTATGAAAAACGTATTATTACTTTTATGTGCCTTTTTAGGATTGAGCGGGTGTCATGCAGCCCAGGACGGTGATACGATAGACAATAGCACCGTATCTGTATTTGATGTCCGTCGCTTTATGGGAAAGTGGTATGAAATTGCTCGTTACGATCATCGTTTCGAAAAAGGAATGACACATGTCACTGCTACCTATTCTTTACAGGAAAATGGAAGCATTAAAGTAAAAAATGAGGGATATATAAACGGGATACACATGGCAGGAGTAAATTCCGGCGAGCTGTGGGCCGTGCAAAGATTCCCGATACCGCCAGGCCGGGACGTCTGAAAGTCTCTTTCTTCCTTTGGTTTTATTCCGATTATTATGTACTTGATATAGATCCCGATTACCGTTATGTATTGATAGGAAGCAGTTCCGACAAATATCTTTGGATAATGAGTCGTGATAAAACATTATCCAAAGAAAAACAGGCAGAACTGCTTGATAAACTCCGTGTCAGGGGATATGATACAGAAAAGCTACTGTTTGTCGACCAAAATTAAAGCATCTGTATTCAGGCCCTGAATCCGATACGGCAAGGCGGAGTTATTTTTAAGTCTGCTGTACGGAGAAGTTTGGCTTCGGCCTCTTCCACATCACATGCCTCTATTGTACTGAAAAGCTGGAGTTGTGCCGTTTCCGGACGGGGCCCTGACATCACTCTCCGGGCCATACTCTTGATTAGGCCATGCTCTATCAGGTTATGCACCCAGCGTCCGTTGCCGAAATGCTCATCCCGTTGTCTGGCCTCTTTTTCTATCAGACGGTTCAGGCGCAGGTTTGCTTCAGGAGTCAGGACGAAATTCCGGCTTTTCAAAATACGGTGAGCTATTTCGCTCAGTTCGTCTGCCGTATAATCCTCAAAATGGAAACGGAGCGGAAAACGGTCTTTTAATCCCGGATTACTTTTAAGCAGCTTTTTCATTTTATCCTCATAGCCGGCCAGAATGACAATCATATCCGGATTCGGCTCCGACAATACACCTCCACGAGCTTCCTCGATAGCCTCTTTCGTATTTTTTTCCGTATGCCCCAAGTATTCACCTACCAGGTTCGTACGGCAGGTTTCCACTGTATGCCCTTTCGACAATAGTCCCATCTGATGATACATTTTCCCTACCAGTCTGGCTACCGTTGTTTTTCCTGTTCCGGGATTTCCCAGAAAGAGCATATGGTAACGGCTGTCTCCACATAGATCGAGATTGAGTTCTCTGCGCTCTTTAAGAAAAAGCGACATCATCCGTGCCTCCTGTATATCCTCTTTAAGTTGTTTCAGTCCGACCATCTGCTGTAGTTCCTCTTCGGCTGAAAATTCGGCAAAAGGTGTTTCTCTCAGTGCCGGCTGAAACTCAGTATCGTTAAGGGTTATCGGAGGTATTTCAGTGGACAAACTGATGCGGAAAGTGTTATATTCGGCAAACATTCCGGCTATCGCCTCACATTCCTGAAACAGTTGATTGACATGCTCTTCTGTCCCATGAAAAATGAATACCGGACGGGAGAAATCTTCTTTGCTGAGTATATCACCCAACATGGAAAGCAAGTTTACCGTGCTGGCGCTATATTCCAGTTGCGGGACATTCATCACGATCACCTGCTTCTGTCTGATGTGTTCGGTCAGTTCACTCCATTGCAGATTGCCCGAAACCAGTTCACCCAATGAAAAAATAGCCTGTTCCGACTTGTCATTACCGGTGAGATAAGCAGCCAGAATGAAGCAGGAAAAAGCCTTTGTCATCAGGTCGTTTCCCGTTACGAGAAGGTGAGGACATACCCCTTCTGCCTCCGAGTAGGAATAAAGCTTTCCGATTACTTTTTCGGCTGAAGGAAAGTGGAACTGTTCGGAGTACATGTTTTGCCACCAGTCGGTCGGGCAGAGGCGCTCGATAAAAAACTTCTTGTCGGGATGTGATTCCAGTTCATCCAACTTCTCTTTTTTCCATACCTCGTAAGAAGGCGAGGGAGACAGAGAAACAGTCCATTTGGGAAGTCCGTTCTGAAATACGAAAATATGATACAGGTTTTCGTCCTAGAATGTATCCGACAGCACAATAAAACGTACCTTTCGGGGAGTTTTTCGGGAAGACGGAGAATAGACATCCGCCCCAATCAACTGGTAGTCTTCCGAGTAAACACGTACAGCCAGCTCGTTTATAAAAACAGGAGGTTCAGGGAATATGATTTCAATAGCCAATTGATTTCTGGCGTATTCAGGAGCACATATACTTTCATCGAAGGTGCGCATAGCACGTAAAATAATATTTTCCATAAACAACAAATGAATAAATGAATTAGATTTTGAAGTATAAAGCAGTATGGCGGATGATATGAGTTGATGTCCGCCTCATCAAAAGCAGAGGACCTCCACTTTCCCTTTTAAAGCAGAGGTTAGAATGCCAAGTACGTCAAAGAACACAACAATCCCTGCCGCCCCGTCAGCAGCAATTCAATCAATTAAGTTCTATGCCAGAAATTCCTCAGGAAACCAGCCGAACATAACGAATCATTTGTTTTGTGTCTTTGACAATCATTTGTTGTATATTCAGAAATTCTATAAAATTATCACCCGATGGTGATATGCGTTTCATTGCGCCAAAAATAGATGTTATTTCTGTTTTGTACAATAAAAATGAAAGAATTTTGTTTACCTTTATCATTCGAAACAGCAAACTAAGAAAGAATAAACTATGTTAGCCTATACTTATATCAAACATGGCACGTTCCAGATGATGGAGAAACCTGTGCCGGAAATAAAAGATCCGCGTGATGCTGTGGTACGCGTCACACTGGGGAGTATCTGTACCAGCGATTTGCATATCAAGCATGGAAGTGTACCCCGTGCCGTACCCGGTATTACAGTCGGCCATGAAATGGTGGGTATTGTCGAACGGGTAGGAGAGAAAGTCACTTCCGTAAAGCCCGGCGACCGTGTGACGGTCAACGTGGAGACCTTTTGTGGAGAATGCTTTTTCTGTCGTCATGGATATGTAAACAATTGCGAAGACGAGCAGGGAGGCTGGGCATTGGGATGCCGCATCGACGGAGGACAGGCAGAATATGTACGTGTCCCTTATGCCGATCAGGGATTGAACTGTATTCCCGAGGGAGTGAGCGATGAGCAGGCACTTTTTGTAGGTGATATTCTTGCCACTGGTTTTTGGGCAGCACGTATCTCCGAGATTTCGTCCGACGATACGGTGCTCATTATCGGAGCCGGTCCTACAGGTATATGCACCTTGCTGTGTACCATGCTGAAACATCCCCGGCGTATCGTTGTATGCGAAAAGTCGGAAGAACGTATCCGCTTTGTACACGAGCATTATCCGGAAGTAATTGTGGTGCGCCCCGAAGAATGTGTCGAACAGATACGCAAGCTTAGTTCACATGGAGGAGCCGATGTCGTCATCGAAGTTGCAGGAGCGGAAGATACCTTCCGGCTGGCGTGGGAATGTGCCCGTCCGAATGCCATCGTTACCATCGTGGCACTTTATGATCGTCCCCAGCAACTCCCATTACCCGATATGTACGGAAAGAACCTGACTTTCAAGACCGGTGGTGTAGACGGATGCGACTGTGCAGAGATTCTTCGCCTGATAGCCGAAGGCAAGATTGATACGACACCGCTCATTACCCACCGTTTTCCGCTTGACAAGATAGAAGAAGCATACCGTATTTTTGAGAATCGGCAGGATGGAGTCATCAAAGTAGCCATTACGGAGAAAACAATGTAATACCTGAAAAAAAGAATCTAGCTGAAAAGATATATTTTAAAGAAAGGAGTAAATACCTATGAGAAAGAATTTTGGTGTAAAGACCTGGTTGTATCCGATGCCCGTATTTATCGTGGCAGCTTACGATGAAAACGGATTACCCAATGCCATGAATGCAGCATGGGGAGGAATTTATACAGACAACATGGTTGGAATTTGTCTGGCAGAAGAACACAAGACAACAAAGAATATCCTTGCTACACGTGCATTTACCGTAAGTATGGGTACGGCAGACCGCGTAGCGGAATGCGACTATGTAGGTATCGTGTCCGGCAATAAGGAACCGGACAAGTTTGCCCATGCCGGATTTCATGCAGTAAAGTCGGCGTTTGTCAATGCTCCCGTCATCGAAGAACTTCCTATGACGCTGGAGTGTGAGCTCGTTTCATACGATCCCGAAACCTGTTTCATGACAGGACGGATTGTCAATATTTCTGTAGATGAATCCGTATTGGGCGAAGACGGTAAAGTAGATGTAACCAAGTTGAAGCCGATTACCTACGATCCTATTCATCATGATTACCTGGAAATTGGTAAAAAAGTCGGCAGTGCCTTTTCTGATGGCAAGAAACTGAAATAACCGAAAAAGTCAATCAGCCTGTACATTTTTTACAAGCTGATTGACTTTCTGTTGAGATTATATCTTTTAATTTTTTGATTCTGATAAGACAGCTGTTACTGATAGTTGATCTGGTATTGTCTGTACGTTGTATAGATACTGTATTATTCAGGCTGTTTGTATGAATCATTTACTTCCTCTCGTTCCCCTTAAAGAATTTCTTCCGGTAATACGAATTAGCAGTATAAAGAGCAGCAGCCGGATTGTTTCCCGTAACACGGTCTTTTGTTACCAGCGTGGTAGTATAAGCCTCAGCATACTTGTAGAACAGACTGTCATGTCCTACACAAAGTCCAATGACCACATTCAGCTCTGTGCCTGCTTTGTTCAGAAGCTTCGCCTGCAGGATCGGGTTACACATCACATTGCCTGTCACACCCCTATACTTTCACATTCAGCAGGAATACCCATCGAAGTCTTGGGTTGTCCGGCAACCTTGCAGATTACCGAATACGCTTCGAAACCGTTTGCCTGAAGAATGCGGGCGAAGATACGTGCTTCATTTATCAGTCCGATACAGTTGGCTATACCGATACGGTGTGCATTTATTTTACGTGCAAACTCCATGATTTCCTGTACGCGTGTCCATTGGCAGTATCCCTCGTATTCCACTTCCGCACTGGCAATCATAATCTCGCGGTTGCGCCCCTCGTCGTAACGCTCCAGCGCCCACTGGCGGTCTTCTTCCTTCAAGTTAGTTGTCAGGCAGAAATCAGGATAAGTACGGTCTTTATACTTGCAGTTTTGTGTACCGCAGTCCACACAAGAATGTATTTCTTTTTCCTTTTCCATAAAGCAGATCATTTTATTTCAGAGATGCTGCAAAGATAACCATTTCTTCAATCAGATAAGCCCCAGCCGATGGATATATGCCATAAACTGCTCTTTATAATTTTCTCCAATGGGGATATACACGTCTTTGCCGAAAAGAATACGGAAACGGGAAATTTCGGTAATTTTATTCAGATTGACAATGTACGAACGATGCACCCGCATAAAGTTCGGAGGAAGCATGGCCGACAACTTTTGCAGGCTGTTCAGCGTAATGACAGGCTTAGGCCGGTCTTCCATATAAATACACACATACTCACTCATCCCCTCTATGTACAGGATTTTCTCTTTGTCAATGCGTATTACCTTGTATTCGCTTTTCACAAACAGTGTGCTTTTCTCCTCTTCAGGTTCGGCAGTGTTATGCGTCAGTCCGTACATTTGTCGTGCCTTTTCGGCTGCCCTCAGACATTCGGCAAAGCTGAAAGGCTTCATCAGATAATCAATGGCATTGAGCCGGAACCCCTCGATGGCATATTCCGAGTATGCAGTAGTAAAGATAACCATGGGAGGGTTCGGAAGTGAGCGGACAAAATCTATACCGTTCAGGTCCGGCATGTTTATGTCTGCAAAAAGCAAGTCAACAGGAGTGTGAGCCAGTATTTCGGAAGCCTGGCAGGCATCCTGGCACGAGGCTACCAGCGTCAGGAACGGAATACGTGAAATATACCCCGAGAGCTGAGTCAGCGCAAGCGGTTCATCGTCGATAATCAGACATTTCATGATAGCGGAGGGATTATAAGTAAAACATGGTAAGACGTATCGTCTTCAGTTGTAGTAAATGTATAATTGTTGCCGTAGAGCAGATGAAGTCTTTTCTTTATGTTCTCAATGCCGATACCGTGATGAGTATCGTGCGTACAGGCGTGTTTGCTGTTCTTGCATGCAAACAAAATACCTTCATCTACTTGTGCTATGCGTCCATCGATAAACGAATCATCACGGTAACTCACTCCATGCTTGAATGCATTTTCAAGAAGTGAAATGAACAGTAAGGGAGGAATCTGTACCCGAGGTACGATTATTGGAAAGTCCGTGCAGATGGTAAGCCGCTCGGTATATCGCAACTTCATCAGCGCAATATAGTTTTCGAGAAACTGAATTTCACGTTCCAGCGAAATCTGGCTCTTGTTGGCTTCGTAGAGCACATACCTCATCAACTTCGAAAGTTCAATGATTGTTCTTTTTGCCTTTCCCGAATCGATGTCGACCAGTGCATGAATATTGTTCAGGGTATTCATGAAAAAATGCGGATTAAGCTGATACTTCAAGTACTGCAATTCCGATTCCAGATGCTGATGTTCCAGTTCCTTAAGCATTTCCTCATCGTGAAGCGATTTCAGGAAGAAACGTATGGTCAGGTTAAAACCTACCAACAAGATAGCTACCGTAATATGTATCAGCAGAAAAGGCGGATACATCGGGCGTATCGGATGTATTTCTTTCTCATCAGAAGGAAGTACGGGAAGATGCTGCATGTGGGGCATATCGAAGACCGAATCCTGCACGATAAACTCTTTATGCTGACGGAATCTCGGGTGAGGATTGAACACTTGTATACATCCCGGAAGATACAGAAACAAGATACCGATGGTAAAAATCAACGACAAGACGTAGCGCGTATAGTATTTCTTGAGCAGGAGGTGTGGAATGAGTACATAGTTATGTATCAGAAACAGCAGAAAGAAAGGAAACACCATAAGTCAGGTATCACTTACCTCTTTCCACAGTTCGCTTCCCTCCAGCGGATGATCATTGTCGAGCAGAAAACCGATGAGCGGAGTTCCCAGTATCAACACCCAAATGGAAAGATAAATAATTTGTTCGAGAAGTAGCTGTTTTTGCAGATGTTTCATTGTTGTGGTAGTTTTATGCCTCAAAAATACGTTTGTACCTTACCCGTTGCAACTAAAATCGGCGAATGGAATGATTTTGCAGACCAAGTGTGCTTATTTTATCTTTATATACCTTTTTCTGTAAAGCCGTTTTGCGGAAAATCTGATTTGTCGGGAGTTAACCGATAGAATGGGCGGGTTGGTTGATTCTATTTCCACATATAAGTCAGCGTTTTACATTTGTCATCCGAAACAACAACCCTTAAAAACTTATTTTATGATGAAGATGAGAAAAACAATGTGGACTGTCTGCCTGGCTGCTCTGATGCCAATTTCAGCAGAAGCCGTTGCCGCTACATCATACGATGAACCGCAACAAAAAGAAAATACTCAGAAAAAAGAAATACCTAACCCTGAGAAAACGGCACGCAGGCGTACCGATGAAATGGATAAGGTACTCAATCTTACCGAGAAGCAATATAAGAAGATTTACAAGCTTAATCTGAAAGAAGAAAGGGAAAAACTGGAGGTCCTGATAGACCGTGGAGGAAAGGATATGAACCGTCCTCCAATGAGAGAAGGAGGACGTCCTCCTATGATGACACCACCAGCCGGCGATGATAAGATGAAAGAAGAGATGCAAGAGCGTGCCGAAAAGAAAATAAAGAAGCTCCGTAAGATTCTGACAGACGAGCAGTACGACCTGTGGCTGACAATGAAGCCCGAGCAGCCTGTGTCACATCCGATGCCCGAAGCCGGAAGATCAGCACCTCACGAGGAAGATTTTCCTGTTGAAATGTTACAGAACGAAACAGAACACGAATGAGCATGAAAATAGTATATAGCATGGCAGTGATTATATGCGCTGCCATGTGGTTTGGCTCTTGCCAGAATGAAGAACTCGACTATTATCCCCTTGAAAAGAAACACTTGGGAGAAACCTATACCGAGTATGTTATGAATAACATAATATCCAATGATACGGTAAGCCGCATAGCCCTGAATTTCTATCCGGAAGAAGTGACCTCACTGTCGTATGTCGACTATGACGAATCCACCTGTATATTTACTTTTCACCGGGGAAACACTTCCCGATACCGGCTTTCATGGGATTATGAAACCGATGGAAGCTACGTCGGGGTACAATACGGACAGAACGGCATGTGGTATACCGTAAACGAGCAGAAGCATTCCGGCGAATATCTTCTCACGGCAAACGATGGTATGAGCGTACGTATGTGTATACAAGGCGGTGGAACCATGTTTTCCGGTGACGGACTGATAAAATATTCCATTGCCGTCACCGTAAACCGTTTCTCTATCGAAGAAGCCGATTAGAGTAAATCGATCAATGCGTCTACGTCAGCCTCGCGTGTAGCCCAGCTGGTTACGAAGCGTACCACCGTTTCCTCTTCTCCGCGTGGTCCCCATAACTCGAAGGTTGCATGTGCCGAAAGGCGGTCGATATCCGCGTTAGGCAAGCAGACAAACTGCTGGTTGGTTGGCGAATCCATATGAAGTTTATACCCTTTTTGGACAAAACCCTGTTTCAGTTTCTGTGCCAGACGGACAGCATGTTTACCCATCTCCAGATAAAGTCCGTCAGTAAACAGCGTTTCAAACTGAATACCCAACAGGCGTCCCTTGGCGAGCAGTGCTCCGTGCTGTTTAATCAGCGGGAAAAAATGCGGCAGACGTTCCGTATGCGGAGCCACTACTGCCTCGCCGAACAATGCACCCACCTTTGTTCCCCCTATATAAAACACATCACACAGACGGGCAATGTCCTGCAAGGTGACATCTGTACCTGGAGCAGCCAGACCATATCCCAGACGTGCACCATCCATATAAAGCGGAATATTCGCCTTGCGGCATACCCGGCTCAAAGCCTCCAGTTCACTGAGCGAGTACAATGTACCATATTCAGTAGGGTGAGAAATATACACCATTCCCGGAGCCACCATGTGTTCGTAAGTTTCATCACGGTAAAAATCGGCGATATATGCTTCTACCTCCTCAGCACAAAGCTTTCCTTCATGTTGAGGCAATGTCAGCACCTTATGTCCGGAAGCTTCGATGGCTCCTGCCTCGTGCACATTGATGTGCGCTGTTTCTGCTCCCAGTACACCTTCGTGGCGGGCAAGCAGCCCGTCGATGACAGTTGCATTGGTCTGCGTACCCCCAACCAGGAAATATACTCCCGCTTCGGGCTGTCCGCATGCCTGGCGTATCAGTTCACGGGCATGGCGTGTATAATCATCGCTTCCATATCCGGATGTCTGTTCCAGATTAGTTTCCATCAGGCGGCGCATCACTTCCGGATGTGCCCCTTCCATATAGTCTGTATCAAAATGTAGCATAACTGTTATTCTTTAGTTTGTTTTCTTCGCTGACAAAGGTAGAGAAAAAAACTTTGCTCCGGCCGATATTCTTTCTTAACTTTGGCAAGAAAAAAGAATATCCATATGCCCGTAATAGAAATAACCTCCCTCGAACACCCAGGAGTAGACGTGTTCGGAACCTTGACCGAAGCCCAGTTACGTAACCGCATAGATCCCGAAAGGGGCATATTCATAGCCGAGAGCCCCAAAGTAATCCGTGTGGCACTCGATGCCGGTTATCAGCCTCTTGCACTGCTTTGTGAGAAAAAACATATCGAAGGAGATGCAGCCGATATCATTCTTCGTGCCGGTGACATTCCCGTTTATACGGGCAGCCGCGAGCTTCTGGCAAGCCTTACCGGCTACACGCTTACACGCGGTGTATTATGTGCCATGCGGCGTCCCGCTCCACGTACTCCCGAGGAAGTCTGCCGCGATGCCCGTCGTGTTGCCGTGATTCACGGTGTTGTCGATACGACCAATATCGGAGCCATCTTTCGTTCAGCGGCAGCCCTGGGCATCGATGCCATCCTTCTTTCACCCGACTCGTGCGACCCTTTGAACCGCCGTGCCGTACGCGTGTCGATGGGCTCCGTTTTTCTCGTACCCTGGACATGGCTTCCCCGTCCCGTATCTTCGCTGCGTGAAATGGGGTTCTGTACCGCTTCCCTTGCTCTGACCGACCGTTCCGTTCCCATCGATTATCCGGAGCTCAAGGAAATTCCTCGTATGGCTATTGTGATGGGTACCGAAGGCGACGGCCTTCCAGCCGAAGTGCTGTCAGAGTCCGATTATGTAGTCCGCATACCGATGTGGCATGGTGTCGACTCACTGAATGTAGCGGCAGCCTCAGCTGTAGCCTTCTGGGAGATGCGGGCACGCCGGTAAAAAATAAGGGGCGCTTTACAACGCCCCTTTTCTGTATTACCTAATTCATTATTTACCGATATCCATCAGCCATTTACCATCCACCTTTATCATTTTCTGAGTATCTTCTTTGACACTTCCGTCGCCATAATGCTGCTTGTAAGTGACAATCGCCGAGTTGCCGTCTTCAGCCATTTCCTCAGAAACAATTTCAATCTCTTTTAGTCCGCCCTTTTTCTCAATAGTCTTTGACCCCTTTTCCTGAATCATGGCAATAAGCCCCTCGCGTATTTCCTTAGCTTTGTCAGCCTCAGAGATGTTGCATCCGTCAATGAACTTCTCATAATCCTTGTCGCTTAGTGCCGACATGTAATTTTTCAGTGCGGTCCCAGGTGTACTGGGTGTACACGATACCATAGCTAGCACAGCAACCAGCATCAATCCCAAACGAATCAGTTGTTTCATCATAGTGTTTACATTTTAAAGTTAATAAATATAGAATATAGGAAAAGAAAAACCTTGAGTTTACGGAAAACTGTATAATATTTTTAATCGTTTATTGGCTACAATATCGTCGGGCATGAGGTATGTTCCTCCCATTGCCGGAACATTGATTTGCGTACGCCTTCCTTCCGAAAGACAGATATCCGCTTTCTGGTAGGTAAATTCTACAAGTTCGGTACAATACATTTGCGAAGTATCTGCCAGATTGTAATCATGATCAAAAAGAGTTCCCTTTCGAGCAATCTTCCAGGCAGTATGTGCAGCCCTCGAAGCTGCAATAGAATCATCCATAATTCTGGCTATTGCGCCACATACAGCTCTGTCCTCGGCGAAAAAACGTGATAACGGGTCTGTTTTTACACGGTCGGTGTCACCCTCAAAATCTGGTTCATCGGGGACAGCATGAATAACGAACCATTCATTGTCAATCTGTTTTAAGATTCCCACGTGCGAGTAAACCCCGTCTTTGCTGGCAGAAGTAACCACGTGACTCAGCAGTCCGGTACCGCGCCGGAATGCAAGATCACCATCAGCCAATATTCCGACAGGCACAATCCGTTTGCTCTTTGCTTTTGTATCCTTGCAGGAAACACATAAACAGAGAGCAAGCAGAGCGGGGAGTATGTGAAGCAGTTCCTTCATATACGAACAAAGGTAATAAATTAATTTTTTTACCAATGCTCGATAGTATTTTTTTTTGTTCAGTTTTTTATGAATCGTACTGTAAGACCTCAATCTTCTCTATACCTGCATTTCCTGCAATTGAGCGTATGGGGACCAGGTTCAGTGTCAGCAAGGCTCCCAGGCATAAGATAAATTTTGTAGTCTTCATAACTATAGGCTTTTTTATTTATAAAAGCCCATAGCTCAGAAATGTTCTGTCTGTTGTGCGTTTTTTTTGTTTTTTTAGTTTTACGAATGTTGGAGATAGAGGAATGCCCGATCCGGCTTTGAAATTGTGGGATGGGCGAGTGGAGCTGTTTATTTTGAGGGGACGGGAGTGTAGCAGCAGGTTGTATCTTCTGCAGCTCTTAATGTTTCCTCTTCTTCGTTTATATAATAGTTGACAGTGTGGTCTTTTAAAAAAATGTGATTGAGCGTGTATTCCAGCGAAACAAGTGTCTGCTCTCTTTTCTGGGGTTTCAGTTCACATTCCCATATTGTGATACAATGCCATCCCATTTTAGCCAGTTCTTTTTGGACCTTCTTGTCGCGTGCGATGTTACGGTTGATCTTGTTTGCCCAGAACTCTGTATTCGTTTTTGGTATAACATAATATTTGCAACCCTCATGACCATGCCAGAAACAGCCATTAATAAAAATGCAGGTACGGTATTTTCGTAGTACAATGTCCGGACGCCCTGGCAGACGCGGATGATTCAGGCGATATCTGAATCCGTGGACAAACAGATACTTTCTGACTATCATTTCCGGCTTGGTGTTAGCCGAATGAATTGCAGCCATGTTTTTGTGTCGCTGGTCTTTGGAAAGGACATCCATTTATTTGCTATTTTACACCGTTATACATTCTGATAATATTTTCAATAGAGATAACTTCTCCCGGACGCATTATCTCGTAAATAGATTTCCAGACACTTCCAATTTGAACATATTCTCCAAGTTTGAATTTTAGACACGGTTGTGTATTACCCTCTTTATCCTTATAATTGCCGAACTGAAGCCTTTTGATTTTATAGAACCCGTCAATTTTCCCACCTACCATAAGCAGGAAGTATTTTACCTCGATGAGATTAATTGACGGAATCTTTTCCATCGTGTATAATTGAGCCTGATGGGTGCGGAAAATCTCATAATCCTCATCTTTGACACGGATAAGTCCTGTAAATACATTTTTTGCAGAATTAATTATCTCTGATGGAACTAAGCCGCTTATTTCAGAAGTGTATTGTTCAAACATCGGTTTCGGGTCTTCTCCCATTTGACATTTCTGGATAATAAAATATTTCCCTAGCTTATCTAGAAGAGTTTGGTTCTCATCTGGAAAATCTTTACTGAGAGCCAATGAATAAATGTCTTTTTCTGGATATGGTGTATAGATTTTTCCAAGTAATTCTTGAAAGTGTTCCTTGATGTATGATTCCGCATTTACCCCGCTACGCGCTTTCATGGCATGAAATTGGAAATTTTCTTCCAGTATCTTTTGTATTTCCTGACGGAATTTCTCTCTAACTGCCGCTTTCCATGAACCTTTCTGTAAGGCATTGTTTCGTGCATACAACGACACCACATAAAGAAAGTTTACATCATAGTGACATACAAGCAATGTGTCGCGGTCGAACAGTCGGTTGTCAAACTGTCTGTTGTTGAAATGGGTATGTTGTTTATCCGTAATTTGCAATTCCTCTTTGTAATCTAGCTCCTCATTAAGTCGGGCACTGATAAAGAAATTTGGGATAATGTTATATCCTTCGGTTAGATCATCCCGTAATTTAGACACTCCTTTTGCCTTGGATAGGCAGAATTTCTCGTCTTCGCCATTCATGAACAGGTTCAAGTTCCATTGAATCACGTTACGGGCATAGGTAAACTGTTTGTAAACAGAATGCCGTCCTATGGCATTGCCTCGTTTGTAATATTTAGAATCACCGATGTAATAAATAGGTTGTTCGTCGGTGGCTGTCAGACTCTTGTAAGTGTACATATGGTCCACCATTTTGCCGTCTTCTTGCTCTTTCAAACCGTTAGGAATATCTTTTTCACCGATAAGCTCATCAATAATCGCTTCGAAAACAATATTGAAATTCTTTACAAGAAGATATTCTTGCTGGTCGGTATTTATCTGGACTTGTCTGGCTGCATCAAAAAAAGCATAGCAAAGATTCCATAGTTCCAGTGCTTTGTCGGAGAAGTATTTGTATTTTATTTGAAGCAGACGAGCCTTACCCAATCCATTTAGGTATGTATCAAACTGTTTGCCTTTAATTAGATTGAAGTGACAGTCTATTTCTTTGGTAAACCCGTAATGGTCGCCTATGTAATTCAGAATGGAAAAAAATATAACCAGAAGTTCTTCGTCAAAATTTGTCTGCCGTTTTTTGTTGATGGGATTTAGGTATACAGGGCGATTGTTCTGTACAAGAGCTGTAGTTGTCCCTATGGTACGTGTCCAGTTGATTTTATTATACCCAGAATGCAGGTTTTTTAAGACGAAAAAGAAAAAACTTCTGTTATCCTTGTTGAACTGGATAAGAGAAAGTAATATATCTAGAAATGTGTTGCTTAGCCTGCGGCTTCCTTTTCCTATCTGAACAATTTTCTTATGAAATACGATGTCTGTCTGGTTATTCTGGTCTGTTCTGAATACATCAATTGTGCGGTAAATCCAAACAGAAAACTCATAAATAAAGTTCTTTTCCTTCTGAGTAAGCAGATTGCTAGTATCGAGATTAATGATGTTTTCAGGTTCATATTTCCCGAAAACCAATTCTTTTCCGTCTATATCTTCCAGAAGGACTTTGGGCAAAATAAATACGCAGTCGTGCACTTGGGTGTTGTAAAAATACCCCACGTAATTCAGAACTACGTAACCTTCCACATTTTCCAAGGCATCAATGCCATGGAGAATGTCTTTTACCTTTGCCGCAAAATATTTATGTCCTTCTATGATGATTTTCATAATTTCTCAATTCTGATATTCCAATTTTGTGCATTTACACAATTGATAAAGTTTTCTATGCGGTTTACATTAAACTGGTTAGAAATGTGTATGATTTCTCCGTTGTGCAGGGTAAGAGCTTTCGATTTTGATTCAAATCTGACATCTTTAGTCAGTTCTTTTCTTCTATTCCACATTTCATCTGTTTCTATCAGATTAGAAATATTTATTGAAAGTGAAAGCCATGCTTCAACTATTTTTTGTGCACTCATTTCCGGATTCTTCTCAGCATACAGCTTTATCGCTTCATAAACGATTCCTCCTTTGCTGTAACTTCCATTTCCGTTTAAAGAATATCTGGAAAAATCTTTTGTCGGCGAATTTTCTGTGTTACCGTTTTCGTCTAAAAAGAGATTTTCAGAATCACCGCTCATTTCTACTCCTAAATTATTTAGGAATAAGTCAATTTTCTCGTTCTGTATGATAGCTTTTCCATTGCGGTCTGCTCTATAGAATTTGTCAAAGGAAAGTGTGCTACCATCTGTGTCTTTGAAAATAGTACCGTCAAATCCATAGTCTTTAAACACATCATTCCACAGGTAAAATATGACTTTTCCAACAAAGGTTTCTGCACTGATACGGTTGTTTTGGGCTTTACAGAAGAAAAAGCCGAGTTTCTTATCTTCTGAATTAGTTGTGGAACCAATCTGAAGGTTGATCTTTTCAATGAACGACCACCAGTCGTATTCGTTTGTTCCTATACATATTTTCCAGTTTAATTCATTTCCGCTGTCATCATAACCTTTGCCAATAGGCATGTATTGCCATTCCCAGCGGCGTTTAAAGGCTGAATCTACAGGAAAGAGCGATTGGTCACTGGTATTCATTGTTGCCCAAATATATAAATTACTCGGCAAAAGCAGGATTTCTCCTTTGAGTACCTGCTCTATAACGTTGCGTCCGTTATACAAACTGTTGATACTTTCGTATTGGGAAATAGAAAGCCCTTCAAAAGCTTTAAGAAGCTGCTTTCTCATATCGTTGTCTGTATAAATGGGATAGTCTGAAAATCCAGTGTCATTTCGGTCTAGAAGCTGGAATAGATCTCCGAAGATTTGAGCACAGTTGCCACGATTTATTTCTTCAATGATGAGATATTGTTTTCGTGGTTCTGTATCAACAGCGGTTTCAGCATAATATTTCCATGCCTGTATGTAGACCTGAAGAAAAGCTTGGTTTACAAATTCGTACACAATACGATCCTCCTTAACCTCTTTTCCGCCTTCAATAATTTTATGTCCGGATACATCACGCATTGTCACTTGAATGGTGGTAGGTTTATATGCTCCTACAAAAGTGGAGTAATCACTGTCTGGATGGAATGTGGTACGAATTACACTTTCGTTTTTGGTTGTTTCATTGATAATGTATGATTTACCAGTTCCTGGAGCGCCATAGAATATGATTTGAAGCGATTTCTTGTTTTTATGCTGTAGTTTGTTGTTGCCTGAGATGTTGATAATTTTCTCTTTCCCCAAAGCCATTTTGGCCATTAAAGTTAATGTGGAAGTATATCCATATTCAAACTTATCGATTTGAGTCAGTCCAGACAGATCATTACGAGCATCGTTAGCTGAAGCGTTGGGGTGTTTCTCAAAATAATCAATATATTCTTTCAGGAGTGGCTTTGATATGGTACGTAAGCCATATGCACCTTTACTTGTAGATTCTACAAGGTAGCAAAGTCTGTCTTCATCTATAATTCTTATTTGCCCATTTGAAGATGTATCATTTTTGTGAAGTGATATATATTTTAGCATGATGATTCTTATTTTGATAAATACTTATTAGGTTGCTCATTACAAAGATATTATAAACATGATAATAAATAAAAAGAATTACTTATTTTATGTTGTATGGTTATTGTTTCTATTTATCTAAAAAAGAATATGTGTGGGAAATTATTGTGATTAAACTTTGAAATGTTATTATGTTTCCTTGCTTTTCCTTAAAAATAGAGTTAAATTTACCTCGACACGTACGTGATGAGGTCTTGACATGTTCGTGCTGATATCTCGTCGCGTTTGTGTCGTGACCTTGACAGCAACGTGTTGAGGTATTTTTGTAAGAGCATTTTTAGGAATTACGACTATCATATAACTAAAATGATTATGGCTATTAAATTTGACTTGTTTGAGAATCCGGTAAAAGAAGGCATATCTTCTCCAAAACTACATGCAAAAGTGATAACCAAAGATGTGGTGACCACTCGTGAAATCCGCGAAGCGATACACAAGAAATGTACCGCCTCTCCAGCTGATGTAGCAGCAGTTATCACGGCTTTGAACGATGAACTTTATGAGAAACTGAGCGATGGGTACACCGTACATTTGGACGGTATCGGCTATTTTAGTTTGAGTCTGAAATGTGCGCCAGACATCAATCCTCGATATATAAAGGATGACGATGTACAGGTGAGAAGCATCAAGTTCACGCCCGACAAAGATCTGATTAACCGTTTCCGGAATGTATGCTTGGAGCATGAGGTAGATGATGCCCATCATTCTGCCAAGTTGGACGAGGAAGAAATGAAACAAAAGCTGGTAGAGTATTTCAAAACGCATGCTTTCCTGCAGCGACGTGAGTTTGAACAACTTACGGGATTTAATCAATCGAAGGCTACGCGGGTGATTCGTGAACTGGTGAAGGAAGGGATGTTGAAGAATGCGGGGACGAAGTATCAGCCGGTGTATGTGATGGAGTAGAAAGAGTAGATTCAACAATATGGATGGAGATGTGCTGATTTACATGTGTACGTTAATGACGTAAAAATAAATACAATATTAGCTTATAATTGTTTCCTGTTTTGGAAACTTTGTCGTATATTTGTTATGTATAAAAATTACGGTGAATGACAAATAGCATAGAAAATATAGGTTTGATGATTCGTAATGAACGTCTTCGCAAAGGGCTTACTCAAGAAGAACTAGGGGAGAGGGTTGGCGTTGGTAAAGCTCAGATTTCTAAAATTGAGAGTGGAAAGGGGCTTACGATAAAGACTGTGACAAAAGTTCTTGATGCTCTTGGTATGTCTGCTTCTGTTGTCTTACAAAATACACAGACAATTGATAAAAATGTGATAGCATATGTCGTTGCTGCTATCAGTGAGTTTGCTAAGACTCATCATATTTCTGTTCGTGAGGCTAACAATTATTTGATACGTTTTAAGGGTCTTGATTTTTTAACAGAGCATTATGATGCAGAACATTTGTTTTCATTTGAAGATAGTGTACAAGATCTTACACAAGTTTGTCTAAATAATGGAGGAGGTATTCAATGAAACTATATCATGGTTCGAATATGGTAATTGAGCAGATAGATTTGTCAAAGTGCAAACCTTACAAAGATTTCGGACAGGGGTTTTATCTGACAGAGATTAAGGAGCAGGCGGAGCAAATGGCCAGACGTACATCGGCTATCTATGGTGGAGAACCTGTTGTTACAGAGTTTGAATTTGACGAAACAGCTTTGAATACTCTTTCGGTCAAGATATACCAAGAACCATGTGAAGAATGGGCTTTGTTCGTTATGGCTAATCGTAGCAGGAATAATGCACAACCGATACATTGTTTTGACATTGTGATAGGTCCAGTTGCTGATGATACTATAGCAACATTGTTCCGTAATTTTGATGACGGTATTATTGATCTGCAAATGCTTGTAAATGGATTGAAATACAAAAAGGTTTCATCACAATATTTGTTTCACTCGGCAGAAGCCATTAAATACTTACACAAAATATGAATAAACGGATGCAATATCTGGTAGAAGGTATTACCAAAGATATAATAGTTTATCTGATGGAGGATGGCGGATACGATTTGCCAACTGCTCTCAAAGAATTCTATAACTCCGAAACCTTTGCCAAGCTTTCGGATGAAGCTACCGGGCTCTATATTGAGAGTTCGGCTTATGTGTATGAAATATTGAAAGAGGAATTGAAGTATGGGAGACTTTAATGAGGGAGTTTCAAGCTGATTATTTAGATTTTTGAGAGTTGAAAAAAATTACAAATAGTTTCGAAAATAAACTGGCAATTTTATATTTTCA
>ENA-ORPF01001460-ORPF01001460.1-human-gut-metagenome-genome-assembly--contig:-NODE-1460-length-18945-cov-4.482954_pt1 | contig 18945 bp, 16 predicted proteins | sample MGYA00242140_ERZ509070 | MGnify/ENA primary metagenome ERZ509070 (study PRJEB26280, sample SAMEA2338713) | human gut metagenome | biome: human gut; feature: human-associated habitat; material: faeces... | reverse complement strand
TCTTCGTGATATCTAAGCATTTCACCGCTACACCACGAATTCCGCCTGCCTCAACCGTACTCAAGGTCTCCAGTTTCAACTGCAATTTTAAGGTTGAGCCCCAAACTTTCACAGCTGACTTAAAAACCCGTCTACGCTCCCTTTAAACCCAATAAATCCGGATAACGCTCGCATCCTCCGTATTACCGCGGCTGCTGGCACGGAGTTAGCCGATGCTTATTCTTGCGGTACACTCATAAGGGGACACGTCCCCTCCTTTGTTCCCGCACTAAAGAAGTTTACAACCCGTAGGGCCGTCTTCCTTCACGCGACTTGGCTGGTTCAGACTTCCGTCCATTGACCAATATTCCTCACTGCTGCCTCCCGTAGGAGTTTGATCCGTGTCTCAGTACCAATGTGGGGGACCTTCCTCTCAGAACCCCTAGGCATCGTCGGATTGGTGGGCCGTTACCCCGCCAACTTCCTAATGCCACGCATGCCCATCTACATCCGATAATTCTTTCCTCAATCAACCATGCGGTCAACCGATGTATGCGGTATTAGTCAGGATTTCTCCTGGTTATTCCCCTGATGTAGGTAGGTTGCATACGCGTTACTCACCCGTGCGCCGGTCGCCGACAGAGTTATTGCTAACCCCTCGCTGCCCCTCGACTTGCATGTGTTAAGCCTGTCGCTAGCGTTCATCCTGAGCCAGGATCAAACTCTCCGTTGTTAAATATTTAATTTTTTCTTTTTTTTCATTGTCCTTGCGGACGCGGTTCGTTGTCCCGGCCATACGCTTGACGGGGAGCCTTATTTTGCTCCCTGCTTGTCTTGCTGTCGCATCATTTCAAAGTTCTTAGCGCTAACCATTTTTCGTGGTTGCGAGTGCAAAGGTATAACGACTTTTTCATTCTACCAAATCTTTTTGCAAAAAAATTCATCTTTTTTTAACCATTTTTCAAAACGCACTACATATCAGCTATTTGCATTGAAAACTTTTTTTGAAATATTTTTGTAAAAACACTTGGGGGGTGAAAAATTTTATCTTACTTTGTAAAAAATTCTATTATATGAAAAAATTATATGTTTTATTGACAACTTTAATGCTACTTAAGTGTTTTTCTTCATCTGCAAGTACAGCAGACGAACAAGCAGGCACTTTACTTAACCAGTCAAAATGGTTCGAATTAAAAAAAGAGCTCCCCAAAATTGAAAGTTCTATGGAATATGACTTCCTAAAACTCATGTCAAAATCTCTTTTGGGATACTATTTCAACCGTCCTGAAGACGTGCGAAACAATATAAATGCCCTTCTTTCAAAGCACCAAAATGAAATTGGTGAGGCTAATTCCTTAAATATGGTATTACTTTTGGCAAAACTCGAGGGCGAACAGGGCAATTACAACACAGCGACAGATATAACAAAAAGCCTTCTTGCCCAATCTGCCAATATGGACAGTTCTACAATCAATGGGATAACCGCCATATACAATCATTACAATGATTTCCGCAACACTCCAGCGCCAAGCATAGAAATGGACAGTAGCAAAGATGCTATAATTCCTATGGAAATAACAAAAGTTACTCTTCCAATAGAGATAGAGCCAAAAGGCTGGCGCGGGCATCAAATACTTGTGCCTGTAACTATAAAAAATAAAAGTTATAAATTTATCTTCGACACTGGAGCATCAACAAGTGCAATGTCTGAAAAATTTGCAAAAGAGACTGGTGTTATAATCAAGAATGACTCTCTTTTAATTAATTCTTTCCATAAAAATGCTAAATTCGGCAAAATGGGAATCCTTGAAGAGATGCAAATCGGCGACATCAAATTCAGGAACTCCATAATGTGCATACTTCCAGAAAACAAAATGGATTCCGTAATGAAAATCGATGCAATCCTTGGTATGGACTTTATCAGACTGATTAAAGAAATTCAAATTCTACCAAAAGATAAGATTATTCGCATTCCTACAAAAACAACTCCAATTCCTAAAGAAGGGAGCAATATGCTTATTGACGACAATTCATTAATTGTACGAACATATATAAATGACATTGCAACCGATTTGCTATTTGACACAGGTTGCGCAACTGCCGGACTGAATTACGTCTATTATAACGAAAACAAAAGCAGAATAGACAGCATAGGCATAAAAGTAAAGCAAACAGGTGGAGGTTTCAACACTATCGAAACTAAAGAAGTGATAAAAATTCCAAAACAAGCCCTCAAAATTGGAAACAAAACACTCGATCTTTATGACTTAGGCGTCGAAACTGAGAAAAGTTACTTTATTAAAGAAAACACAAAGGGTATAATAGGCATGGATATAATAGCAAACTATGATTGCGTTACTATAAACTTAAAAGATATGTTCATCTCTATAAATTAGAGAAACCTTAAAAAATACACCTATATTAATAAGGCTAAAAAGCAAGTAGAATGCGGTTATATATATTTTACCCCACTCTACTTGCTTTAAACTTGTAAAAAGTAATTTTTTGTAGTAAGTTTGTAACATTAAATAAACGTTATGAAATCTAAATTTGTTATATATCAAGTTCTACCGCGTTTGTTCTCAAACACGCAAGAATACTGCAAGCCACACGGCTCTATAGAAGAGAATGGCGTAGGCAAACTAAATGACTTTACCGATACCGTTCTAAAATCAATATCTGATTTAGGTGCCACCCATATCTGGTATACCGGCGTTATCGAACACGCAACACAGACCGACTACAGCAAGTTCGGAATACGCAAGGACAACCCATATATAGTCAAAGGCAAAGCAGGTTCCCCATACGCAATCAAGGATTATTATGATATTGACCCAGACCTCGCCACTTCCGTTCCCGACAGAATGAAAGAATTTGAGGAACTGATCGAACGAACTCACAAAAACGGCTTGAAAGTTATCATTGACTTCGTTCCAAACCACGTTGCACGCCAATATCACTCTGACGCAGCGCCAACTGGCATAGAAGATTTCAGTGCTCACGATGATACAAGCGTTTTTTTCGCTCCCAACAACAACTTCTACTACATTCCACGACAAAAATTCTCACCACATATCAACCTTGGCAGTGGTGATGATGCATACGTAGAATTTCCCGCAAAGGCATCTGGCAACGATTGTTTTCACGCTTTTCCAAACCAATACGACTGGTACGAAACTGTTAAACTAAATTACGGCATTGACCACGGAAACGGATCAACGCACTTCTCCCCCATTCCAGACACTTGGTTCAAGATGCTTCACATCCTCCGTTTTTGGGCTTCAAAAGGGGTTGACGGCTTCCGCTGCGATATGGCACACATGGTTCCCACCGAGTTCTGGCGTTGGGCTATAAAATCCGTAAAAGAAAAATATCCGGAAATCATTTTCATTGCAGAACTATACGATGTTTCAATATACCGCGACTATATATATCGTGCAGGTTTCGACTTCCTATATGACAAAGTTAACCTATACGACACACTGCGCGGCATTCAATGCTATAATATCTCTGCAGCCCAACTAACAAACTGCTGGCAGACGGTTGACGGCATTGCAAACCACATGCTAAACTTCCTCGAAAACCACGACGAACAGCGATTCGCATCAAAAGAATATGCAGGCAGCGCAGAACTCGCAATTCCTTCATTAGTTGTTGCCTCAACCATCAGCACAGGTCCAACAATGATTTACTTCGGTCAGGAACTCGGGGAAAAAGGGCAAGATGCAGAAGGGTTCAGCGGACTTGACGGAAGAACATCGATTTTTGACTACTGGAGCGTTCCAACTGTCAGGAGATGGTATAACAACGGCAAATGCAACAACGATAAACTCACCGTCAGCGAACAGAAACTGCGCGAAACCTACAGCAAAATTCTAAAACTATCTACAAAAGAAAACGCAATTGCTAAAGGTTCGTTTTTTGACATTATGTACGTCAACTACACCAACCCGACAATAAACCCTCACAATATTTACGCATACTTGAGATGCTATGAGTCGGAAATCATCGTTGTTGCGGTAAATTTCTCTGGGAACAGATACCTTTGCGACCTTGCAATACCACAGCATGCATTCGACATATTAGGCATTTCTCAAGGAACATACCCAGCGACAGAATTACTCACAGGAAAACGAGGCAAGAAGATGCTTACAGCAACCGACCCCTTTAGCATTGAATTAGAGGGAAATAACGCAGCATTGTGGAAAATCAAGCTGCCAACAAAAAAGACAACAAAAAATTTAAAATAAAAATTATCGCGAAAAGTCATAGTCATTTAGTTTTATTTAGTTACTTTTGCAAAAAATTTCTGCCTAAGTTATGAATAATAATTTACCTCCTTTCAAAGTCTTCTCAGGAACTAAATCACAGTACCTGGCTGAAGCAATTTGTGCCGAACTCGGCGTAGAACTTGGAAAAATGAACATTCAACATTTCGCAGACGGCGAATTTGAAGTGTCATTTGAAGAATCAATTCGTGGTTGCGAAGTATTCCTCGTTCAATCAACATTCCCGAATACCGACAACTTGATGGAATTGTTATTGATGATTGATGCAGCAAAAAGAGCATCTGCAAAATCTGTCATTGCAGTAATCCCTTACTTCGGATGGGCAAGGCAAGACAGAAAAGACAAACCACGCGTTTCTATTGCAGCAAAATTGGTAGCAGACTTGCTAAGCACAGCAGGCATCGACCGTCTAATCACAATGGACTTGCACGCTGACCAAATTCAAGGATTCTTCAACGTCCCTGTTGACCACCTCTACGCTTCATCTATCTTCATTCCGTACATTCAATCACTAAACCTCGAAGACCTTGTGATTGCAACTCCGGATGTTGGTGGTGCTAAGAGAGCAAACAGTTATGCTAAATACCTCAACGTTCCTTTGGTACTTTGCCACAAGCAAAGAGCAAAAGCAAACGTTGTTGAAAACATGACCGTTATCGGCGAAGTAGAAGGAAAAGACGTTATCCTTATCGATGATATGGTTGATACTGCCGGAACAATTACAAAAGCAGCAGACCTTATGAAATCAAAGGGAGCAAAATCAGTACGCGCATTGGCATCACACGCAATTATGAGCGACCCTGCATCTCAAAGAGTTGATGACTGTGCTTTAACTGAAATCATATTCTCAAACAGTATTCCATTTGAAAAAGAATGCAAAAAGGCTACAATTCTTACAATTGCACCTCTCTTTGCCGACACAATCCGTCGCGTTCACGAATATGAATCAATCAGTTCTCAATATTTGATTAAATAATAAATCAAACATACACTAAAAATGGTGAGCCAGATTATTGACTCACCATTTTTGTTTTTCAGGACTAAAAAAGCAAATGGCTACACTTTCTTGTCAAACAAGGATTCCCACCATACTATGTGATTATCTGTCTTGTTTATGTGTGATTCTGATAAATTAATCTGCTTCAAATGGCTGATATAATCGCTCTATTTCTCAAAAACGTGCACATATTTATCTACTATACCATTAGCATTTATGCTATCCATATCTACAACCAAATAGTAGAGAATATCCGATTTTTCACCATCGAAATTCTTTGAGATAAGGTATCTGTCATTCCACAAAATACTCTTTGGAAAACCAGGCGAAAAACCGCCATAATACCCTAACCTTGCGTCTTGTGTATAAAATAACCCGGCCAATTCTTTTCCGTCTTTATTTGCCATAGTTCTTACAAGATAAAAACAAGTATCGCCTATCTGCCTTTTATAAGACAAATAATCATTAATCCATAATGTAACAAGCATTATTAGGAACGATATTCCCAAAACTATAATCCTTTTCTTTTTCATTTTTGCGAAAAAATTAGAACAAAATCATTCAATTGAAAAAGCATTCAACTGGAACAACCAATTCATCATAAGGAAAGAAGAATTTTTTGTTTATTGGAGCAAAAATGCTATCTCGATAAGAATAAAACTCATCTGCTGAAAAAGTAGCAATATGTTTCTTAAACCTGTTATTATCTATTTTATTTATATTTAATTTTTCTGATGCCGAATATTCATCTCCTATTCTTTGATAAACAATGACCTTGAACTTCTTTTTGGGAGCAATAATCAACTCCATTCTGGAATCTAAAGCATATCTGTTTCCTAATGATGTGTTAGCATCTGTAGCCATGTGATACTTCATACCTCTATTAATTTTTAGATATTCATCAAATAAGTCATTTAATGAGTAATCTGCTGTATCTCTTTTTAACTTTAACCAGATATCTTTATCCTGAAAATTTGTTATCTCAAAAATTCTAACCTTTAGCAAATTATTCTTGCCATCTCGTTTATTTTGACTAATGTCTATGCAATAATCAACACTTTTAACCTCAATCAAATCAACGGTTGATTTTCGACTGATTTTTGAATACACTATCATTGATGTTAAAGCAACGACAACAACTACTATTAAAATGACTACTCGTTTCATCTTGCCCTAAAATTTTTAATTGTTTCAAATTATTTGACAAAATATACAGGAATACATATTGAATAAGGCACAATTCTGCCATTTTGTCTCTTTACGTCAAGCCTTGCCAATTCTTTGCACACACGCTCAATCTCCGCATCAAAAACGGGGTGTACGCTTCGTATAACTTTAGCTCCTCTAACTGTTCCATCAGCATTAACCTCTACTTTTACTATCGCACGCTTCTTATTCGGCTTTACCTCAATACTTGCAAATAATTCTTTATTTAGTCTGCTTTGGATAATCTCAGATAAATTTTCCGTATTTGCTTCATTTGAAGAATCATAAATCTCAACATACTGATTAAAAGCCACTCCGCATTCCAACTCCAGGTGTTTGGGATATTCTACAACTCTTCTAAATATAGTATCATTACATACCCCAATAATATAATTTATAATATTATCATCCTCTTTAATATAAACATCAACAATACCCTCATACATACCCCAATGGTCGTAGAGCCCCTCAACTTCTGCTTTTGAATCTCCTTTATGTTTATCAATCCACCCAATTAAATTATCAAAATTTTCATATTCCAACTTACCTTTATATCTGATAATTTTGAAATTAGAATGCTTTTTATTTTTGACAAACACCTCAGTCATAACAAGAGAGCAACAGGAATATACCCTCATTACTTCCAACACTGTATCATTTCGCATATAACAATCATAAACTCTCGGCAAATCAGCCCTCCCCGACTTTAAAGAAACAGTCCACTTGTCCAGATTAGAAACAATGCGACGATACAGAATATCACCATATTTATAGAATTTAATCTCCTTACCCGATAAATTCCATAATACAGTATCATCTGCATTTTGTTTAGCCTTTTCCAATTCCGCAATTATAGTATCTAATGAGGTATTATTTGTGTCGCTATTCAAATACCTCGATTGCGAAACAGAAACACTACTGACCTGTTCCCTTTCCTTTGATTTCGAAGAACAGGAAACAATAATAAATGATATGTTAGATATCAGTAGTATTGATAATAGTACCTTATAAAAATTTTTCATTTTATTGGAGATTTAAATGGTATAAAAATTTTTTCATCCCAAATTATATCTTTCTTTGTCATTCGTAAGTTTGTTATAGTCTCTGCTTCCGTACCTTCTGAAGAAATCATATATTTGTTTGAATTATTATTTTTTAGAGGAATGGACTTATGGTAATTCAGATTTAGGCTACCATCATATTTATATCCAGATAGGATTGGATGCTTAGACCCAATTACTGTAGATTCTGTCTTTATAGAAAAATTTTCAATCATTGCTTCTCCATATGTATCCAATGTCGTATTACATGCATTTATAAAAACAGTTTTATGTTTCAATCCAGTTCTTAAAACAGAGTAGTCACTTTCTGCATTAACATGCTCGTTACCTATATAGAAACTACCAGTATTTCCATGACTATTTATTGAAAATACAGATGTCATAATATATCTATTTTGTAAATCAGCTAAAGCGTTTGCAAAATCTGAGACATCATCAACTAAAACAATTGGCATATTTTCTTGTTTGCAAACTTGATAATCTCTGAGCAAGGCTTTATCATTTTTATAATTTGAAGGCATTACAGATATTACAGGGTAACTATTAAAATTTGAAATGTTTTCAAATAAAAACCTTCCGCTTGGGTCAACGTATTTGAGCGGGTTTGCGGCGCACCAGAGGTAGGGTGAGAGGTGGGTGTATTTTTCGGCGAGGGGGTCGATTGTCGTTGTGCGTCCGATTATGGGGTCATACATGCGTGCGTGGCTGTCGTAGAGGTCGAGACCGTTCTCGCGGTCAAGTTCCTTGCCTCCGTACTTGTACGGCTGAACGCCCATGCTTCCGCAGCCCATCAGACCACCGTACGGATAGTAACTGCTGGTTTCTTCCAATATGCCGTCTTCCCTTATAACAGCCCTGATATTGCCCTGATAGTCGGTGATATTGAAATGGTATGCTCCGTTGGCATAGTAGCCGTAGTCGTTTAGAATCCTCTCCAATTTGCCGTTCCTGTAAATGTAATTTCCGCAATATTCAACGGTCATCAGCGTTTTCGGACCCATGTATATTGCCGAATCTACAGGGAACCTGTCCTTGTCGATAGTAATATGTCCTCCAGAGCCTCCGGGCAAAGGTCTTGCCATCGGTTTGAATACCGGTTCGAGAGGACCTATCGGTTCAAATTCCGCAAATCGGAAATTGCTCAATATGTATTCCGTCTTCAACTTCCTGCCGTCGGCATCGTAGGTGTATCTTGTCAAATGCCCGTCGTTGTAAAGCACAGTCTGCCTATGTCGCCCAGGGTCTGGCCAATATAAAAATTGCAGTACTTTATTTCTCATAGGCATTGGGTTTATAGCCCTAAATATAGTTATGTAATTTTAAAAAAGCAAGAGAAAATATAAATATTTTCAAAAATCTTCAGATTAAACCATTTGTCAAGGAGTTGGTCTATGTATTATAAATTTTAGATTATGCGTAAGTTCGTTTTAACTATAATAATGCTTTTTGTGTTTTTGCCGTCGGTGATGTCGCAGTCGGTGGCATTCAAGAATGAGAGTCTTAATTATAAGATTATTTACCATTGGGGCTTGATTTGGAAGCATGCCGGTTCGGCAACTCTTACTCTAAAAAATGATGGCGATAAGGCTCATGCCCGCTTGGCGTGCCGCTCTCGGTCGTGGGTTGACAAAATGTTTAAGGTTCGTGACACTTTGTCATGCTCATTTTATAAAAAGGATTTGCGGCCTATAATATATAGGAAAGATGCACACGAGGGAAAGGGGATTGTTCATGACATTGTTTCTTATACCTATAATGGAAATAAGGTGACGGCAGATTGCAGGCATGCGCGTAAGGGCAGACCGGTTTGGAATGGCAGTTTTGAGGCTGAAGGTCATGCTTTTGATATGCTGAGCATTTTTTATTATATTCGACAGTTGGATTATAGTAAGATGAAGCCTGGCGACAAGCGTTCGGTAGTGGTTTTTTCCGGGCATCGTAAGGAGATTTTAACGGTAAAGTATGTTGGCGTTGAGAAAATAGAGTTGCGAGATGATAAAACGATATATAATACACATCACATAAAATTCTCGTTTACGCAGGAAGACAAAAAGAAGTCGTCTGACGATATGGATACGTGGATTTCTGTTGACGCAGGCAAGATTCCTCTAATGCTAAAAGGAAAACTTCCGATAGGTGAGGTAAGGTGTTATTATGACAAATGATGTTACAAAAATATGTTTTATAACATATTTTTAACACAAAAAACTTGCATGGACAAAAAATTGGCATTACCTTTGCAGTGTAAAAATAAGAAAAGATTGTTTTAGAACATAGGTTTACCATAAAAGGTATAAATTAAAAAAGGTTTTAAGTTTTTAGGTTTTTAGGTTTGAATCAAGTCGCAAGAGTGCGATTAAAAAAGAAAGTAATTGTTTTATGAACAGATTTGAAGTAACCGCATTGAGAGTAAAAGGTATGCCTTCACATTGCTATCATCCCAATGTATCTTTGGGAATACGCAGATCTGGTTATGTTGCCGGTCTTGATGGCAAGAAACTCTCATCCGAGCGATAGTTCGGAAATGCAATTTAGCAAATCGGAATTAACTCCGATTTTTAAATGAATTCTCATAGTTATTAAATAGTTTTGCCGACTCAGCGAGCCGGTTTTTTTATTTTAGGCGGTGCGTGATAATTGGCAATCTGCGTCGCTGATTTCGCCTTCGTCCTCGGTCGAGTACGGTCGTACACTCCCGTCGTCCTTAGTCTCATCATCTTGCATCTCACCCATTCTGACGCACCTTTCGTGCTAATGACAGTTTCTTATTTTAGGCGGTGCGTGATAATTGGCAATCTGCGTCGAAAAATATAGTACCTATATTTCCTATGTATACTAAAATAAAAAACTCCCCAATTGGGGAGTTTTTTATTTTGCGATTTGGCGTTCTGTCAGGAATTCAGCGAAGATTGTTGCGGCTGTTTCTACCATTTTAGAGCAAGGGCGCTTTTTGTAATATTCCGCTGTTCTTGCTTCTGGGGTTGGCGGTGTTGCTGCTTTTGGCTTCAGTCCGAGCAGTTCCGCACAAATCATAGAACCGTTTATTTCCTCAAATTTTTTTCCTAATTCCTGTACCGTTGCGTAGTTAAATCCTTTTCCTTCACGGTCTGCCGGGTCGGTTGCTCCAGTCTCCAGCCCTGCAAGTAAAAACATTCCGCACGCAGCACCGCAAGTTTGACGCATTCTGCCGATACCGCCTCCGAAAGATGCTGCCATGCGAACGGCAAGTTGCTCATCTATGCCGTACAGGTCGGCAAAAGCCGCTACAACCGACTGCGAGCAGTTATAACCTTTTTTGAAATTCTCTACGGCTTTTTCTATTCTGTCTTCAAACATGATTTAGAAATTTATTTGTACTTCAACAGGGCAGTGGTCTGACCCGAAAATTTCAGTATGGATAGTTGCACTCTCGAGTAGGTCGTTGATTCTTGAAGAGGCGAGGAAATAGTCTATTCTCCAACCTGCGTTCTTAGCGCGAGCCTGGAAACGGTATGACCACCAAGAGTAAATTTCGGTTTTGTCAGGGTAAAAATATCTGAAAGTATCTGTAAAACCGCTATCAAGAAGAATAGAGAATTTTTCTCTTTCCTCATCGGTAAAGCCCGCGTTTTTGCGGTTTGTCTTTGGGTTCTTAAGATCGATTTCTTTGTGAGCAACATTCAAGTCTCCGCAAACAACAACGGGTTTCTTTTTGTCAAGTTCGTGAAGGTATTTTCTGAACTCCTCTTCCCATTCCATACGGTATTCAAGGCGTTTCAGACCGTCTTGAGAGTTAGGGGTGTAAACGGTGACAAGGTAAAATTTCTCCATTTCGAGAGTGATTACTCTGCCCTCTTTGTCATGCTCTTCCTTATTGATGCCGTAAGCAACGGAGATTGGCTTATGCTTTGTAAAGATAGCCGTACCCGAATAGCCCTTTTTTTCGGCATAATTCCAGTAAGATTCATAACCATCAAAAGCGAGGTCCAGTTGGCCTGCTTGCATTTTCGTTTCCTGTAGGCAGAAAAAATCAGCATCGAGATTTTTGAAAATATCGCTGAAGCCCTTATCATTGCAGGCACGCAGCCCGTTAACATTCCAAGAGATAAATTTCATTGTTTCCATTTATTTATATTGCAAAGATAGTGCAAGCGAGAGCATAAACAAAATGCAAAACGAAGTTTTGTAATTTTGGGTATTGCTGAACCGCTCCTGTCTATTTAAGTTAACTTGCAAATGTTGAAATAACTTTTTTAGAGGAATGTTTTTTAGTGTGGGGTAGAAATTGTAATTTTGTAGAAGAAGCGATAAGAGTTGTTTCCGTAGTAAATTTATTTGTTATGACAATATTAAAAGAGGGTTTGCCTGTTGCTTTATGTTCAGACCACGCTGGGTTTGAGACAAAACAGGCTGTTATAGAGTATTTGAAATCTCAAGGTATTGAGTATAAGGATTTTGGTACTTATTCAACAGATAGTTGTGACTATCCTGATTTTGCGCACCTTTGTGCAAATGCCGTTGAGGCAGGCGAGTGCTATCCGGGTATTGCTATCTGTGGCAGCGGTGAGGGCATCAATATCACATTGAACAAACATCAGGGTATCCGTGCTGCTCTTTGCTGGATTCCTGAAATTGCAGAGTTGGCGAGAAAGCATAACGATGCCAACGTTCTTTCAATGCCGGGTCGCTTTGTTACTAACGAGCAGGCTTTGGAAATGGTAAAGACTTTCCTTTCAACAGAGTTTGAGGGCGGTCGCCACCAACGCCGTATAGACAAAATTCCGTGCAAATAAGATGCTTTTTAGGATAAACCAAGGGTCGTGTTGAATATAATCAACGCGGCTCTTTGTTTTTGGGTGGGTATATTTGGTGCATTTTCTTAGTTTTTAACTGCGGTGATGCCTTTAGTTACGCATAAAAGTCGTATCTTCGCAGTCTAAAACGGTTTGTAAAGGAGATGCGTCGTAGATTACAGTGGGTTTTTTTGCAGGCAATGGCGATTGTTGCCCTACTTGTCGTATCTTCTTGTAATGCCACGAAACACATTCCTGATGGTAAATATCTGCTTAATAAGGTCCGTATAGAAGTTGATGACAACTCTTTCAATAAAAAGGAGTTGAAAAACTATCTTCGTCAAACTCCCAACCATGAAATTCTCGGTGGGGTAAAGTTCCAGTTGGCTATCTATAACTGGTCTGGTAAAGACAGTACGAAATGGTATAACAAGTGGGTGCGTAAGTTGGGTCAGCCACCTGTTATCTATGACCCGTCGCTTACAGAGGCGTCAAAGTCCCAGTTAAGGCTGGCTTTGGTCAACAAGGGATATATGGATGCAATTGTTGAGGCTGATACCGTTTCCAAAGGTAAGAAAATGCAAGTCGATTATAGGATAAAGGCTGGCGAACCGCATTATATCAACAGTCTTGAGTATGAAATACCTGATGATACTATCCGTAGCCTTATTTTACGGGATTCAACAAAGTTGCTTTTGAAGGAGAAGGCTCTTTTTGATCGCAACGTTATGGAGCAAGAGCGAGTTGGAATTGCCGACCGTCTCCGTTATAATGGTTATTTTGGATTTAGTAAGGATTACATTACCTATACAGCTGATACGACAGAAAACAGCAAGGCTGTTGACCTGGTGTTAAAAGTTAAACCGCCATATCAAAATCGAATAGAAGGTTATGAGGTCCATGAGCCTTTCTATATTCGCAAGGTTTACGTTATCACCGATTTTGACCCGTCAACGGAGAAGCAGTTGTCGAATTACAGGCTTTTGCCGTCAGAGGAGTATAAGGGCGTTAACATAATCTATGGCGAAGAGAAGTATCTCCGCGCAAACATAATTGACGATAACTGCTTTATCAAGGTCGGGGAGAAATATAATTCCACTGATGTTGACCGCACATATCAGTCGTTTGGTCGTCTTGGCATATTGAAATATATCAATATCTCTTTCGAAGCTGTTGGTAGAGAGGACGGCAGGTTGATGCTTGATGCATTTATTTTATTGACAAAAGGCAAGTCGCAAACGGTATCTGTATCGCTTGAAGGTACAAATTCAGAGGGCGATTTGGGATTCGGTATTGCAACAACATATCAGCATAGGAATATTGCCAGAGGTTCTGAAACTTTGTCGGCGAAGTTCGGTATTAATTATGAAAGTATTTCCGGCGATATGTCGGGTCTGATTAACAACAGGTATGCGGAATATTCTGGAGAGGTTAATATTAATTTTCCGAAGTTTATATTCCCATTTCTGAAGAAGTCGTTCCGTCAGAAAATCAGAGCAAATACTGAATTCGGAACGTCGTTTACTTATCAGGAGCGACCGGAATATACCCGTGTTATTGCTGGTGCAGGCTGGAAGTACAAGTGGACAGAGCGAGGCAGTATGATTAACCATGTCTTTGACTTGCTTGATATCAATTATGTCTATCTTCCGAAGAAAACAGATTCCTTCCTCGATGAGATTGCCCCTGATAATCCATTGTTGAGGTACTCTTATGAGGATCACTTTATTATGCGTACTGGTTACTCATTCTACTATACCAACAAGCAGAGCTCAACAGGTATTGGTAACGTTGTCTATCAGCCGAATATCTACACATTCAGGGCTGGTATTGAGACGGCAGGAAACCTTCTTTTTGGTATATCTCGTTTGTCCAAGCAGAAAAAAGATCCAAATGCCCAAGCATATAAGATTTTTGGCATTCAGTATTCGCAATATGTTAAGTTGAATGCCGATTATTCGTTAAATCACTCGTTTGACCGCCGTAATTCACTGGTTTTTCATATTGGAGCAGGAGTTGCCATTCCATACGGCAATACAACCATATTGCCATTTGAAAAGCGGTTCTATGCTGGTGGTGCAAATAGCGTTCGCGGTTGGTCGGTTCGTACTCTTGGTCCGGGTTCTTATAATGCAAATAACTCTGTTTCTTCTTTTATGGAGCAGTGTGGTGATATTCGGTTGGATATGAATGTTGAATATCGTGCAAAATTGTTTTGGGTATTTGAGTTGGCAGCATTTATAGATGCCGGTAACGTTTGGACCATTAGATATTATGAGAACCAGCCGGGTGGTGAGTTTAAATTAAATGAGTTTTACAAGCAGATAGCGGCTGCTTACGGACTTGGTTTGCGTATGAACTTTAACTATTTTCTTTTGCGGTTGGATTGTGGTATGAAGGCTTTTAATCCCGCAAAAGGTCAAGAGAGGGTACCGCTTATTCATCCTGATTTCAAGCGTGATTTTGCAGTCCATTTTTCTATAGGTTATCCATTCTAATTATTGATTGTTATGAAAAAGTTGGTTATTTTTGACCTTGATGGAACATTGATTAATTCGATAAAAGACCTTGGTGCGGCAACCAATTATGCACTCGGAAAGCACGGCTATCCGCAACACTCTTTGGAAGCATATCCAATGTTTGTTGGTAATGGTGTTAATAAGTTGATTGAGCGGGCACTTCCAGTTGAAAGCAGGTCTGAGAAAACTATTCTTAACTTGAGAAAGGATTTTACAGAATATTATGATGTGCATAATACAGATTACACAGTTCCTTATGAAGGAATGGTTTCATTGCTTGATAATTTGAAAGAAGAAGGCTTGATGGTTGCAGTTGCATCAAATAAATATGAGGCTGCAACAGTCAAGTTAGTACATCATTTTTTTCCAAAAATTGAATTTGTTGCTATTTGTGGTCAGAAAGATGGCGTTCCAGTAAAGCCAGATCCGTCGATTGTTTTTGAAATATTGTCGGTTGCTGGCGTTAGAAAGCAGGATACTCTTTATGTTGGAGATTCGGGAGTTGATATGGAGACAGCACGTCGTGCTTGCGTTGATTCCGTAGGGGTAACGTGGGGTTTTCGCAGTATTGCAGAATTGCAGGAAGCAAATGCCGGGACAATTGTCAGCAAAGCAGAAGAAATCTTTGATATTGCAATGCAAGAGTAATTAGTGCTGTTTTTATGGAAAAATCACAGTCAGCAGGCAAAACATTTTATTTTGTCCTTTTCTCTATGGGCTTTGCACATTTGCTGAACGATATGATTCAGTCTGTAGTGCCTGCCATTTATCCCATATTAAAGGATGAGTATAATCTTTCTTTTGTTCAGATAGGAATTATAACGCTTGTCTTTCAGTTGACCTCATCGTTGCTACAGCCTGTTGTTGGCTGGTATGCAGATAAGCATCCGAGACCTTATTCACTTGCGTGTGGAATGGTTTCTACACTTATAGGTCTTTGTTTGCTTTCTATAGCCAATAGTTTCTTGTTCGTATTATTTTCTGTTGCGATTATTGGTTGCGGTTCATCGGTATTTCATCCAGAGGCTTCTCGTGTGGCACAGATGGCGTCGGGAGGAAGAAAGAGCTTTGCCCAGTCAATATTTCAGGTAGGAGGCAATGGCGGTAGTGCATTTGGTCCGCTTGTTGCAGCGTTGGTTGTTCTGCCTTTCGGGCAGTCCGCTATCGGTTGGTTCTCTATTTTGGCGTTGCTTGCCATATTGGTTCTGTATAGAGTGGGGAGATGGTATAGTGTGCGTATTAGAGAAGGACTTGCCCGACGAGTGCTGAGTGTCTCCAAATCCGTTTTGTTGCCAAAATCAGTAGTAAGAAAATCGCTTGCAATATTGGTTATACTGATATTTTCAAAGTATTTCTATATTGCTTGTATGACCAATTATTTTACATTCTTCCTTATCGAGAAGTTCTCGGTTAGCATTCAGCATTCCCAGTTCTATCTTTTTGCCTTTTTGGGAGCCTTGGCAGTAGGAACCGTAGTTGGAGGCATCCTGGGCGACAAATATGGCAGGAAGTATGTTATTTTGTGGTCAATTTTTGGGGCTGCTCCATTCACACTTCTCTTACCTTATGTTGATTTGTGGTTGACAATAGTTCTCTCCATTCTGGCAGGATTTATAATTGCCTCTGCCTTTTCTGCAATTCTTGTATATGCAACTGATTTGATGCCAGATAAAGTCGGTATGATTGCCGGCATATTCTTTGGATTGATGTTTGGAATAGGAGGACTCGGTTCGGCCTTGTTCGGTTGGATGGCTGATTATACCGGCATTGAGTTTGTTTTTCGTGTTAGTACTATTCTTCCCTTGATTGGAGGAATTGCGTGGTTCTTGCCGAATTTGAATGGAAGTAAGGCTCTTTAGGGCCGATTCGCGAGCGTTATAAAAACAAAAAAGGAACTTTTTCCCAAAGTCCCTTCCTCTATAGGTTTCCAATAGGTATAAATTATTAAGGTAAAAAAGATTGTTTTAGGTTTGTGCGACAAAGGTCACCCTTTATTTCAGATATTGCAAGCAAAAAAATATGTTTTGTAACATAGTTTTTAGTTAATAATTGCAATAAAGTATTTAATTGATTGAAATATAGAGATATACAATAATTTGTGAAAAAATTACTAAAAGTTAAAAAACCTTTAATTTGTGGATTTGACTGAACTTTTGTCAAAAAAATCTTTTTCTGAAAATATTTTTAAAGAAATGTCATGACCGTCGAAAACTGCGTAAGTAAATTCAGAAATCCAGTCGCCGAGGATAATCATTCGAGAAATTTCACTGACTTTTTTATCAATTGCAACGTGTCTGTGTCCGAACACGAAGTAGTCTATCTTTTCCTCGCTCGGATAGTTCTTTGCAAATGTTTCTAAAATCTCATTATCTCCGTAGCCTGTACTGGTGTCGCTCTTTCTGCTGCTGTGCGACCAGTTTAGGGCAAAAGGAATTGTCCAGCGCGGGTGTATGCCAGAGTATATTTTCTGGCAGAATTTGTTTCGGAATAGAGCCCTAAGCATTTTAAATGATTTAGGGTGGTTTCCCACTCCGTCGCCGTGGGCAAGATAGAATTTCTTCCCATCGATAACCTTTATTAAAGAACCGTCGGTAATGTCAACACCCAATTCATTCGGCAGATAGTCGAAAATCCATATATCGTGGTTACCGATGAACCAGTGCACCTTTATACCTGCGTCGGTAAGTTCTGCAATCTTGCCAAAGAAGCGCACAAAGCCACGCGGAACAACGTACCTGTATTCAAACCAATAGTCAAGGATGTCGCCAAGAAGGTAAATTTCCTTAGCATCCTCTTTTATTGAGTCGAGAAAGCGGATAATTCTGCGTTCCTGTCCGTGCTTGTCGCTTATGTAACTTGCTCCAAGGTGGAAGTCTGATAGAAAGTATGTCTTTGTCCGGTTCTGCATAGGTTAAAGAAAACCGAGTTCAAGTTTAGCCTCTTCCGACATCATCTCCTGGTTCCATTCCGGTTCGAATACGAGGTTGATGTCAACACTTGTAACACCTTCAACGCTTTCGACCTTCATGCGAACGTCTTCAAAGATAAAGTCTGCAGCGGGGCAGTTAGGAGCGGTAAGAGTCATATCGATAGCAACGTGACCGTTATCGTCAACGTCGATTTTATAAACCAGTCCGAGTTCGTAAACGTCCACAGGTATTTCCGGGTCATAGACCGTCTTGAGCATTCTGATAATGCCCTCTTCTATTTGCAATTTGCTGTTTGTATCCATATTGGTACAAAGATAGTGCAAACCGAATACAAAACAAAAAATGCTTGTGTTTTTTGTTTTGTTGAGGTGAAGCCTACCTTGCGCATAGCGAAAGATAGTGAAAGGTGAGTGCAGAAAAAAGCAAAAACGCAGTTTTTAGTTTTTTTGCCGAACCGCATCCTATATTGGGCGTAGCCAAAGATAACACAAACCGAGAGGAGAAAAAACAAGTTTACTTGATTTTTTATCCCGAGGTGCAGTTTATCTTATTTATCTAAACATACAAACTTAAGGATAATGTATAATTGTGCTTATGAAAATTATTTGCTTTAAGTTGTTGATATTTAGACAAAATAATTATCATTGTAAAGTTAGCACGTAAATAAATATTATTATGTGCTGTGAATAGAAATATATGTTTGTTCACAACGAAGAGCCTTATTTGTGCTACATAAATTATTTGCAGAAAAAGTTCTTGAACATTAAAATATCCAAAAATATGAAACGAACACTTTGCATTTTATTTTTGCTAATGGTAAGTATTAGTGCCGTTGCTGCTGATTTCTATTCTGGAGGAATTGCGTACGATATTACAACGGAAGAAACTGTAGAAGTTGTAAAATCATCAAAGCTATATTCTGGAGACATTGTTGTGCCTTCTATAGTAAGACACCAATCAAAAACATATTCCGTTACTTCTATAGATACTCTTGCATTTGCGTATTCATATTTGACAAGTGTAATTATTGGAGATTCTGTTACTCGTATAGAGTCGCATGCATTCATGGATTGTTATAATTTGAAAAATGTTGTTTTGAGCAATACTCTAACTCATTTAGAAAGTTATGCTTTTTCAGGTTGTATTTATAACCATAGAACAACCAAAACTAATCAGAAATATCCGAGTGTAA
>ENA-ORPF01001458-ORPF01001458.1-human-gut-metagenome-genome-assembly--contig:-NODE-1458-length-18973-cov-3.413944_pt1 | contig 18973 bp, 18 predicted proteins | sample MGYA00242140_ERZ509070 | MGnify/ENA primary metagenome ERZ509070 (study PRJEB26280, sample SAMEA2338713) | human gut metagenome | biome: human gut; feature: human-associated habitat; material: faeces... | reverse complement strand
AATTATGGCTGAATAATGTAGGATTGTTTTTATTCAATAAGGAGGAGTTGCTCTATTCACAGATTACAGTGGATAGGCGGACTATTCCTTGGATCGTCGGCGTTACAACGCAGAATCTGACAAATGTATTTGATTACTCTATGTTAGAGGAAGAGTCGGTAGATGCACAGTATGCATTCGTGAATATTGCAGAGACAGCAATGCATAAGCAGGCCGTGACAACGTTGTATGCGCAGGGGGATGCATTTGATGGCGAGTGGGCCAAAGAGGCATTGCAAAAGTTATGTAATGGCCGTCGAGTGTTCCGGGGAAATAATATTTTTACGAAAGGTGCCTGTTATGCGGCTAGAGAACTTAGTGGAGAGGGTAAGCTGGATCAATGTATTTTGTTAGATGAGGATATGATCACGGCCAATGTATCTCTGCGGGTTTATCATGAGGCGCAGATGCAGGATGTGGTTTTGGCAAAAGCAGGAAGTCTTTGGGAAGAGGTTGATGCTAGTGTTGATGTGATCCCGGATAAGGAATATGAGATTCAGATCGCGGTCCAGGATGTGATCAAGCATCAGACCAAAATACATATGTTGTCATTGAGTGGTTTTCAAGGAAGAGAAAATAAAACGACACGATTTACGGTGCGGGTACGTTTTTTGAATCGACCCTCAGTAAAAGCCGCCCACTTCCACATAGAAGGTGGGACATACAAGCAATCCCCTATAAGTTTTGGTATATATGCCTTCACCCCGAAGTCGAGTTTGTATTTCTTCAATTGCTCCATCAACATCTTGTATTGCATGTAGGAGAAGTCGGTTTTCTGCGGTTTGTTCCACACATCCTTATATAAGGGTTTAAATATTTCAAATATGCGATTCAGGATAATCCGGCGGTATTTGGGTGGATAATAATGAAGAGAGAATCCCAGCACTCGTGGCTCCCCATTCTTATTCTTGAATTTACCGAATATTAAAGTGCACGGCCAAGCATCATAATATTCCAATTTCTCCTCAGTAGCCGGTTCAAAGTACTGCATGAGATAGATAGAGCCAATGGTGAGTTTGCCTACCTCCACCATCTCACACTCATCTTCTAATATCTTTCTACTACGTGCATCCCTTCGGCCAACGTTCGATTTATATAGTGATTGGCTCTTAATATCTTTCCGAAGGTCGTAATCCTTCGGCATTTTGTTAGTTTCTTTTGCCATGGGGTCATTTTAATCTATTTTTCGAACCAAATGGGTCGAGGTCTGTGGGGATAAATAAGTTAGAATCATAGGGATTCCATATAGTATCTTCCGGGTCTTCCTCTTTGACTACCTTATCATCAAAGTCCTCTCTCATCATCTTATATTGGAGAGTCTTCTTGACAAATTCTAATTGGATAGCGGTCATCACCATATCATCGTGCCCATAACTTGCTTTATAATGGCCGGAGCCATCATCACAGAAGTTTTGTAGTTCATATATAAACTGTTCTGCAGTGGCAATTACCTTACCCCTCTCAAAGGATTCTTTGAATAACACACAGTGTGCCGTTTTATTACCAGCAGTAATCTTCACTCCGTAGTGATATTTTGTACCCGCTTCCGTATAGTATTTAACCAACACGCTGGGGTCCCATGCAGGTAGCTCCTTGCCAGCTAAGTCACTAATATCTTTAAGAAAGACTTCCCCGTACGTATTACGCTCAAAGGACAACACAGTAGTGTTTGGGTTAATCCATATAATATACAAATTCATTAAAGACCGGGCACATGCATCTCGGGGATGAGTATTACTCCGGAAGTAACCAATCAGCTCCAAATCATCCGTCCCCGGATTAACCATTCTATATAAGGAAAATATAGTATAGTCCTGATTAGCCCCTTCGGCCAAGTCACAGGTGGTTACTATATATTCTTTTTTGAGGTTCATAGGGTCGAAGTTTGGGTGCCAATACCAACAATCAGACAAGTATACTCCGGGTATATCCTTATTAACAAACGGAGTTACATTCACACTCTTCATAGTCTTCTGATTAACCAGGGTATTAGAACCCAAATCAAAGTTCGTACCCATCTGCTTCTCCAAGGCTTCCACCGACCCATAGTTGGCCACTTGTCTATTATACCACGCATCATCTCTTTCAACCCATTGGTGTTTTATTGGGTCCCATTCCGGCACATCTCTCCACTCCACCTTAAATGCTTTATAATCATTATCGTGTTGGACCGCGGCAGTATATAGTTTATAAAACAAATTACGACCATTCTGAGTGGATATAATAGCCACCTTAGCCTTTGCCGCAGATACGGTAGGGAAGATATTGTTATAGAACTTATCGATGATATTGGGATGGACATGGGCAAATTCATCTAACAGGAGCATATGTACAGTGTCTCCAATACCTGCGTTGATGGTTGTGGCTTCAGCTTGCACTCTACAACCATTATCCATCACAATTTCTGCCTCATTCCATTTTTGAATACCAGGTTTGAGGAAATATGGAATTTCATTATATATCTTTTTGACCTTATCGACTACTTCTACCGCGGATTTTCTCTTATTTGAACATATAAGGGCATTTTTATCTATATTAAACAATAGATAGTGCAGCATGAATAGGGAAGTGGTAGTAGTTTTACCGGATTGACGACACTGAAGGCATATGCTTAATTGATTGTCCGACAAGTGGCAGAGATATTTACGTTGATATGGACGTAGAGTGACGTGCTGGATCCCCTCCGGGGTGAGTAGCTTGCAATACTTTTCCACGAAGTATATTATATCATCTTTGCATTTCAGCCACTCCTCTTGCTCCTCCGGAGTTCGCCGGAACATTAAATCCGCCTTTAATAACTGAACCTTATTATCGTAGAATGGATTTGCCACCAACCTACGTCCTTCATTTAATCCCTTTAAAGCCAACTTCAGCGACTCTGTGGACCATATAACTCGTTTGGCCTTCGCCCCGGTCTCTTCCGCTTTAATGGGATTGAATTGGTTTATATTATTTGTAGACATTATGCTATGTTCAATACTATTTACTTTATTATAATAATAAATTAGTACTCTTAGCATGGTTCCCACACTAACGGATATAAAGAACAATTTGTTTAAATACACCAACCCCAATTACATCCGAACTCATCTCCCGGAGTTCTATGAAGAAGTATCTAAAATCAACGGCCAGAGTTGGTCTGAGAAGTTATATATATACTATCATGGGGAACCCAACGGATGTCCTGAATGTGGAGCCCGTCCAAAATATGTCAATTTTACTATAGGATTCAGAGAATTTTGCTCACAGAAATGTGCTCGTGCATCCAAATTAGTCAAAGAACGCCGAAAAAAGACTAATTTGGACCGGTATGGTGTATCCGCCCCGGCAAAATTGGAGTCAGTCCGTGAAAAAATGAAAGAAACGAACCTGGTGCGTTATGGGGTAGAACATGCATTGCAGAATGATGATATAAAGAGGCGGTCGAGAGAGTCTTGCATGAAGAAGTATGGGGTGGAGTATACCGGACAAACAGAATCGAGGATACGAAAGACTAAGGAGACCAACCGCCTAAGGTACGGAGTAGATTGGTATTTATCCACCAAAGAATGCCGGAAAAAAATCCGAGAGACCTGTTTGGAGCGCTATGGGAGACCCTACGGTGCTGATATCAATAAGGCCAGACAGGTCTTATTAGACCGAACGAAATATAAATATAATGCCCTGGCATATGACGGACGCCAACTAACCATGCCATGTCCCCATCCGGGATGCAATAAGTGCACAGAGCACACCTACCACACTACATTAAGTTTATATATAGACAGAGTCAAACACGGATGCGAGACATGCACCAAACTATTCCAGCCGCATTCTAAAGATTATGGCGTATCTAATGCATCTCAAATGTTTTTCACGGAGATAGATAGCTTATTCGAAGGGTACACCACTTATTACCACTTAAAAAACAAGGAGTATTGCATGGGCCCGTATTATATGGATTACTATATAAAGGAATTGAATGTGTGTATTGAGTTTTATGGAGATGACTGGCATGCAAATCCCACCAAGTACCAACCAACAGATATACCTATCCCACAGACTAATAAAACGGCACAGGAGATATGGGAGCATGATAAAACGAGGAAAGAATACCTCGAACAACAAGGCATTGCTGTAATAGAGGTATGGGCTTCAGAATGGAGTGCCGGAACTGCAATTAAAAAGATTAAAACGTACTTAACTTCCCTCGGCATTTAATTATATTGGTATATAAAAAGTTTCATATAAAACTATGGCAAAAGATAATTACGATGAATTAGAATCACAAATTGGGGATGCCGGAACCCTCGAGGCTCCCGAAGAAGCACCTCAAAAGAAAACGTTAGGTAAGCTCCAACACAAAGCAATTCTTGGCCAGCGCGAAGATCTGACAGAAGATGAAATGGAATCGATGAAAGCATTCCAATCTAAAATCAAGGCAGAACGAGCTGAACGTGCAGAAAAAAACTTTATCAAGGACGGATGGGTGCCAGTGGATCGTGCAGAAATGGGTATCCGCTCAGACTTTTATCCCGGCTCATGGGAGTTTTTTGTAAAACCCGCTGCGGTTAGTGCTATTAAGAATTGGACGGCAGTAGATGAGACTAACACAGCTGCTGTATATAGAGTACTTAATGAAATCGTGCGTACTTCAGTAAAGATTGATACTCACGGAGATGGAGTAGGTGGTTGGAGCAAGATTAACTCTTGGGACCGCTTCTGGTTCATCCTTAAAGTACGAGAAGTTACCTTCGTTCAAGGGGAATCAAAGGTTGAATTTGAAGACCAGTGCTCGGAATGCGGTTGCGATCTCACTTACAATCTCACCGCGGATGGTTTATTCTATGAATATCCGGACGAAGAGCTTATTGAGAAGTATTGGGATGGTAGCAAGTGGAATATTGACCCTACGGAATATGATGTAGACCACGACCCTATTACCTTATATACCCCCAAACTCGGAACAGACGAGAAGATTTTGGAATGGGCTACCGCACAGGCACATGCCAAGAAACAAGTGGATGAAAACTTTATCCGTTTCCTTATGTGGATGCTCCCCAATCCCTCACGCGATGCTAATGTGCTCAACCGACAGATTGATAAGATTTACAAGGAATACCGTTCTTGGTCAGTAGCTATGTACGAGTTCATGGACGATGTAATCCGTAACTTACAGGTTGATCCCTCGGAGAATCTCAAGATGACTTGTCCTTCTTGTGGTCAGGAGGCCATTTCGAGTGTACGATTTCCGGACGGCATTAAGGTATTGTTCCGCATTGAGACTAAAGCTAAGAAGTTTGGATCTCGATAAGTATTTAATGGAAGACCAAGAATATACTTGGCCGGATGTTAAATTGGACGAATCTTATATCGAACGAGGAATCCTCGGTTTGTTTTCTATTGACGTGGTTCGATTAACTCAGACTAAGGCTGCATTACTAAAGAATTTTAGAATGCAGCCCTCTGAGGTGGACCAAATGGTATATTGGGAATTTGAGTATTTCATTAACGCCCTTAACCAACAAGTCAAGGAAGAGAACGACCGACAGCAAGCCGAAATGGATAAGTATAAGGTCAATGATCGAATGGCAGCGATGAACCGACAGCCCAAGATTAACCAACCCAAGTATCCATCCTTCGGTTCATTTAAAGCCCCGTCAATGAAATTTTAAACCAAATAAGCAATGAAAACTATTAAAGATTTTTTGAGTGAATCCCTCACGCCAAATAAAACTACTCCCGTTAACGAAAATGACTGTGCAGTAAACTGGTGCGCCGATCCTTCGTTTAGCAACGACCCCGATGTATTCTCGGATGAAATGGATGGTTACTTGGATGAGTTGGAGGGCAACATTACTCCCCAATCTATTAAGCGAGCTTATCACGTGAGTGACGATAAGGTTGGTACTTACTCCAACATCGCCCTGGCAGTAGTTGCCGACATTCGTGGTATTGTCGATGGTATCCGTGATGATGGAAGCAAGATTGATGATAATATTATCCGAATGCTCGCCTCTTACATCGACCCCAAGAGCGACCGAGTTGACGCGGTAATCGATTCTGAAGGATTCGATGACGCCGACGTAGTAGATGTATTTAAGAATTGGAATAAATTCGTTAAAGCTGCTACAGGTAATGAATGGGTAGATGTCCGTGCTCTGCAGAAGGATCATGGTATCCGTTTGTAAAACTAACGAACAACATTTAAGAAAGACCGAGACTTTAAAGTCCGGTCTTTTTTTGTTATATTAGATCCGAACAAACTATATAAATGTTATTATGAACAATTTAACTATACTTGTAGATGGAGGATGGCACATGATGCGAAATGTATTTCACTTTGAGAAAGGATTTCGCACCAGCAATTCCGATGCCATCAAGCAAGCTACTGCCCAAGAATTCGAAGAGACCCTGGCTCGGTCGTTTATAAAAATTCTTAATCAATTTCCATTCGCTGACAACATTATCCTCATGACTGAGGGTGGTTCATGGCGCAAGTCCATTACCATCCCAAAACACCTCCAGCAACAGGAAATAACTTATAAGGGGAATCGAGTCAAGCGAGAAGAAGTAGACTGGTCTTATGTATATAAGGCTTATGCCAACTTTTCGGACGGGGTAGCAAAGGCTGGTATTACTCATTCGGTTGTTCCCCAAGCCGAAGGGGATGACCTGATATGGTATTGGTCGCGTAGATTAAACAAGATGGGTATTAACACCCTCATCTGGTCTCTTGATTGTGACTTAAAGCAATTGGTGCAGGTGGACGGCAATGCCTTTACTGTTTGGTATAACGAGAAGAATGGTTTGGTACTCCCCGCCCAATGCGAATGGCCGAAGGACGTACTTGAAGCCATGCAACACCCTCCATTCCAATCAGAAGTGCTTACCAAGTTGATAAGTCGAGTCAAGAACTGCACTTACATCAACCCCGATTCCATTGTTATAAACAAGATTTTATGCGGGGATGCCGGAGATAACATCAAACCGATTGTACAGTATCAAAAGAATGGGAGAAATTATGGGTTCGCCAATCGCGACTACGAAGCGGCTGTGAAGGATCTTAAATTATATAACATGTCTGACTTACTATTCGAGGACTGCAAGCTCCCTTCTTATATATGTAACATCAAAAGATTCAAACCATACAACTTCACCGAACAACTGGTAACCGAGATGTTACATTATAATACCAAGTTAGTTTGGTTGAACGAGAGCACTGTCCCTAAGAAATTGGTGGAAAAAATGGACCAAATCGAATATCTCCATCCGGATGTGACCCAAATCAGAAACAACTACCGGACCATTATGGGAAAGAATGAGACTATAGAGGACATATTTAACGGGATTTCTGTATAATAATTGGCTCCACTACTATATTAACACTACTGCAGTTTGTGGTAGTGTTTTTTTATTGTATATATAAACACAAAAACTATATATACAACAATGGAGAATATCGTTATACATTTGATATCTCAGTGGGGTCTCACCGGTTTGGTGTTGGCAGCATCCTGTTATATAATTTGGGACAGCTGGAAACGCAATAAGAAAAGTGAGGAATGGTTCAAAGAAACCATGCTCAAGGAGACCCATGCTATTGATTCGCGTAGTGAAATAAACCATGGAATTGGAACCCTTCGGGATGAGATTAAAAAGATTGCCGGAGAGAGTAACACATTTCGTAAAGAAATCAATAATAGAATAGCTGTTATTGAAGATGTTGTAGCCCATCATTTCAAAGATGATCAGCAAGATGAAGCTGACCGCATGGAAGCCGTAGTTAAAATTTCACCAGCAATTAACACTATATTATCCAGCTCGTTAGATGATTGCAACTTGGATCACATAGCACTTGCATTACTCCACAACGGAACCCAGTCCCTGGCAGGTATTCCTTATATAAAAGTTGGAGTCATTGCGGAGAAGTATAGACCTCTTCGAAACCCACAAGACATTGAGCTTATAAAAGAATATGCTGATGAGGATATAGTTAAACACAATAAACTCCCGGTGACCATCCTCCAGTCCGGATACCTTGAGTTCGACCTCACAAAAGAGTCTCCGTTGTCAGATATAGACTATGGAGTATATAACCGCTGCAAAGCCCGTGGTATTAAGCACTTGGCATTTGTCACTTTGAACGACAAACATGACCTGTGCACCGGTTGTATCATCGCATACAACTTCCACGACCAACCCATTGACCAAGAAGAGTTAAAGGAAAGGGTAAGTGTTATAGAAAACCTCTATAGAACTATGTTGGAAAACTTGGAATAATTTTTTTGCTTTGAATATAAATTTGGGGTCTTATTCGATATATTATTGTGTAGGAAGGAAATAAGAAACCTTCCCAAACAAATAATTCAATATTCATTAAACAAACACTTGTACAATTATGGCAAACGCAATTGACACTATTATGGGTTTTAATCCCCAAGATTTATCAGCATTCCAAGAAAAAGGTCCCAAGTCTGACCCCAACATTTACAAAACCAATCCTAAGGATGCCAAGTCGGAAGACGGTATTTACCGCGCGAAGGTAAAAATTCTTTTGAATCCATGGGAACCGAAGGAATCTATTGTACCTCAGGCTACGTATTGGTTGAATTCTATGGATGGCTCTCGATTGGTCCGCTCCAGCCTTTCAGAAGGTGACCGCAACTGTAAAATCTTTAAGGGTTGGAAGCGCCTTTGGTTCTCGGGAGATGAGGCTAAAAAGAACTTCTCAAAGACCATTTTTGAAAAGTCGGAATCTCAATGGGTATTAGTTCAGATCTTGGAAGACGAGAACAAACCCGAATTGGTTGGTCAATTCCGAGTAATGAAGCTGGCAAAGGATATCTATGACAAATTGGTCGCTAAGATGAATCCATCCGCTTCCTCAGGTAAACAGCCCTACCCGGTTATGGATTACGTAATTGGTTTGGCACTCGAATTGGAAGTTCAGCCCGGTCCCGATGATCCTTCTTCACCTGCTCGTAAGCAACGCGAAATTTCTTACGCACTCTCTCAGTTTGGAGACTATGCAACGGTTATTAAGACCGATGGCACTTCACTCTTAAATGAAGATGAGATTGAGTTGATTGATACTTACGTAACCGCTATCAATGACGCTCAGAATGGTAAGACCGCCAAGAAGAAGCAAGAGGGTAATGCTACTATCGAAAAGGTCCGTCCCCAGATTGTTCCCATTTACCAAAAGGTTATTACCTACGTCACTGAAAATATCAAGGATGTAGTTACCGGTGAACGAATGGATTTGAAGAAGTATTGTGGATTCCAGCCCTGGGATGAGGAAACCAATACGTTTGTAGATCATTTCCTTGAGATGACTGACGCGATGGTTGATCCTTCGGCTATGTCCTACGCCCAGTTCGAAGCTCAGAAGAACGCGAATGTCGTTCCCAATCAAGCTGCTGATCCTGTAGTTGCCCCCACGATTGAGAGTCCGGTTAGCCCGACTCCTAAGGATCCTGCTGAGAATGACCTTCCTTTCTAATCTAATAAATATGAAAACCAAGAGGTGGGACTCGAGAGAGTCTTACCTCTTTTTTTGTGGCCCGAACCCTCCTCATTACTTATTATTGAATTAAATCAAAACAACCCAGTACGTGAAACCATTATATGACTATATATTAGAACGATTGTCCGACAACGAGTTATTATTTCGGGTAGGCGTCAACTATCTAAACGGAGCGGAATGGTCGAAAGCCAAAAAATATGTTAAGAAATATAAGATCAATCAACAAAACATCCGCTCCGGGATACTCCGTTTTGCGAAAGATACCTTGGTACCAATCATCCCTCAAAGTCAAGAGCTCATCCCTCGAAAACAGTGGAATTTGGACTCGCTGATTGGAGAGACTGAAATGCAGTTACTCCACCCGGATTATTATAAGGCCCAGCAAGCTATCGTAAAGAACAAGAAGGATGCAAAGGATGTATGCTGTATCTTTCAGTGTTCGGCTAAGAAGCCCTATTACGTTCATGCCAACTACCGCCCCTTGGTTAAAAACTTTGGAGATTGTTGTGACTTCGCGGCTATCTCAAACCCCGGCATAATTCCATTCGATTATTCGGCATGTTATCCCTTCCGCTATGATGAATGGTCTATCCCCAATGAAATGAAGCTCAAGGATATTATAGGGATGACCCATAAATACCACATAGTCAATCTCTGTCGATTCCTCAAGTTCAAACGGGATTTCGGTTACAAACACATATTGGTATACATACCCAACAAACTCAAACAATGGATATTCGAAGAGGCCATAAAGCACAACATAGAGGGAGCTGCGGATTGGTGTCATATTGTTATTAACGACACTTACCGTAAAACCCTTAGTAAAGGGTATCCCCAGCTTGGAGGTATTGTAATGTCTCGCGCCGCCGGATTCGGTACTACCTATGCCAGATTCGCTAAATTGCTGAAGAAGTATACGGAAAATCCTAAAGAAGTAGAGAAGATATGGAAGAAATACCGCAAAACCCTGGACTTAAAGGAGAGTTGGGAAGACCCCAAGTATGTCATGAAGGACTCCTTGTCTTACTCTGATATTATATCTAAGTTTAAAGAGCACATCAAGGACAACATGTCAGACTCCTCAGTGGATAAGGGCTCCAACAACCTCTATTATAAATCTTACTACTGGTCCACCCTCGACCTCTTGCTAATCGGCATGGATGGGGACCTCGTAAAAGATATAGATAAAGAGTATTGGGACTTGAATGATAAGCTCAGCCACGATTCTGATTGGGAGAACTTCGGTGAGTTCCTGTGGGTATATAAACCACTACGCAAAAATGATGACGTGAGCCTGGAGAAATGTAAAGAAGAGGCCAAAAAATTAGCCCTAATTGCTGATAAACCAGAACTCAAAATAAAGAACGGGCTTTTTAAATAAGACCACAACCGAATACACCGCTCATAAGGCGGTTTAAATGCGATATAACAAAGGATCTACCTTGACCTGATAACTTATAAAGGTCATACAGAGATCTCTTGTTATATCGCATTTATTTATGTTTCAAGATTATGCCGGAAAAATTTCCACTCATTTTATTATATACTGCCGGTTGTTTTGTTATATATTATCATGAGGGTGGGGAACCCGCTCACAAACATATTACCACTTAGATATGGCAAGCAAGCCATTAAGTATTTGGCAGAGTAATTATGTATAAATATAAACCAAAAAGGTGATATATATGGAACAAATGAAAAATATGAATGTAAAGGTTGCGGACCTCATCCGCGAGTATGACAATGAGTTTGTACCTTCGAAAGAATATTTGGCCAGCATGCCGGACTTGCAGAACGGAGATTTTGTTGGCCTTCCCATTAACTTCGTGGGTATGGCTGGTATTAAGCGCCCGATGAAAATCAGGGAGCGCTCTGGTGGCATTCAAGAGGTATGTGCTACTATTATTGGCCATGTGGATAACGATTCGAATAGCCGAGGTATCAATATGTCACGCATCAATCGGGAATTGGCCGTACTCGACCACGAAGTATTCGATATGAATGCTTTGGAGACCATTTTACGTAGTTATCAGAAAAAGCTGGAACGATTTGAGGCCGGATTGAGTATTGAATTTGAATATCGAATGTGGCAACCTGCCCTACGTTCTACTAATATCGAAGGACAAGCTGAAGGTGGTTGGATTTATATCCCGGTGGAATTTGAGCTGACCATTGACAAGACCGGCAAAGTCCATAAAGTGATGTGGGTGTCTTATATATACTCATCCACTTGTCCATGTAGTACTGAATTGGCTACTCACGCCGCATTAACCCGTGGCCGAGCCGCTTCACCTCATGCTCAACGTTCTATTGCAAAGATTGGGGTTGAGTTCGAAGATATGGTGTGGATTGAGGATGTGGTTAGCGCTTGCAAGAAGGCAGTAGCTACCCAAGTGCAGATCTTTGTAAAACGTCAAGATGAGCAAGCTTTTGGAGAACTCTGCGCCTCGAAGGGTACGGTATTTGTCGAAGATGCCATCCGCCTATTCGCTAATGAGTTGGACAAAGTCGAACGTATTAAGGATTATAAGATTATGTGTGGACACGCCGAGAGCCTCCATCCCTGGTTGGCTCATGCCGTATTGATTAAAAACGTACCGGGGACTAAATTCACTCCAACGTTCACTAATGCTGAACGCCGAGACTTGGAACGTTATGTATAACCAACAGGGGAGCTAATGCTCCCCTTCCCATTTTTAATTGCTTATGAGTTTACTAAGTGAGTCATTTACCCTCGGAGATATGTACCTTATTGGTATTAAATTGGGCACCGATGAATTGGATGAATATTTCCGCCCGGAATTATTTAAAGAAGGTCCCAACGGCGAATCATCCGAGATTAGGTTGGTCAAAAATATTATTAAGATTGTGTCCGAGTTCGAAGAGTATTTAATAGTCGATGAGTCTTGGCCGGGGTATGCGGCGGACTTATTCACTTGCGAAACCAAACTTGGTTCTACTCGCTTTACTCCGGTGGATGGAGAGATTGAAATAGTCGCTCCTAATTATCAAACCGGTGAGGACCAATATGTATTGACCATCTACTTAAACAAAGATAAGTGTCCAACTATCTTCTAATAAAAGACCTATATGTTTACAAATTCGGAATTACCTATGTGTATGTTGCATCGCAACGAAGAGCTTAATAATATGGACTTTGTGTTGTTCCACTTATATAAGGAGAATAAAGAATATAGAGAGTATTACAACCAACTCCATGAGAAGGAACCAACTAGACTGACTATATTGGATAATTCGGCTTATGAGTTTTATATTAAAGGCGAGGAGTTGGTTGAAGAAGAATATATTAAGGCCATTGAAGAGTATGAGCCGTCATTATACATCTGTCCGGACGTTCTGATGGATAAAGAGAAGACGTTGGATCTTACCATTCCATTTTTAGAAAAGTATGCCTTCAAGTTTAATCGACATAGCCTCCCCTTGTGTGTAATTCAGGGGAATACCGCAACCGAACTGATTGATTGTTTGAAGAAATATTATCGATGTAATCAGACTTGTATTGCCATTCCATTCCATAATAGTTTCTTCAAGGAGTATGCTGACGAACACGTCCTTAATGAGTGGAGGTTGGAGTTCGGTTGTTTGACGGAAGACATGAAGTATGCCGCCGGCCGTTGTTCGTTTTTAAACCAATATAAAGATGTGTTGAGTCAAGCTATGTATATCCACCTGTTGGGTTCGCATAATCCATGGGAACGGTTTTGGATAGAAAAAAACCTTCCGGGGCTGGTTAACTCGATGGATACTGGATATCCGGTTAAGGTTGGTTATGCCGGTTATGAGCTGTTCCAAGAACCGGGTAAGCCGGAAGTCATCATTGATGATTTCTTAAACGAAGAGTTGGATGTGGAAACACAAGAAAGAATTGCACGTAATGTATTAAAATTTAAAGGATGATATGGGATTACTTTCAGAGGACATAGATGTAGTAACTAGTAAGATATGTGCTAAGGCGGAAGTTTGGATCCCTGAGTCTCCGATTGCTGAGTATATATATAGAGTGAGCCCACAAAAGTTGACTTATATATTAAAGGAGATTCTCTCCCAAATACCCATAGACGAGATAAGTGAAGAGATTATAGCTAAATATTGCCTTCAGGTGGTGGATCTATCGTATCGCCGCCTATTTAGATTCTACCGAATGGGTGATCCGGAGAGGTCTTGCACAGATCCGGAAGTATATGAATTTAAGGGTAAATTAACCAAATATACAAAACCGATTGGGTTTTATATCAAATTTATATAAAAAAGGCCAGCATAATGCTGGCCTTGTTCATTGTAACCCTGGAAGTCTCTTCCGGGGTTTTACTTTCTTCGCCTTAGCGGTCAAAAGGTCTCCTGATCCAACTGTGGATGGATTACCATCCGCGCCCGGAGCGGCTGGATTCCCCATTCCCATAGTGGACCCTGGAGTAGCCACCCCACATTCATCAAGCAGGTATTGTTTAATTGTTTTCATAACACATATTTACTTTAATTATAACCCAAACATCTTAACTAATCCGCTGGGTTAGTTATATTGTAATATATACAAACAGCTAAAGTTGAGTACATGAATACTGATATATCCTTAGAAAAGTCTTTACAAGCCTTCCGAGTGCTGGCGGCTCCGGCTAAGCAATCATGGAAGGTACACTATGCTAACGAAGAGTTCTCCTCTCCGGATTTATTGATGTGTGATAAATTTGAGCGCAATCAATTCTCTAAGAGATTGAAAGAGTGTAGCTGTACTATCCACCCGAATATCCGGCAACCGGCCGGAACGGTAGTACCTCCGGTTACTCTGCAGGAGTTGGTAAGTACTATTATCAACCCGGCATATAAAGGCATTGCGAAGCATACCCGTAAGGTTATATTTAGCACGAGTAATGGTGAACGCCCTGCAGGTAATAAGGCTTTCCTGATATGGAATGGTTTTCAGGTGATTGATATGGATATTAAGGATGAAGAGAAGGCCAAGGCGCTTAAAGAACATATATTCAACACTTTATATAAATGCAATTGGTTCCTCGGTGTCACTTTATCTGCTTCCGGTGCCGGCCTTCACATATATACTAAAATTGCAGTTCCGGAAGAATATGGAGATGACCTGAAGAAACATAAGTTGTTATTCCTCACCAACTTCCGTCATAAGTATTCATTTGTATATATAGCTTGTTTGTCAGCCATGGAAGAAGTTGGATTCACTAAGGAGCAACTTCAGACTTGGATGGATATTTCTATGTTCAGACCAGCCCAGGGTGCTTATATAGGATATGATGCACACCCATTGATTAACACCCATTTCTTCGAAGATTTTATTTATATCTGTTTTGATAACGTAGAGGACTTGGGCCATCCGGAAATTGACTGGGTTAGCCATCCGGATTTGAAGAACATTTTTAGCCGCTGGGAGTGGTTCGAGGATGATGAGGATGATACGCCGGAGATCCAAGTAGTTAACGACCAATCCGAAGCCGGGCCGGATGGTAAGCCCCATGAGCGGGTTCACTATAAGCACCATGAGCGATGGAGATTGGCAAATACTTTGGTTAATATCTTTGGCCTCCAGCAAGCCATCCGTTACATGAGAGTCATTACTTCCACCAAAGTACCGGATAAAGAGTTGGTGGCGGATTGCACTACCGCAGCTCGTCATAAGAAACCCATCGATGCTTGGGCGGTTAATAGATTGAATCGTTCTCATGGATTTAATATTAAGTTGAATGTCGAGAACATCCCGGTCGGAGAGACGGAATTGTTGAACTCGATGGATAAGATTTCCAACCCCAACAACATTGTTCAATCCAAGTATTACTATAGATTTGATATAAATAAAAATCAATACCTCGGTCATATTTTGGATAAAATTATGGACAAGGTAGAGCGAATCAACCTCATCGAAGCCGGTCCGGGTCTTGGTAAAACTGAAATGGTGAAGCAGCTGGTCCGCCAGGGAAAGAAGATAATGATGGTCTTACCATTCACTTCGGTTATTAAATCCAAAGTAGAATCGGAAGAAGGATGGTACTATTCCTATGGGTCTCGTAAACCAAAGCTGGAGGTCGAGAGGGGGTTGGCCTTGACTGTGGATAAATTCTCTCGATTGTCGATGATGGATATTAAAGCGGCTGGATTTGATTATATCTTTTTGGATGAGAGTCACCTGTTGTTTATGTCAGAATATCGACCGGTAATGTCTAAGGTGATTGAGATGATTCGTAACACCGAAGTGCCCATCATTTTAATGTCCGGAACCCCGACCGGAGAGTTGGTATTCTTCCAAGACATCGTACATATCCATGTTATAAAGGAAGAAGTCCGCAAGAAGGAGTTAGAGATTAACTTGGTGGATAATACCAGCTCCTTGATGTTTCATATGTGTAAGGCTATGGCTAATGACATAGCGAACGGCAAGAGAGTACTATTTCCATCCAATGAGGGTACTATATATAGCAAGAGAGTGACCGCGGGCATTCAATATTTCCTTCAGTTGGAACATAGTATATTTGAACCAGTGAAATTGAAGTATTATAAGAAGTCGAATTTAGGTGAACAGTTTATGGACGGAGTGAACTTCGATAAAACCATTGCAGACGTTCAGGTGGTTATGTGTACTACTTATATGGGTTGTGGGGTCGACATCGAGGATAAATACGCCTTCCAGATTTATTTCGGGGATCTATGCACCGCCGCGGAATGCGACCAGTGGTGTAATAGATTAAGAAATAACGACCTGTATGTAAAGATGTTCATTGCCAAGAACGATGCGGATGGCAATTCTCGAGAAATCCATAAGTTCCGACAAATGAATTTTAAGCTGGATGACGATGAAATCAAGAACGTGCATTCGATTCTTCGTATATGTAATTCAATGATTGAACGTAACCCAATCGATTATAAGTACAACTCGGTAGTAGCCTCCATCATCCGAGATAACAGATATATAGTATATGACGAAATTGCCAACAAGTACTATATAGACGAGATTGCCTATAAGACTGTGACATTCGAACGGAAATATCGGGATTACGCGGAGCAGCTCCCGGTATTTATGAAGGGTATGCAGTGTTATGGGTATAATATTTTCGCCAGGGATTTGGGTGCCTTTAGTGTGACCGGTTCGGAGGTGTTTAGTGATCTGAAGAACATGGTTAAGTTGGCAGCGGATGAGCAATTAGTTCTAAACACCCAGCACATTGAAGAGCTGATGGAATTGATCACAGAAGACCGATTAGCTATATATAAGGAAGTGTTAGAGGGTAAGTTTGAAATCCGTAAGGGAGATAAATGGAAGGAAGACCTAAACAATATGACCATGACAGTAAAGAACGTGGAAGTATTCGAGAAGGTAGTTCCTATATTTGTTTCCATGTCCCGCAGATTTGATACCGAGACTATTAAAGAAATCTTTGAATATTGTAAAACGGAGAAGCGGGGATATAACTTCGCAGCTATCCAACGAATCCGTACGTTAATAAATATCATTGAATCTGATGAGGCCAAACAGTTGGATTTGCCGATAAAGGAATTTATGACCGCTTCTTGGGAATTTGCCGACCGAGAACGATGCCATCGAACGGAGTTGGATAAGTTCTTGTTGGACTTTACCGAGAAGTATGCCAATGACAATTCAACGGTTGAAATCCTTATTATCAACTCTCCTTTAACTATAAAGAAACTGAAGACCACGTTTGAGAAGATATTTAAGTGCTTGGTAAAGTGTGGTCGCCAGGGAAAGGATGGAATGATAAATATGGAACGTCAGGAACTCCTATGGCAAAAGAGAGAGGATTTGTATGGCGGTAACCCCAATGACAATCTATATATCCTTCAAGACTTCATCGATGCAATTATCCCTATTACCCACGTGGAATTAAACAAAGTAGTTGAATGAGTTATATTAGTTTATTAAATAGCAAGAATTATGGAAGTAAATGAGCTAAAAATCGGCGATGAAGTTTGTAACAACCGAACCAAATTTCCTATGAAAGTCGTTGGCCTGTTTGAAGACGGGACAGTCTATCTCGATTTCGAGGGCAATGAAGGAGATATTTGGGAAGAACAAGCAAGTGATTTAGAATTTGTAAACAATACTAACATGGAACAGAAAGGTACATTTATTGACAGATTGATTCAGGAACAAAATGAACTCGAAGGGAAGCTTACCAAACTCCGATCATTTATCAATACCCGATTGCCAGAGGTAGTAGAGGACGATTACCAAAAACAACTTCTCAAGCTACAGGAACGGGTTATGACGCGATATAATGACATTTTAAAGAGCCGACTCGGTCAAGATGGAAACTCTCAGGATACTACTCATCTTATGACCTTCGGAGAGGCTATCGAAGTTCTCCGTGCCGGTGGGGCTATTAAACGAGAGAGTTGGAGTAATGTTAGCTTTGTGACGAAGCAGATTCCAGCCATGATTGATAATGCAGTTATCCCTAAGATGACCTCCTTATCTCAAACCGCCAAGGACCTTCTATTAAATGATATGGATGGGATTATTTGTTGTAATTACCAAGCTCTGATGGTCCGACCAAACGGAATGGCGAATAGTTGGTCTCCCTCTATCGAAGATGTATTCGCTACGGACTGGATGATTGTTACACCGAGTAAATAAGGAATGTAAGATATTTAGTAAAAATCGCAGGAAACGACAAAATTTCCTGCGATTTTTATTATATTCTGTGGTATATTTGTTATATATATTCATAAGAAACAAAAAGATAAAAGAATATGAGTGTACTGATTGAAAATGTAGAAGATTTCGAATTGACTCTTAAAGATTGTGGGTCTGCGGATTTGGTAATGTTCGGTAACTTTCCTGGTTACTTATTTACCATAAGTGAAAAAGATAAATTTATACAGGCGGTGATGGATGATTTCAATAACACTCCGTTGGATAAGTTTAATCCCCAACTCGGAATGGATATTCTGGAGAAGTATATAAAACCACATTACCGTCACCAACTGGTGGAATCGATACTGGTTCCCACCGGTCGTACAGACCTCTCCTCCCCATATCGAATCGATATATCCCGCCGGTGGGCTGCTAAGGTAGATGCAGTTTTGTGCTTCAAAATTTTCATAAAAGAAGAATATAGTCAAATCATATTTGATACAGTGGCAGACAATGTCTCCGAAGAGTAGGCACAAGTTGGTTGGAAAGTCAATAAGGCAGTCGACCAACGCGGTAATCAGAGAATCACCTATAAGCATATGTAACCAAACATCACGAATGCGGTAGTTTAAATGCGATTTAACAGATTCAAAGCCTTTAGGTGATAACTTATAAAGGTCAACCCGAGATCTCTTGTTAAATCGCATTTAAATGAGTTGGTACTCATTGGATAAATAACATGTATTTAATATACAATTTATATGTTGTTGTCGGACATGCAAGTGGTTGCATGCATT
>ENA-ORPF01001457-ORPF01001457.1-human-gut-metagenome-genome-assembly--contig:-NODE-1457-length-18984-cov-2.821332_pt1 | contig 18984 bp, 19 predicted proteins | sample MGYA00242140_ERZ509070 | MGnify/ENA primary metagenome ERZ509070 (study PRJEB26280, sample SAMEA2338713) | human gut metagenome | biome: human gut; feature: human-associated habitat; material: faeces... | reverse complement strand
GAGGTGAACATCGTGCGAAGCACGGTGCTGGAGAACCAGATCACAGATCCGGAGGAGAGAGCGAAGCTTCCCAAATATTATGCGGAAGAAGAGCACCCGGAGAAGTACCGCAAAAAATCCAACGTGATCATCACAAAGGGAAATGCGGACAAATAATTTCATATGGTAATAACCGGAGGAAGAGCGGCTCTGTCAGGGCCCGACAGGGAAGCTCCTACTCCGGTTACTATAAAAACTAACAACAAGTATCTGGGAGAAAAGGATTTCTCAATAACAATACAGATACGCACACTGCCGCAAAAGGAATTGGGCAGTAATACAAGGAGGTAAATTATTATGGTAGTACAACACAATCTTACAGCTATGAACTCTAACAGAATGTTAGGCTTAACCACCGCTTCTCAGGCAAAGTCCACCGAGAAACTGTCTTCCGGTTACAAGATCAACCGTGCAGCTGATGATGCAGCAGGCCTGTCCATCAGTGAGAAGATGAGAAAGCAGATCAGAGGTCTGACACAGGCTTCTTCCAACGCACAGGATGGTATCAGTGCAGTACAGACCGCTGAAGGCGCTCTGAACGAAGTTCAGGATATGCTGCAGAGAATGAATGAGCTGGCAGTTAAGGCTTCTAACGGAACTAACAGTGAAGATGACAGAAGCTATATCCAGAATGAAATTGATCAGTTAGTAACAGAAATTGATCGTGTGTCCACTACGACTAAGTTTAATGAAACTTATCTGTTACAGGGTAATGCAAGAGGTACTGTATCTGCTACTCCAGCGGATCAGACGGTTGATAGTAAATTAGCTGACGTGAAATTAAATGCTGCAGCAGGTTCTGAATTGGTAGCAGGAGATGTTGTTCTTGGTAAAGTAACAGCAGAAGTAGAGAATAATCAGGGTGGAGCTCTTATCGGCAATTTAAGTGGAAGTGTGCTGAATGCATTAAATGATGCTAAAGCTGGTAAAATTACCATTACCCAGCAGCAAGATGCTGGTAAGAATGTGGATCAGTATCAAGTTAAAGGTGGCGCAGACGGAACTACTGTTGTGGCCACTTTAACACAGGCACAGCTTAAAAAAATGGGTGTCAATATTACGGATGGAGGAGCTGGAGCTGCAGGTGAGATGGTGATTCAATTGAAATGGAATCAGACAGAGCAGAAGGATTTACAGGCAGGATTATCCATAGATGCAGCAGCCGATAAAGTTGCAGCTGATAAATTAAAGGCTTCGGGATTAAAAGTAGGAGACGAGGTAAAAGTCACAATTAAGGCTGAGCAGGATGCTACAACAGGGAATACTGTTACAAAATTGAAAGCTTATGATAATGCATATGTACCTGATGCATTAAATGTAAGTTTACATGTAGGAGCTGATTCATCTAACGATAATAAGATTGAGATGAGCATTGAATCCATGAGTTCAAAGAGCCTTGGACTGGTCGATGAAGATGGTAAGCTGCTGGTTGATGGAAAAGATAGTACCAATGCTGATAAGGCTATAGATACAATCGCTCAGGCTATCCAGAAGGTATCTACTCAGCGTTCCGCACTGGGTGCCGTTCAGAACCGTCTGGAGCACACCGTTAACAACCTCGACAACGTTGTAGAGAATACCACCAGCGCAGAGAGCCAGATCCGTGATACCGATATGGCTACTGAGATGGTTAAGTACTCCAACAACAACATCCTGTCTCAGGCAGGACAGGCTATGCTGGCTCAGGCGAACCAGTCCAACCAGGGCGTACTGTCTCTGTTACAGTAAGCTTAAGCTGAGATCAGGTTGTTTCCTAAGAGGAACGAACCATATCTGTAAGAGTTATGTAAGAACCAAAGGGCAGTCCATGACGGGCTGCCCTTTTTGGGTTCTTATAAGACCTTTTGATCATCCAAAGATTTCCTTTCCAATTCCTTCGAAAAATTATCATAGTAATCCATGGCTGCCTGTGTAGAAATAGAAAGCTCAGCATCATACTCAAAAAAGTTCATACCAATGTGCTCCTTTTACATAATTTTTTGTGCTTTTGAGAATTCATTTTCAAATTCCTTTGAAAATTTTTCGTAATAGTCAATGGCAGATTGTGTAGGGATTGATAGTAGAGTCTCTAACTTGTGGATTGCATCCTCTTTTGACAAGTTAAAGTCCTTACATGACCGAACAATTTCTTTTGCTCTGCCTTCCTCTACGCCATCCTTGTAAATAACTCTCTTTTCCGCCTCAGCATCATACTCAAAAAACACCATATCAATAACCTCCTTCTTATTCTCAAGCAAAAATTCCTTTAAAATATCCTTCTTAATACACACATCCACGGCCTGAACGATGGCCTGCCGGTTTGGATACACCTTTGCCTGCTCACGGACTTCTGCGACAAACTGGGCGTACTCCTTTAAAATCTGGCAGGCATCCATCAGCTCGGAGTTGAACCCGAGATTGATATTGATTACCTGTACCTGTAATTCAAGCTGAGGAGTCTCTTCCTTATTCCGGTAGGCGCTGGACAGCTTCAGGGTGCTGTATTCCGGGAGAGGATCCGTCCCGTTATAAAACACTACGAAATGCGGAGTATCCAGCATCTGTAACTTGTTGGAATAAAGCAGGTCATCTGAGTTCATCTTTGAATATTCACTTGCCAGATACAGCAAAAAGCGATACGGCATATTGGGATTCAGGGTGGACTGGTGCTCAAAAAACCATAGATCAAAATCCACCACAAATGACAGGTCGTTCTGCAAGCTTAGGTAAACCGCATTTTCCAAAGTTGTAATATGCAGTAGCTCCGGATCTTCATAATGCGAGTGATTCAGCGCATTGTACAGCGAGAGCAGCTTCTCCTTGTCATGAAATATTTTCCGGAACACCAGATCCTTATAATTCCGCTTTCCGGAAGCCGGTATTGCCACAGCCACATTCCCCGGCGCAGCAGCTATCGCATTCCCATACGAAATTTCTTCCGCAACAAAATTTTTCCAGAATCTCGACACAGTATTCATCAAATACTCCTCCGAGAAATAGTTGCTGGTTATATTATTTTGTTTTAACTCCATAAATCTCCTTTCTGTTGCAAAATAAATGTAAAAATAAAACAAATATTTTCCATATAAAATAAATAATAAGGGAAACTTTGACCACTGACGGGTCTATAAGAATTTTTGAAAGAAGAAAAATTACTTCTAATACCACCATACCATAGGGATTCCTTATTGGCAAGTCTGAAAAATGTTACAAAAAGGCTACAAAAAATCCAGAAAAATGTTACAGAACGCTTCTAAAGTTTTACTTTCCCGGCATTTTGGGGTAAGATAAGCAGTATAGATTCCTAAGGACACAGAAAGAGAGGGTTACTATAATTATGAAATTTCAGGACATGCCTTACGAAAGAATAGATTTTGCCAAAGTGCAGGAAGAGATGGGAGAACTGATCCGGGAGCTGGATGCGGCGAAGAGCGGGGAGGAGCAGTTCGAGGTGCATCAGAAGTACTATGCGCTGACGGACCGTGTCATGACGCTGATGACCATTGCGAATATCCGCTTCGACATCGATACTTCCGATAAATTCTACGAGGAAGAGCATAAATACTACGATGAGCAGGGGCCGGTATTCAGCAATCTGGTGCTGGCTTATCAGAAGAAATTATATGAATCCCCCTACAGAGCTTATCTGGAGGAGAAGATCGGTCCGGTAGCGTTCAAGAATATGGAGCTGGCACAGAAGTCCATGAGCGAGGCGTTGATCCCGCTGATGCAGGAGGAGAATTCCCTGACTATGGAGTATGATAAGCTCATCGCCGGTGCGAAGATCGACTTCGACGGCAGGGAACTGAATCTGTCCCTGTTACGACCCTATCTGGTGAATTCCGACCGCAATGTCCGCAGACAGGCATGGGAGAAGATGAGCGCGTTTTTCCTGGAAAATGAGGAACAGCTGGATACCATCTACGATAAACTGGTGAAAAACCGTACCGCGCAGGCCAGAACCATGGGATATGAAAATTATCTGGAACTGGGCTATTACCGCATGAACCGCAACTGCTACGGCAAGGACGAGGTAGAAGCTTTCCGCAGGCAGATCAAGGAGTATTTCGTACCCTTTGCAGAGAAGCTGCATGACCGCAGAAGACAACGTCTGGGTCTGGAGAAGCTCAGCTATATTGACGAGCAGGTATATTTCAAGGATGGCAACCCGGCGCCCACCGGCACCCCGGAAGAGATCATGGCAGCAGGCCAGAAGATGTACCGGGAACTGTCCCCGGAGACTGCGGAATTCTTTGATTTCATGATGGAGAACCAACTGTTTGACGTATTGGGCCGCAAGACCAAGAAAGCTGGCGGTTACATGACTTATCTGCCTCTGTACCATGCACCGTTTATCTTCGCTAACTTTAACGGTACCAGCGGTGATGTGGACGTCATCACGCATGAGTGTGGTCATGCGTTTCAGGGGTATCTCGCTGCACAGGATCCTATCAGAGAGCATGCGGATATCGGCATGGAGACTGCAGAGATCCATTCCATGTCCATGGAATTTTTCACGGAAAAGTGGATGAACCTGTTCTTCGGCAACAGAGCGCAGGATTACGTGGAAATGCATCTGGAGGATGCGGCTGCGTTTATTCCTTACGGCTGTATGGTGGATGAGTTCCAGCATATCGTCTATGAGCACCCGGAGCTGACCCCGGCCGAGAGAAAGCAGGCATGGAGCCGTCTGGAGCGGGAGTACAAGCCCCACCTGGATTACGAGGGAAATCCTTTCTTCGGACAGGGAGGCTTCTGGCAGAAGCAACTGCACATTTACGACTACCCTCTGTATTATATCGATTATTGTCTGGCACAGACCTGCGCACTACAGTACAAGGTGAAGATGGATGCCGATTTTACAGAGGCGTGGAAGAGCTATCTGAAGCTGTGCAGGCTGTCCGCCAGTGATTTTTACACTAATATGATCAAAGAAGTCGGACTGGACAGTCCTTTTGAGCCCGGATGTGTGAAAAATATCGTGGAAAAACTTGAAAAATATGTGAAATAGCTTTCTTTTTCCGCAGAAATACGGTAAAATAAGGAGTCATTGGGACTTAAGACACCAGGAAGGAGACATGTAAGCAATGTCTAAGAATGAAAAAGTTACAGAAAATAAAGAACAAACAGAACAGAAGGTCATGACCAAATATGACCGTAAGGTACAGAAGCGTAAAGAGGAGAAGGAAAAGGAGAAAAAGGAAGAGCGCATCAGCACGGCCATCGGCATCGTAGTGCTTGTGGCTCTGGTATGTCTGGTAGCATCTTTCCCCATCCGTACCTATCTGGCAACTCATGAGACCTATGTGGTGGTCAATGGAGAAGCTGTAAACAAGGTAGAGTTCGATTACCAATACAACCTGACCAAGAACAATTATATCACCCAGTACGGCAGCTATCTGACATACTTCGGACTGGATACCAGCAAGGATCTGTCCACCCAGATGTATTCCGATACTCTGACCTGGCAGGACTATTTTGAGCAGAATGCTGTAGAGAGCCTGAAGCAGAATAAGGCGCTGATGGCAGAAGCCAAAGCAGCCGGCTTCACCTACGATACCACGGATGAGTACAACACTTTCAAGGAGACCATCAAAACCTCCGCTGCATCCGCAGGCATCTCCGAGAAGGAATATGTACGTTCCATCTACGGAAGCTATGCAACCATGGGCCGTATCGAAGAATATGTGAAGAACGACATGGTAATGAACGCTTATTATCAGAAGCTGCAGGAGGACAATGCTCCCAGTGATGATGAGATCCAGAGCTATTATGAGGAAAATAAGGCAACCTACGATTCCGTAGACTACCGCCTGACCACGATCGAAGCTGATCTGCCCACCGAGCCTACCGAACTGGCAGATCCCGTAGAAGCAACCACTGCACCCGATGCTGATACTGACGGAACGGCAACCACCGATACCACACAGGATACCGCTTACCAGCCTTCCGATGCTGAGATCGCCAAGGCAATGGAAGATGCGAAGGTACTGGCAGATGATGCGGAGAAGACCGTGGCAAAAGACGGCGAAGCACACGAGAATGAGAAGAAGTCTTCCGTGAACTACCTGATCTCCGACTGGCTGTTTGATGATGCCAGAAAGGCAGGAGACACCACCGTCATTACTAACGACAACAGCCATTGCTACTATGCCGTGGCATTTGAGAAGAGATATCTGGATGAGACTCCTTCCGCAGATGTACGTGTGATTATTCCCACCGAGGATAAGACCGGTGAAGAGATCCTGGAGGAGTGGAAGAGCGGTGCAGCTACCGAGGACAGCTTCGCAGAATTGTGCAAGAAGTATACACAGGATACTTCTGCAGTAGAAAACGGCGGTCTGTTCGAGCAGGTGACCAAGACCGGTATGACAGAGGAGCTGAGCAACTGGATCTTCGACAACAGCCGTCAGGCAGGAGATACCGTAGCCATCACTGTCAGTGACACCACCTATGTACTTTACTACATCGGACAGGATCAGCCCGAGTGGAAGATCAACATCAAGAATACGCTGGTATCCGATACAATGAGTCAGCATATGCAGGATATTACCGCAGATGTAACAGTAGAGGATCCCAAGGGTAAACTGAATTACCTGAAGGTGCAGGCAGAGGAATCCGCAGCCGCTGAGACCGCGACCGCAGAGACCCAGGAGATCACCGAGGAGCAGACTGCTGCTACCGAAGAGACCGCAACACAGGCACAGTAAAGCTTGCTCAGGAACAGAACATAGACAACAGACAAGTACCTGTTTCACTGCACAAGCAGAAGAGACAGGTACTGTTAGGTTATGAGCAAAAATAGTCGCAAAAGGGCGGGAAACATGATAATGTGACTCTGCCAGTTACGTGAGCTGAACAGAGAATAACTTTGAGAAAGGTATGAATAAACATGCAGGAAAAAGTTCTGGTACTGGATATTGACGGAACATTGACCAATTCAAAAAAAGAGATCACGGAAGCTACCAAACAGGGAATCTGGAATATTTTACAGCATGGTCACAAGGTGATCCTGGCTTCGGGTCGTCCCACCCCCGGCATGCGGAAATGTGAAGAGGAGCTGGAACTGAAAAAATACGGCGGATACCTACTGTCATTTAACGGAGCCCGTATCGTGGAGTGTAAGACAGGAGAAGTGGTCTATCAGAGAACACTGCCCCTGTCCATTGTGCCCGGATTGTACGAATTCGCCAAAGCGAATGGCTGCGGACTGATCACTTATCAGGGTCCTGGCGTCATCTCTGCGTTCGAGCCGGATGACTATGTGCAGCTGGAAGCCAGAATCAACGGAATTCCTATAAAGGTCGTTGACAATTTCGTCGAATATGTGAATTTCGATATTAATAAATGCCTGATGACAGCACCGGAAGAGATCGCACCGGAGCTGGAAAAACAACTGCAGGAAAAATACAGTGATGTGGCAAGCATCTACCGTTCCGAACCCTATTTCATCGAGATCATGCCGAAAGATGTGAACAAAGCCACCTCTTTGGATCATATGCTGGAAGGCATGGGACTGACCAGAGAGAATGCGATCTGCTGCGGGGACGGTTACAACGACATCTCCATGATCGAATATGCGGGAACCGGCGTAGCAATGGGGAATGCCCAGCCGGCGGTCAAGGATGCGGCGGACTATATCACCGGCACCAACGATGAAGACGGACTGGTGGAAGTCATCGATAAGTTCATCATGAACCCGGAGCAGGCATAGCCTTTCTTAGAAACAAACAATAGACACAAAGCAGTAACAAGCGAAAACTCACAGAGCAATGAGCGTATGTGATTTTTGCAAAAGAGGATATATATGATTCAGATACAAATACCTGAAAAAGCGAAATATATCATAGAAACCATACAGAATGCCGGATTTGAAGCCTATGTGGTAGGCGGCTGCGTGCGGGATTCCATTCTGGGCAGATGCCCGGAGGACTGGGACATTACCACCTCGGCGAGACCGGAGCAGGTAAAGCAGCTGTTTCGTCGCACCATCGACACCGGAATCCAGCATGGCACCGTAACCGTCATGCTGGACAAGGAAGGCTTTGAGGTTACGACCTACCGTGTAGATGGAAAATACGAAGACAGCCGACATCCCAAAGAAGTGACGTTTACTCCGAACCTGGAGGAGGACCTGAAACGCCGGGATTTTACCATCAATGCCATGGCTTATAATGAAACGGAAGGCCTGATCGACATTTTCGGCGGATTAAAAGACATCGAGGCGAAGCTGATCCGATGCGTAGGCAACCCGGAGGAACGTTTTGGAGAAGATGCGCTGCGGATCATGCGGGCAATTCGTTTTTCAGCCCAGCTGGGCTACGAGATCCACGAAGATACTGAGGCGGCAATCCGGAAGCTGGCACCGACCCTGCAGAAGATCAGTGCGGAGCGGATTCAGGTGGAACTGACTAAACTGTTGGTGTCCCCTCATCCTGACACCCTCAGAGAAGCTTATGACATGGGTGTCACCAAGGTGATCCTACCGGAATTCGATGCCATGATGGAGACACCGCAGAAGCATAAGCACCATAAATACAACGTAGGGGAGCATACATTACATGCACTTATGGAGATCGGGCCGGACAAGAATCTGCGTTATGCCATGCTGCTCCATGACATCGGCAAGCCGGCCACACTTACTGTGGATGAAGCCGGAATCACTCATTTCTACGGACATCCGGCGGTGGGAGAAGAGATGGCGCGGAAGATTTTGCGGAGACTGCGATTTGATAATGATACCGTTGCGGTGGTCACCCGTCTGGTGAGATACCATGATTATGGCAATGATGTGATACCGGATCTGCGGATTGTCCGCCGGGCGGTGAATAAGATCGGGGAAGATATTTTCCCACTGTTGTTCCCGGTGAAACGGGCAGATATTCTGGCACAGAGCGATTACCTGAGAACAGAAAAACTGGAGAATCTCGAACTCTGGAAGAAACTGTATCAGGAAATGCTGGAAAAGAAGCAGTGCGTCTCCCTGAAAACACTGGCGGTCACCGGCAGGGATCTGATTGCCCAGCTGAAGGAGACAAGTCTGGGGCACCGGCAGGGATCTGATCGACACCGGTATGAAACCGGGCAGAGAGCTGGGAGAGATGCTGCAACAGCTGCTGGAACTGGTATTGGAACATCCCGAGCAGAATACCAGAGAACAGCTGCTGGAAAAGGTAAAGGAACTGTCGGCAGACAAAGATTGAGCATACTTTACAGGCTTTCCTCATAAGATAGCGTAGGAACCGGAAAACGGTTAAGGACGTATCTTAGGAGGGATTGTAAGTGAATGACAGAGCAGTGGCACTGCTGGAGCAGTATGAGATAGAAGTATTGCGTACCCGAAAAGGAAGGGGAGCGATTCTGTGCGATACACAGCAGGGCTGCCTGATCTTCAAGGAATATACAGGACGCGAGGAACAGCTGCGTCTGCAGGAGCAGGTCCTGAAGCACCTGGAGGAACGGGGAACCGTTCCTGCGGAGCGATTGCTTGCCACAAAGGAAGGCGCGTTATCGGTGACAGACCGGGACGGTGTCAGATATATTCTGAAGACCTGGTGGGAAGGCCGAGAATGTAATATCCGTGACAGGGAAGAATGTATGGAAGCCATGCGGCTTCTGGCGAGACTGCACGGTGATCTGGAATTTACACCGGTATTTCCGGAGACGGAGGAGACTTCGGCACCGGTCATAGAGAGATATCTCCCCAGCCGGGACTATGAGAAGCATAACCGGGAGCTCAAGAGAGCCCGCAGGTTCTTGAAACAGCGCAGCCAGAAGACCTGGTTCGAGATCCGGTTGTCTGCAGTGATTGATCCTTTTTTAGAGGAAGCAAGACAACTGTGTGAAGAATGGAAAGAGATCGAGCTGGCTGCCTCCGATAGCGGAGAGGAAGTACCGCTGTGTTTCTGTCACGGAGATTACCAATATCATAATATTCTGCGGCAGGACCGTGGATTTTTCCTGGTAAACTTCGAAAAATGTCAGGCAGACGGGCCGGTGAGAGACCTGTATCTGCTGTTGCGAAAGCTTTTGGAAAAAAGTGAATGGGATGCCGAATGGGGCAGAGTGCTTCTGGCGGCTTATGAAAGTGTCAGACCGTTAAAGCCCTATGAGAGACAGGATCTGGTCTACCGCCTGTCCTATCCTGAGAAATTGTGGAAGATCGTAAACTTTTATTATAATTCCGGCAAGGCCTGGATCCCGGAGAAGAATCAGGAGAAACTGGACCGCCTGTTGGAACAGGAAGCGGCCAGAAAGAAATTCCTGAAACTGCTGCAAAGATAAAAGCCGGGCAATGAACGGCAGACAACGGAAGAGACGTTGCGGCAGGATCGCAACGTCAGGAGACAAAGGAGAAGCAAAAACGTTGAAAAGATTCGAAGACAAAAAGTATTCGAAAACGAAACAGACAGTGGTAATCCTTTTGCTTGTGACAGCAATGTCATTTACTGGATGCGGGCAGACAGAATCCTCCGGGACGGCGGCAACACCTGCGCCAACGGCACAGGCAGAGCGGATAGATACCGGCTTTGTTGTCACCAATCCGGACAGCTATGATTCCGCAGATACGGCGGTACTGGTGGATATCAATAATGTTGACAACACTGTCACACTGTTAAATCTGGATCTAGGCAAACGTTACACGCTGTCCATGGACGGAACAACGCGGTTCGCAGATAAATATGGAAAGGCAATTTCCCTGAGTCAGCTGCAGGAGGGGGACATCGTGGATGTGACTTTTTTGAAAAGTCAGAAGCATCTGACCTCCATGCAGCTGGCGCAGACAGCATGGCAGTATGACGATGTAGAGCACTACGAGATGAATACCGTACGGAATGAGGTGGCCATCGGGGAAGAGGTGTTCCAGCTGTCTAAGGATACCCAGTATTTTTCCCAGGGACACAGCATTGAAAAAATGGATCTGAATCCGGCGGATATTCTGACGTTTCACGGCATTGACAGCACAGTGCTCAGCGTAACAGTGGAAAAAGGCCATGGATACCTCAGACTGGTCAACGATGAGAACTTTGTGGGCGGCTGGCTGGAAATCGGCCAGACACAGATCGTGCGGATCACAGAGGACATGCTGGTGACGGTGCCAGAGGGAAGCTATCAGGTAGATATCAGCTATAACGGCGGTGGTGGCACGAAAAATGTCGTGATCAACCGCAACGAGGAAACAACACTGGATATCGGTGATCTGGAAGTGGCAGAGGCGCAGTATGGTATGGTGCTGTTTTCCCTGAGTCCTTCCGATACGGAATTGTATATCGATGGAAGCCAGGTGGATGCCTCTCAGCCGATCACGCTGGAATACGGTATTCACCAGATTATAGCAAAGGCGGACGGCTATAAGTCGCTTACACAGTATCTCAGGGTGGGACAGGAATCCGCGGGAGTGGATGTCCAGCTGGATAAGGCGGACTCCGACAGTGAAGACAGTACGGAAAGCAGCAGTTCTTCCAGCTCTTCCGCAACGGAATCTACCTCCACCGCAGATACGACTACGACCTATTACCGCGTGCATATTGATGCTCCGGAAAATGTGGAGGTATATCTGGACGGCAACTATGTGGGAATTTCCCCCTGCAGTTTTAAGAAGACCTCAGGAAGTCATGTGATCACCCTGCGAAAATCCGGTTATGAAACCAGAAGTTATACGGTACAGGTGGATGAAGAAGAAAAGGATGTATCCTACTCATTTGTAGACCTGACGGCCAGCTCTTCATCGACAGAATGATCCTTTCCGGGAGGGGAAGAAATGCCGTAAATATGCGGAAAAACCTTGACAAAAGGGATAAAAACAGATATATATATGTATAGACGTTTCAAAAGAACTATTTTCGAGCGTAAAATTAATAACGAAAACTCATTACAGGAGGAGTTCAATATGAACAAAACAGAATTAGTTGCAGCTATGGCTGATCAGGCTGGTCTTTCCAAGAAGGACGCAGAGAAGGCATTAAAGGCATTCACCGATGTTGTTGCTGAAGAGTTAAAGAAGGATGGTAAGGTTCAGTTAGTTGGCTTCGGTACTTTCGAAGTATCCAGCAGAGCAGCTAGAGAGGGTAGAAATCCTCAGAGCGGCGCACCTATGAAGATCGCTGCTTCCAAGGCTCCTAAGTTCAAGGCTGGTAAGGCATTAAAGGATATGCTGAACGCATAATAGAAGCTGAATTTTCAGAGACTCGATAGGACAACCTTTCGGGTCTCTTTTGTTTTTCAGAAACGGATGATCGTGAGGTTAAAAGCATGAGATTAGACAAATATTTGAAGGTATCCCGACTGATCAAGCGCCGTACTGTGGCTAATGAGGCCTGCGACAGCGGCAGAGTGCTGATCAATGATAAGCCGGCAAAGGCATCCGCCAATGTCAAAGAGGGAGATATCATTTCCATCTCTTTCGGCAACAAGGAAGTAAAAGTCGAGGTCCTGGATGTACAGGAGACCGTGAAAAAAGAAGAAGCCAAAGAACTTTTCCGTTATATATAATATCAGGTTCTCTATGTATAAATTTCCACATTTTCCCATACAATACATTGTAAGTCCGGTTCCGGAAGGAGCGGAGGATGGGAGGCTATGGAGAGAATGGAAGATTTAAACGCGACAGGACGTATGCATAAAGTGACCATGACCAACAGACGGACATGTACCGTGAATGGGGTAAATGACGTCCTTTCCTTTGATCTGCGGGAGATCCTGCTGGAGACGGAACAAGGGATGCTGATGATCCGTGGCAACGAGCTCCATGTGAACCGCCTGACATTAGACAAGGGGGAAGTGGATATTGACGGCCGGATCGACAGCCTTGTATATTCGGATACCGCAGCATCCGGAGAAAAACAGGAATCCTTCCTGGGCAGGCTGTTCCGCTGATGGATGAAAATGTTTTTCTGCTGCATTCCTTTCTGCTGGGTGTGGGGATCACTTTTCTGTATGATATTCTGCGGATCCTGCGAAGAGTGTTTGCTCACAGTACCAGCATGGTATCTCTGGAAGATCTGGCATTCTGGATCTACTGTGCGGGAAAGGTCTTTCTGCTGATGTTTCATGAAAGTAACGGGAACCTGCGATGGTTTGCCGTGCTGGGGGCATTGGCGGGAATGTACCTGTATCACAGGACAATCAGTCCCTTTTTTGTAAAGTATGTGGCACTGGGCCTGAATACTCTTCTGCACCCAATCCGGAAAGCCTTGCGGATAACGGGAAATTGGCTGAAAAAGCAGTTGACTATACTTAGGAAAATGCTTAAAATATTCATTAAAAGGAGATGCGCGTATGGCAAGAAGAAAAGCAGCCTACCGCAAGAGACACCAGAACCGGTTCAGTATGTTCCTGGTGACCCTGGTCGTGTTGATGATCATGGTGGTCGTTGCGGCGCGGAGCGTGGAATTACAACAGAAGATTGCGGGCTATGATACCCAGATCGCAAGTCTTGGCGCGCAGATCGAAGCAGAGCAGACCAGAGCGGAACAGATCGAGGAATTCGGTAAGTACACTCAGACGAAAGCTTATGTGGAAGAGGTGGCGAAGGATAAGCTGGGACTGGTATACGAAGGTGAGATCCTTTTTCAGGAAGACAATTAAGCAGGGAAACTGTTTCTCAACAGTGAACCTGCTTTTTTTGTCGCAAAAAATGAAGTCTCTCCCTCCCTCGATTTGACAAAAGGAAGAGGAAAACTGCCCTATAATCGTGAAAACAGAAAGGGGAGGATGCCATGATCATAGGGAAAAAGGAGCAGGAACGGCTGGAGAGAGAACAGTGTGCACAGATCTCACTGCTGTGCAGACAGAAACTGATGGGATATGCGGAGAGTTTTGAGGAACTGGGGAAGAGCTTTCGGCAGGAGATACAGATTACAGGAGAGGACAGGCAGAATATTCTGGAAAAATGTATGCTGTGGCAGAGCAGACAGATCATGGGAGACCATCTGCAGGAAGTGGCCCGGATCATGGAACGGGTAGCAGGAGAGGAACTGGGGTATTGTCCGCTGGAAGAGAAAAAGAGGAAAAGCCTGGTACAGGCGCTCAAGAGTGAAGGGATCATCGCCAGAGACCTCTGCTATGTGGAGAAGGACGGCAGCAGCTCCGGGACAGAAGCAGGGATCAGTATGACACTGTCCACCGAAAAAAGGCACTATAAGGCGGCTCAGGTGGCGGACATGCTGACGGTATTATTGGGAAAAAAGCTGCAGGTCTCTTCAGGAAGCCCTTATCTTGTGGAGCAGGAGCCGCATTGTTTTCTGTTCACAGAGGAACCGAAATACATAGCACTGACGGGGGTGAGCCGGGCGGTAAAAGAAGGGGAGAAAGTCTCGGGGGATCAGTATGCCACCATGGAATCGGAAAAAGGGAAGCTGATCCTGCTGTTGTCTGATGGGACAGGCTCCGGGGAGGATGCCAGCCGGGGCAGCGGCAGAGTCATGGATCTCATGGAAAAAATGCTGGAGGCGGGCTTCGGGACCGAGGCATCTGTGAATCTCCTGAATTCCGCGTTGTATGCGCAAAATGAAGAGGACGATCATCCTACGATAGACCTTTGCAGCCTGGATCTGCATACCGGCGAATGTGAGATCTGCAAGGTGGGCGGTGTTGCCACGTTCTGGAAGACCTCCGGAAGGGTTCTCTGTGTCGGCGGCGAAAGCCTGCCGTTAGGTATTTTTCAAAAAGTGCAGATAGAACGACAGATGTGTCAGATCCGGCCGGGAGATCTGCTGGTCATGATGACGGACGGGGTTCTGGATATGATGGAAGACGGGGAAGAACGCATGGCACAGGTGCTGGAAGGGCTACAGGAACAGAACCCGCAGGAGATCGCAGAGAAAATATTGTCCTATGCCATCTGTGCCTCAGAGGGACGGATTCGGGACGATATGACGGTATTTGTGCTCTGCCTGTGGGAAAACACGTGATGCCGCCTTGATTTTTCCCCATAATTAGGATAGAGTAAAAACATGAATACATGGATGGATACGCGAGAAAAAGTATTTGCATATATCAGAGAGCATCACATGCTGCAGGCCGGCGACCGTGTGGTAGCCGGTGTTTCTGGAGGGGCAGACTCGGTTTGCCTCTTATTTTTGTTGCTGGAATGGCAGAAGGAAGTACCTACAGACATTGCCGTAGTGCATGTGGATCACGGCATTCGCGCGGAGGCCGGAGAAGATGCCCGGTATGTGGAGCAGCTCTGCGAGGAGAGAGGAATCCCTTTTTTCCTGACCAGGGCAGAGGTAAGGAACAGAGCCCGCATGGAGAAAATCTCTGAGGAAGAAGCCGGGCGCAGAACGAGATATGAGGCGTTTGAAAAGGCGGCAAAGGAGTGGGGAGCCACGAAGATCGCAGTGGCCCACAACAGCAATGACCGCAGCGAGACCCAGCTGTTCCATTTGTTCCGGGGCAGTGGAATCCGGGGACTGGCCAGCATTTTGCCTGTGAGAGATCGGATTATACGACCGCTCCTATGTCTGGAACGGTGGGAGATCGAGAAGTTTTTACAACAGCGAGGAATTGTCTATTGCAAGGATGCCACCAATGAGGAGGATGACTACACCAGAAATCGTATTCGGCATCATATTTTGCCTTATGCGGAGCAGAATATTGTAAAGGGCTGTGTAGCGCATATGAATCAGACGGCGGAGCTGCTGGCGGAGACGGAGGACTATCTGGAACTGCAGACAAAAGAAGCAGCTGGCCGATGTATCCGGGCAACGGACGGTGACGGAGAGTCCGCAGAGACGGGGGACAGCCGGAACGCGGTGATCTGTATTGCTGTGGAGTCTTTTCTGTCGTTGCATCCTGTGATCCGTAAGCGCCTCTTGTATGAAGAAGTGAAGCAATTGTCTCCCGGGCAGAAAGACATCACTTACCAGCATATTCAGGAGCTGCTGACCTTGTTTACCAGGGAAGGCAACCGGCAGATCTGTCTTCCGTTCGGCATCCGGGGTAGACGGCAATATGAGGAAGTCCTGCTGACAGTAGAGAGGACAGACAGGGAGCTTTTGGAGAAGACGGAAGTGGCTGAGAAATATCAACCAACTCTGCAGCTTTCTCCCGGACAGACAGGGACAGTGGAATGTGAAGTGGGAACGGTGGAATACTGTGTGTATGACCTGGCCGCTGCCCATGAAAAAAACCAAGAAGTTCCCACAAATCAGTATACGAAATGGTTTGATTATGATAAAATAAAAAAATGTCCGGTGATACGGACAAGAAAGCCGGGTGACTATCTGACCATTGCTGACGGCAGAGGCGGGATGATCCATAAATCGCTGAAAAGTTATCTGGTCGATCAAAAGATCCCACAGGCGGAACGTGACAGACTGCCGATCCTGGCAGAGGGAGAGCATGTACTGTGGGTCGTGGGATACCGTATCAGCGAATATTATAAAGTAACGGAGAATACAAAACGTATTTTAAAGGTACAATTAATAAGAAAGGAGTTCGCTTAAAAGCGAAAAGACAAAAGAAAATGGCAGAGCATATCAGAGTACTGTTGACAGAAGAGGAAGTAGATAAGAGAATCCAGGAGATCGGTGAGCAGATCAGCAAGGATTATGCGGGTAAGCAGGTACACCTTGTATGTGTACTGAAGGGTGGCAGCTTTTTCATGTGTGAACTGGCAAAGCGTATCACTGTTCCCGTATCCCTGGACTTTATGTCCGTATCCAGCTATGGCAGCGATACCAAGTCCAGCGGTGTAGTCAAGATCGTGAAGGATCTGGACGAATCTCTGAAAGATAAGGAAGTTATTGTAGTAGAGGATATCGTGGACAGCGGAAGAACCCTGAGCTATCTGCTGGAGATGCTGAAGGACAGAGGTCCGGCTTCTTTACGTCTGTGCACCCTGTTGGACAAACCCGAGAGAAGAGTGATCGATGTCCATGTGGATTATACCGGATTTAATATTCCCGATGAGTTTGTAGTGGGCTATGGTCTGGATTATGATCAGAGATATCGTAATCTGCCTTACATCGGTGTGGTAGAATTCGATTAAGCGATACAAAGATGTAGGAGGCCCGTGAAGTTGAAACAAAACGGCAAAACAATCAATTCATATTTTATATTTATCATACTTCTGCTTCTGGTGATCTTCGGCCTCAACCTGTTGAACAACCGTACAGATGAATACACCAAGGCAGAGTTCATTGCGGATCTGGATGCCGGCAATGTATCGGAAGTCGTGGTGCAGCCCAACGGAGAAGCACCTACCGGATATCTGGAGATCCAGATGAAGAACGGTGTATCTCATAAGCTGTACGCAACGGACATTACAGAACTGGAGACCCTGGTACGTGAGTATGGGTTTGATCCGGTGGTCAATGACATTGAAAGGGAGAACTGGTTCCTGACCTATATGCTGCCGATGCTGGTCGTGCTGGCGGTGGGAATTTTCCTGTTCATGATGATGAATGCCCAACAAGCAGGCGGCGGTAACGGCAAGATGATGAACTTCGGCAAAAGCCGCGCCAAGATGACATTGGGTGACAAGAGTGTCACATTCGCTCAGGTAGCCGGCCTGAAAGAGGAAAAGGAAGAACTGGAGGAGATCGTTGATTTCCTGAAGGAGCCGGGAAAATACACCGGTGTCGGAGCCAGAATCCCCAAGGGTGTCCTGTTGGAGGGCCCTCCCGGAACCGGTAAGACCCTGTTGGCCAAGGCAGTGGCCGGAGAAGCCGGAGTACCGTTCTTCAGCATTTCCGGATCCGATTTCGTGGAAATGTTCGTTGGTGTGGGCGCTTCCCGTGTGCGTGACCTGTTTGAAGAAGCAAAGCATAATGCACCTTGTATCGTATTTATCGATGAGATCGATGCCGTGGCAAGACGGCGTGGTACCGGTATGGGCGGAGGACACGATGAGAGAGAGCAGACCCTGAACCAGTTACTGGTAGAAATGGACGGTTTCGGCGTCAATGAGGGCATTATCGTTATGGCGGCCACCAACCGTGTGGATATTCTGGATCCTGCAATCCTGCGTCCCGGTCGTTTCGACCGTAAGGTAGCGGTGGGAACCCCGGATATCGGTGGCAGAGAAGAGATTTTGAAAGTACATGCGAAGAACAAACCTCTGGGGGATGATGTGAATCTGCAGCAGATCGCTCAGACTACTGCAGGCTTCACCGGAGCGGATCTGGAGAACCTGCTGAACGAAGCGGCCATTATCGCGGCGAAGGAGAACCGCTCCTTTATCGCACAGAAGGATATCAAGAGAGCCTTTATCAAAGTGGGAATCGGTGCGGAGAAGAAGAGCCGTATCATTTCCGACAAGGAGAAGAAGATCACTGCATACCATGAAGCAGGCCATGCGATCCTGTTCCATGTACTTCCGGATGTGGGACCGGTCTATACCGTATCCATTATCCCGACCGGAGTGGGAGCTGCCGGTTATACCATGCCCCTGCCGGAAAAGGATGAGATGTTCGCCACCAAGAGCCGTATGCTCCAGGATATCATGGTATCTCTGGGAGGACGTATTGCGGAGGAGATCATCTTCGGTGATATCACCACAGGAGCTTCCAGTGATATTAAGAAAGCCACCAAGACAGCCCGCCGTATGGTAACCCGTTACGGAATGTCTGATAATATCGGTGTCATCTGCTATGACGATGACGATGATGAAGTCTTCATCGGTAAGGATCTGGCACATGCCAAGGCGCACAGTGAGGAGATTTCCGGTGAGATCGATAAGGAAGTCAAGCGCATCATAGATGACTGCTATACCAAGGCAAAAGACATTATTATGCAGCATGAGAATGTACTTCACAGTTGTGCACAGCTGCTGTTGGAGAAGGAGAAGATCACCAGAGAAGAATTCGAGGGTCTTTTCGTATAGGAAAAGGTTTTCGCGGGAGTTTCGTGGAATTGGTAGTATTGTACAAACCGATTTTGTGAAAAATATACAAAAATGAATATTCACTTTTGTGATATTTGTGAATTTTGAGAATAGTCAAAAATAGGAGTGCATGCTAT
>ENA-ORPF01001453-ORPF01001453.1-human-gut-metagenome-genome-assembly--contig:-NODE-1453-length-19027-cov-3.758592_pt1 | contig 19027 bp, 16 predicted proteins | sample MGYA00242140_ERZ509070 | MGnify/ENA primary metagenome ERZ509070 (study PRJEB26280, sample SAMEA2338713) | human gut metagenome | biome: human gut; feature: human-associated habitat; material: faeces... | reverse complement strand
AATCTAAAAACTGCGTTTTTGCTTTTTTCTGCACTCACCTTTCACTATCTTTGTTCAAAAAAAGAAATGCCATCAGAAAATAAACCAGGACCGATAGGGGTATTTGACTCTGGATACGGAGGGCTGACCATTTTGTCTGACATAAAAAAAACTTTGCCAGACTATGACTATATATATTTAGGCGACAATGCCAGGGCTCCTTATGGAAGTCGCTCATTCGAGGTTGTTTATCAGTTTACCTTGCAAGCTGTAAAATATCTTTTTGAACAAGGTTGCAGCCTTGTTATCCTTGCCTGCAATACAGCGTCTGCAAAGGCTTTACGCTCTATTCAGCAAAAAGACCTTCCGAATATAGACCCAACGAAACGAGTATTAGGCGTCATCCGCCCAACTGTTGAAAAATTAGGAGAACTAACAGCAACTGGAAACATCGGCATTCTTGGCACAGCAGGAACAATACAAAGCAAAAGTTACCCGATGGAGATTAAAAAGATGTACCCGAATTTCAAGTCATTTGGTCAAGCATGCCCTATGTGGGTTCCATTAGTAGAATATAAGGAGGCAGATAGCGACGGCGCAGATTTCTTTGTCAAAAAATATATTGATGCACTTTTCGCTCAATCAAACAACATCGACACCGTTATTCTTGGATGCACACACTACCCTATTTTATACGACAAGATAATGAAATACATGCCAAAGAATATTTCTGTCATAAAGCAAGGGAGCATCGTTGCAGAAAGTTTAAAAGATTATCTATTTCGCCACCCGGAAATGGAAGTTCGCTGCTCAAAAGGCGGAAACTGCAAATACCTTACAACAGAAATGGCAGACAAATTCAGCACAATGGCTTCCCTTTTTCTTGATGAAAGGATCAAAGCAAAACAAATATCTCTTATTTAAACACAGTTAATTATGAAACAAATTTTCAAATCCATTTTACCAATAATTGCAGTTGCGGCATTCACATCGTGCAGCGACAACGATCCAGACCCTAACATTACCATCAACTTTATTGAATCAAATATTGAATATGATGAAAATGGTATTTGGAAGAATTATTTGGATAGTGAAATAAAATATATTGACTTTAATGGAGCACGCTTTTCCCACAAGGCAGAAGCAAGTCAATGGGGAGCATTTTGGAACGGTTTTTGCCCAAGCCGCTCGTCAGACACAAAAGATTATACAGGAGGTAACTGGCTTGATCATCAATGGGACTGCATGGCAGGTGGCGGTGCTACATCACAAATAGGCACTCCCTTTATGGTAGCTTACTGGAACACATCAGAAGACCTAAGCACCGAGGCCCCTTCACTAAAAATGGAAATGACCGACGGCTCTGTTTTCTCCCCAATTTCATTATATATTAACAATACCACCTACTGCTACTACACTATGCAAAATGGCAGTGCTTTCTCTAAAAAATTCGAAGCAGGAGATTGGACTAAAGTTAATATATACGCAGTAAGAGCCGACAATTCCGTTTCTGAGCCTCTTGAGGTTTACCTCCTTGACTACAGGGATTCCGACAAGGCAAAATGGTACGCTTTAAAGGATTGGACTTACGTTGACATTAGTTCCCTTAATGACAATGGTGCAGTTAAGTATATCTATTTTACAATGGAATCAAGCGATTCGGGTAAATGGGGAATGAATATTCCTTCATATTTCGCCATTGACAAACCTACATACAGAAAATAAAATTTTTAGATATGAACGAAACAGTTAAACATTTAGAGGCATTGCGCGAAAAAATGCGCAAATATAACATAAAAGCAGTTATTGTACCTGGAACAGACCCTCACCAAAGCGAATACATTAGTGCTCACTGGAAACTACGTGACTGGGTAACCGGATTTACCGGCTCTAACGGAACTGCTCTTGTTACTACTGATGAAGCATTTTTATGGACAGATTCTCGCTATTTTCTGCAGGCAGAAATGGAACTGGCCGGCACTGGCGTTACAATGATGAAGGAAGACGGGGGCAACGACCCTACAATAGAGCAATGGCTTGCAGAAAACCTTGAAGAAGGTGATTTGCTCGCTGTCAACGGAAAACTATTCAGCCTCATCCACGCTACACGTCTTGAAAATCTTTGTGGCGAAATCGGTGCCCGTTTTGCTACCGACTTCGACCCATTTCCAGAAATATATACCAACAGGCCACAACTGCCAACAGACCCAATCTTTGAGCACAAGCAAGAATATTGCGGTGAATCGGCAAACGAAAAAATAGAAAGGCTTCTTGAGATTATTGAAGCTCAAGATGCAAATGCAATTTTCCTTTCTGCTCTTGACGAAATTGCGTGGATTTTTAACATCCGTTGCTCTGACGTTCTCTACAACCCGGTTGCTATATCTTACGCATATATTTCAACAGACAAGAGAATCCTTTTCATCGATGAAGCAAAAATAGACGCTCCTGCCGCTGAATATCTAAAATCACAAGGCATCGAAACTATGCCCTATGAAAAGGCGGAAGCTTTCCTTGCCAAGGTTAAAAACGACACTATACTTCTTGATCCGAACAAGACAAGCGACACAATTGCACGCACAATACAAAACTGCCAAGTTATCTACAAGGCATCACCTATCGCCATTATGAAAGCGGTAAAAAATGACACCCAAATTGCCGGTGTCAGAAACGCTATGGTTAGAGATGGAGTTGCTTTGGTAAAACTATATATGTGGCTTGAAGAAAACGCTCCAAAAGGCAACTTTACAGAAATGGATGTTGCAGAGAAACTTATCGAATTCAGAAAGGCAAGCCCGCTTTATGTTGGAGAAAGTTTTGGTATGATTGCCGGTTACAAAGAGCACGGTGCAATAGTTCACTACGAAGCAGATGAAAAATCTGCATCAACAATTTCTGCAGAAGGCATGCTACTTATCGATACTGGTGCACAATATCTTGACGGTACAACTGACATCACCCGCACTATTTCCTTAGGCAAGACAACTGATGAAGAGCGTCATGACTACACCCTCGTTCTCAAGGGGCACCTCACTCTTGGCCACGCAATCTTCCCAACAGGAACACGCGGAAGCCAATTGGATGCTCTTGCCCGCCAATTCCTTTGGAAAGAATGCAAAACATACTGGCACGGAACAGGTCACGGCGTTGGACACTTCCTCGGTGTTCACGAAGGTCCGCAAAACATCCGCCTAAACGAGAACCCAACAACCCTCGTTCCTGGTATGATTACCTCTAACGAGCCTGGACTTTACCTTGCTGGAAAATACGGTATCCGTATTGAGAACCTCGTTCTTACAGAGGAATACAAAGAAACAGCCGACTTCGGTAACTTCCTTGATTTCGAAACGCTAACACTATTCCCATACGACCAAAACCTCATCGACACAACAATGCTAAGCAATGAGGAAATTGGATGGATTAACGATTATCACAAACGCGTCAGAGAATTACTAACTCCGCATCTAAGTGCAGAGCAGGTTGAATGGCTTAATAACAAGACTAAAGAAATAACTAAATAATATGGCACTAATTAAATCAGTTAGGGGTTTCACTCCTAAAATCGGCAACAACTGCTTCTTAGCAGACAATGCAACAATTATCGGTGACGTTACTATGGGTGACGAATGCAGTATTTGGTTTAGCACTGTTCTTCGCGGTGATGTTAACACTATCACTATTGGCAACCGAGTGAACATTCAAGACGGTTCCGTACTACACACCCTCTACCAAAAATCTGTTATTGAAATCGGCAACGACGTTTCAGTTGGTCATAACGTAACAATTCACGGTGCAAAAATCAATGACTACGCACTTATCGGAATGGGATCCGTTCTTCTCGACGGCGTTGAAGTTGGTGAAGGTGCCATCGTTGCTGCCGGCAGCGTAGTTTCACCTGGAACAAAAATCGGTCCTAACGAACTTTGGATGGGCGTTCCTGCCAAATTCAAGAAAATGGTTGACCCTCAACAAAGTAAGGAAATGAACCAAAAAATTGCTCATAACTACCTTATGTACTCTACCTGGTACGAAGAAGATAAATAATTTAACCATTCAACAAAGAGGCTGTCTCATTAGAAATACTTTTGAGCAGTCTCTTTTACAGTATATAAGAAATGCAGAGCAGGAATCTAAAAATTGATGTTATTAGAGGCATCGCAATATTATGCGTTGTCTGGGCACACCTGCAAGGGTTCCTGACAAGGGAAATATATATTTTCCACATGCCTGTTTTCTTCTTCATATCAGGTATATTTTACCGAAACAAGCCAAAATTCATTTTATCCAAAGCAAAAAGCCTTCTTATTCCGTATTGCCTTTTCAACATCGCTTTTGCTGCTCTTTATCTTCTACAAGGCGGGCAATTTATCAAACGTATCGATTTATTTTCCTGCACACTCACCTCAACAATCAACGGCCCTACTTGGTTTTTGATTGCTCTATTCAATATAAACATAATATACTGGATTCTTGATAAACTTATAAGAAAGAAAAAACTGATATTGGCGGCGTGCTTTACAATTGCAATTCCTCTATACTATTGGAACTGCATTCTCCCTTTCGATTTGAGAATCTCGATAATTGCTCTGCCTTTTTTTGCATTAGGCAAATGGGCTAAGGACGAATCAATTATCGAGCGTTCCGGTAAACCGCATATTATAATTGCTTCTATAATATACGTTCTGACTGCACTTTACTGTCACTTCAAGCCTGCAATATTCGATCTGCACGGAAACAAGTTGCCTTTGATATTTATAACCTACTACGCAAGTGCGCTGTCTGCAATTCTCATCTTGATGAAGATTGACTGGTTTTCCCAACAAAACAAATTCAACAGATTTTTCGCATCAATAGGGAAACGCTCTCTATATATCATGTCTCTTCACTATCCTTATATGTGGACACTTTTCAACTTTCTAACCTTACACAGCCCTTTTTCAGATAAGACTATCACTAACGGATACGCAACAGTTTCAGCATTTCTGATTTTATCTTCATTCTCTTTTCTTATCGCTGTTGCTATCGAAAAACTTCAAAATTTAATAAAAACTTACCTCTCTAAACACTTTCGGCAAGAGCAAGAGAAAACACCTTAATATCACCTGCACCTGCTTGACGAAGAACGTCACAGCATTCTGACATCGTTGCCCCTGTTGTTATAACATCATCAACAAGCAAAATTCTTTTGTCACTAACATCACAACCGATAGAAAAAACTCCACAAACATTCAGCCTGCGAGCCTCGGCAGACTGAGAAGTCTGAGTCTTGTGTGGCTTGGAAGCAACAACTGCTGGAACAACGGGGATAGAAGTTACTTGCGAAATACCCTTAGCAATATAGTCACTCTGGTTATATCCCCTTTTCACCAATTTACTAAAATGCAAAGGAACAGGAACAATCATATCAATATCATCAAACCAGCCCTTTGTCATCTGCTCCTCTGCAAACTTACGAGCAAGCCATTCGCCCAACTGCGGACGATTATGATACTTAATGTCCTTTATAATACTAGCATAAGCACTTGCGCGATTGTATTGAAACATCGACTTTGCTGAAACAACTGAACGGGCACCGAGAAAAAGCAATTCCTCATCTACCATGTGGCCGTCTCTTTCTGCTACCCGGGGCATTGCTTCAAAACATTCTGTACACAAATGGTATTCATAATCAGACAATGCCCTGCCACAGACTGGACAACACTCGGGGAAAAACAGATTTATTATACTCTTATATATTGTTTTCAAGTTCATTTTACCATTCTTCAAAATCCTCTCCGCCCTTAACGAGAGCATTCAAATGCTTGACAACTAACGCAGACTCAAAGCCACGCGTCGTTCCGTAGCGGTAGAGAGCAGACTTACGCTTATAGGCATCATCCTCTCTGAGCAACGAATTCTTATGCTTCAGCAACCTTTGAAGAGTTGCAACATACTCCTTCTCATCAATTTCTGCCAGCGCTTCTCCGATCAAAGTGGAAGAAATACCATGAACCCTCAATCCATGGCGTATTTTCAACTTTCCCCAGCAGTCAAATAGAGCCTTGTCACGAGCATAGGCATGGGCAAAGCGGCTGTCGTCAATAAAACTACTGTCATATAGCCAACCAACAACTTCATCAATATCACTTTTAGGCAGTCCCCATTGTAACATTTTTTTTCGCATTTCGTATGCTGAATGCTCTGCCCGTGCACACAATGCTGCACATTTCTCCAACGCGGCCTGCTTATCGACTTTCTTTTTCACTTTCATATTCCTTACGCGCTACCAAGAAACGGTACAAGCCCTGCATATCACGGATAACCGAAATATCAAGATACCCCAATTTCGTCATCATTGACCTCATCTCTTCAGGGAAACGACTATTAAACTCATAATAAATCCTACCACCAGGCTTAAGAGCTGTAACCCCAAATTCTGCTATCTTGCGATAAAAGACCAATGGGTCATTATCTGGCACAAAAAGTGCTGTATTAGGTTCATAATCAAGAACGTTTGAATCCATTGATGACCTCTCACACTCTCCTATATATGGAGGATTGCTCACTATGATATCATACTTTTCCGACACTTGAGGCATATCTAAAATATCCTGCTTACCAAATCGCACCTTTGCCTTTAGGGCCACAGCATTACAAGACGCGACTTTCAAAGCATCTTCCGAAATGTCAATAGCCTCAACATTCGCAAATTTCAAGCCAATAGCAAGCGATATTGCGATACAACCCGACCCCGTTCCACAATCCAAGACAGAAAGATCACTGTCAGGATTCTCATTGATAATCATATCAACAAGTTCCTCCGTTTCAGGACGGGGAATAAGCGTTGAGCCATCAACATGGAAATTGTGGCCATGGAAATACGCTGTGCCGAATATATACTGGATAGGACGGCGTTTCTGCAAATCTTTTACTACTTTTGCTATTTTATCAGGAATAAACTCTGGTAATATATTATCTTTGCGAAGTAAAATATCAACAGACTCATAGTTGAGCAGTTGCCTGAAAATTATTTTCACAAAACCGTCAATCTCGCCTCTCGGATAGATATCCGAAAGCGAATTTCGGATAAATTCAATCGCCTGTCCAACTGTCACTGTCTCGTTCATATTGACAAAATTACTATAAAAAAAACAATGTTAACAATGATTGAAGAAAAATATATGCGCCGCGCCTTGCAGTTAGCAAGAATGGGACGCGGCTCAGTATCTCCAAATCCAATGGTTGGAGCCGTTATCACCGCCCAAGGCAGGATTATCGGCGAAGGCTACCACCGCAAATACGGCGGACCGCATGCCGAGGTAAATGCTATCAATTCTGTAAGCGGTGAAGATCGTCACCTGCTAAAAGAAAGCACGATATACGTAACTTTAGAGCCGTGCTCACACTATGGAAAGACACCACCTTGCAGCAAATTGATAATAGACAGTAATATACCTAATGTTGTCATAGGAACTGAAGACCCATTTAAAGAAGTTAGCGGAAGAGGAATAAACATGCTCAAAGAGGCTGGTATAAACGTAATTACAGGAGTTCTAAAGAAAGAATGTGACGAACTAAACTGTCACTTTATGACTGCACACAGACTTTTGCGACCATACATCCTCCTAAAATGGGCAGAAAGCGCTGACCACTATATCGATAGAATAAGAGATATTAAAGAAAAGCCGACTGTCTTCTCAACAAAAATCACATCAACATTAGTTCACAAACTAAGAAGCGAATATGATGCCATAATGGTCGGTGCAAGGACTGCAAAACTTGACAATCCTTCACTAACTGTTAGGGACTGGAGTGGCAGAAATCCTAAAAGAATAGTTGTTGGCAGAAAGAACTTCACTTTAGAAGGCAGCAATCTTGACACAAACGAAGCAAAGACAATAACTTACTACAACAAGTCATTACCTGAAATCTGCAGCGAACTATACAAGTCTGGCATAACATCTCTCATAGTTGAAGGTGGCAGCCAACTGCTAAAAGCATTTTTCAAAGAAGGGCTCTGGGATGAAGCGAGAATAGAACAGGCTCCATGGAATCTGGGCAAAGGTGTTCAATCCCCACAATGCCCAACCGGAATAAAGCAAATAAGCACTTTTAACGAAAACATCATAATTCGAGTTAAAAAGCAATAAATTAGTTTAGAATTAACTACTATACCAGCAAAATCGACAAATTATTCTAAGCAAAATATTAATTTTACGCTCGATTTTATATAGAATACATTGTTTTATGCAATAATGTTTCAACCTTTGACAAAATAGTTTTAACTTTGCATCTTATTAATAGAGTATTATCAAATAAATAGAATGAAAAAATTAGTTCCTATATACGCCATCTTGACGCTATTTGCAGTTCTTGCCGGCGTTTCTTGTAACGAAACGACAAACGAAGAAGAAGAGCCAGTGGTAACACCTACATCAACATTGGTTAAAAAATTCTCTTTGCTCAAAGATGATTCAGTTTTAGTTGACTTGGACTCTGTGCATTTCAGCATAGATACAGACAGACGAGTTATCTACAATGCTGACTCTCTGCCTAAAGGCACAAAAATCAGCAAGTTACTTGCGAATATAGAACTTGATTCCTACGCTACTGCCGAAATATCAATTGCAGGAGCAGAAGTAATGCCTGACACAACGTTTACATATAGTGATGCCGACGAGGACACAATTGACTTTACTGGAATAGTTGTCCTAAAGGTAAAAGCAGCCGACGGAAAATCAGAAAACCAATACCGCGTTAACGTAAACGTTCACAAAGTAGAGGCAGACTCACTGTATTGGAGCGAAATGGCAAGACGCGACCTTCCTGGACGTTCTAATACTATAGATGAACAGAAAACTGCTATTTGTGGCGACAAAATATATTGCCTCATCAAGGAATTAGGTGGCTATACGATTGCATCAACAAGCGACCTAAGTGCATTTAACTGGGAAAAAGAGACTGTAAAATTCGACTTTGAGCCAAAGGTAGAATCATTTAACGCAACGGATAAAGCATTGGTAGTTATCGGCGTAAAGGACAACAAATATCTTCTATACTCATCACTTGACGGTGGAAAAACTTGGACAACAGATGGTGACGAAGCAACTTCTATTATTGGAGGATATGGAGATTATACTCTATTCGTTTCATACCGCAACTTTAAATATGTTGGCGTTAAGAAAATAGTTGGCTCAAACAGTCCTGAAACTGTATATGAGTTGGATGAAGATTTCCCAATTATCGATCAGTCACAATGTATAACAATTTCAAACAAATGGAGTGACAACAAGCAAGTTATCTTCATTGGAGGTTCAAAACAGGGAGGAGACTTGATTGGTGACGCCTGGGGCTTTGATGGAAACCGCTTTGGCAAAGTGAGCAGAAGCGGAATACCTCCAGTTGCTCAACCTGTTCTCGTTAAATACACAAACGCTATTGGAAAAAACTACTATTCTAAAAAGAATTACCCTGTTCTACTTGCTATTGGCGGTATAAACAACCAAGACAAAGCGACTAACAAGGTTTATATTTCATACGACAACGGTGTTACTTGGAAAATAGGAGATGACTATCTCCAACTGCCAAATTACATCAAGCCATTTTTTAACGCACAAGGATTTACCGTAGAAGAGAAAATGGGAAAACGTGCCAAATCAGGATGGTCAACTATGCAACCAAAGAAACTGCCTCACTGGTATCAGGTAATGAACACATATACAAGAGCTACTCAAGACCCAACATCTTGGGAATGCCCTTACATTTATATCTTTGGTGGACAAACAGAAAACTTTGGTACATACAATAATGTATGGAAAGGTGCTCTAAACCGATTGACATTTAAACCTATCGTATAATGCTAAGGCACTTGCGTCATATCTGCACACTGATTATCCTGACCGCTTCGGCTGTCGGGTTTTCAGCATTTTCTCAGGAATACCGTTTTGAAGCTGGTATTGGTGCAGGTATAGGCGGATACCTTGGAGACGTTAATCAGAGCAATATTATAAAGCACCCTGGATATGCCGCCGAATTATCTTTTAAATATCTTATAAACAAGCGTTTCGCTGCAAAAGCAAGCCTTTCTACTGCTCATATTAAAGGAAATTCTGAAGATTTTAAAATGGTATTTCCAGAAGGAAAAACATATTCTTTTTCTCATCCTTATTATGAAGTAGCAGCGGCTTTTGAATTTAACTTTTTCAATTTCGGAATTGGTTCTCCATACCAGAAACTTAAGAGAATAACGCCATACCTCTCTCTTGGTATTGGTGTAGCATACGCTCCTGAAAGCAAAGCATTTTCTCCGGTTATCCCAATAGGTGCCGGGGCTAAATATAAATTGACTAACAGAATTAACTTAGGCTTGGAATTGCGGGCAAAAATGATGCTTGGCGATAAAATCGACGGGCTGTCTGACCTGAGAGGCATTAAAAGTTCGGCTATGAAAAATACGGACTGGTGCCCAACTCTTATGGTTAGCATAGCCTACGAATTTGGCGAGATTTGCAAGACCTGCCACTATGTTGATTAACTTATGGACGAGAATTTACAAAATATAATAGACCAAATCGACAGCAAAAAACTGCCGAAACACGTTGCAATTATAATGGATGGCAACGGTCGCTGGGCTAAACAGCGTAACCTTGACAGGTCATACGGGCACGTCGAAGGCGTTAAGTCTGTAAGAAGAATTACCGAAATTGCTTCTGACCTTGGTATTGCGTACCTGACTCTATACACGTTCTCAACCGAAAACTGGCATAGGCCACAGGAAGAAGTTGATGCTCTTATGCATCTAATTGCATACGCTATTGAAAAGGAAACGCCTGACCTTATTAAAAACAATGTTAAACTGAAAATTATCGGTGACATGTCAAGGGTCCCTCAATTTGCCGTTGACAAACTGATGAGTTGCGTAGAAAAGACCGCTAACGACACAGGACTTACCCTTACTCTCGCCATCAGTTACTCTTCTCATGAAGAAATAACAAAGGCTGTCAGAAACATTGCTGAAGATGCAAAAAATGGGAAAATAAACATTAATGAAATTGACGACAAAACAATTTCAGACTATCTATTTACCTCTGGAATGCCAAACCCTGACCTCCTTATAAGAACTGGTGGAGAGTGCCGGATAAGCAACTATCTTCTTTGGCAAATTGCTTATGCCGAACTACATTTTGCAAACGTCCTATGGCCAGACTTCTCTAAAGAAGAATTTTGCAATATAATCTTTCAATATCAGTCTCGCGAAAGGAGATTCGGTAAGACTAGCGAGCAAATAAAATCAAAACAGTAATGAATAAATTGTGCACTTTAAATATGAGAAATAAACTAACAATCGCTTTATTGGCGATCTTTTCGCTCTGCTTCAGTTCTAAAGCCGCTGAACAGAATGACACTATCTATAACCCAAACATCATTTTCTCCTCAATGCCTAAGACTTACGAAATCGCTGGTCTAAGGGTTACGGGCTTGCAATACTACGAAGACTATATTGTTATTGGATATTCAGGTCTTGCTGTTGGCGACAGAATTGAAATACCCGGTAACGAAATAACTAATGCAGCAAAACGATTCTGGAGACAGGGACTTTTCTCTAAAATCCAAATAAAAGTAGAAAAGATTTGCGGTGACAAGGCATGGCTCGTTTTTGACCTTCGCCAGCAACCAAGAATTTCAAAGATTGAATATGTTGGAGTAAAGAAAGGCGAAAAGGAAGATTTGGAAACTCGCCTTAACCTAATGCCAGGTAACCAGATTACTCAGAACATTGTCAACAGGGCTGAAGATATTGTTGCCGCTTATTTCAAGCAAAAAGGATTTAGCAACGTTGACGTAAGAGTGCGTCAAACTCCAGACTTAAGCAAAGAGAATGAAATGATTGTTACTATTGAAATAGACAAAAATGAAAAAATTAAAGTGCACAAAATCTATATCGATGGTAATGAAGTTCTCTCTGACAACAAGATTCAGAGAACAATGAAGAAAACAAACGAGAAAAAGAAATTGGTAAATCTTTTCCGTCAAAAAAAGTTCGTAGAATCTGACTACGAGACCGATAAGGCTTTGATTATCAAAAAGTATAACGAGCTTGGCTATCGTGATGCAAGAATTGTAAGCGATTCTGTCACGAAATATAACGATAAGTATGTTGACGTTCACTTGAAGGTGGAAGAAGGTAAAAAATACTACATCTCTGACATCTCTTGGGCTGGTAATACAATCTATTCTTCAGAATACTTGGACTTGCTCCTCGGAATGAAGAAAGGCGACGTATATAACCAGACATTGCTGAACAAGCGTACAATGGAGGACGATGATGCCGTTGCTAACCTTTATATGAACAATGGTTACCTCTTCTTCCAACTCGTGCCTATTGAATCAAAAATTGAAGGAGACTCTATCGCTCTTGAAATGAGAGTTATGGAAGGTCCGCAAGCACGTATCAACAATATCGCAATCAACGGTAACGACCGCCTATATGAAAAGGTTATCCGCCGTGAATTGCGCGTTCGCCCAGGTGACTTGTTCTCTAAAGAAGCTTTGCAACGCTCTGCACGCGAAATTGCTCAAACTGGTCACTTCGACCCGGAATCTATGGACATCAGACCTGAACCGAACCCTGACAACGGTACTGTTGACTTGATTTTCAACCTAACGTCTAAGAACAGTGACCAAATCGAACTTTCTGCAGGTTGGGGTCAAACTGGTGTTATCGGTAAAGTGGCTTTGAAGTTTACAAACTTCTCTATTAAAAACTTGTTCAAGCCAAGCACATACAAAGGAATCATCCCGCAAGGTGAAGGCCAGACATTCTCTATCAGTGCGCAAACTAACGCCAAATACTATCAGGCTTACTCTTTCTCTTTCCTTGATCCATGGTTCGGAGGCAAGAGACCAAACTCTCTTTCTGTATCAGCATACTACTCACGTCAGACAGGTGTAAACAGCAACTTCTACAACCGTAACTATATGACAAATGGTATGCTTTACAACAGTCTTGGTAGTTATACAGGTCTTTATGGCGGATATAACGACTATTATCAGAACAGTATAGAAAACGCATACGACAAGAACAAATTCCTCCAAATGGCTGGTATTTCTCTTGGTTTCGGTAAGCGTCTTAACTGGCCGGATAACTACTTTACATTCATGGCTCAACTTTCATATAACTGGTATCACCTTAAAAACTGGGAATACTTGTACTATATGAATAATGGTACTTCAAACTCATTTGTTCTTGGCTTGTCTTTGTCAAGAAACAGTATTGACAACCCGATTTACACTCGTAGCGGTAGTACTTTCTCTCTTGACTTGAGTTTAACTCCTCCTGTTTCTCTTTTCTCTAACAAGAACTGGAAAGCTCTTTCTGAGGCTAACACTCAAAAAGCGAAGGAAGAGATGTACAAATGGATTGAATACTGGAAACTCAAATTCAAAGCAAGAACATATACCCCTCTAACAGACCCAGACGGCAAATGGACTCTCGTTCTTATGACTAGGGCTGATATTGGTTTGCTTGGCAGTTACAACAAGTACTTGAAATCCCCGTTTGAAACATTCTATGTTGGTGGTGACGGTATGTCTGGAAGTTACGGATATGCACAAGAAACCATCGCATTGCGTGGTTACGAAAACGGTGCATTCACTCCTTGGACTAAGGACGGTTACGCATACACTCGCTTCTGCATGGAACTCCACTTCCCATTCATGCTTCAACCAAGCACAACAATCTACGGCCTTGCTTTCGTAGAAGGCGGTAACGCTTGGACTGATGTGAAAGATTTCTCTCCGTTTAACCTTAAGAAATCTGCAGGTGTCGGTGTCAGAATCTACTTGCCAATGGTTGGTATGATGGGTATTGATTGGGCATACGGTTTCGACACAGTATTCGGCAAAAAAGGTGGTGGTCACTTCCACTTCGTTCTCGGTCAGGAATTCTAAAATATTTTGTTAACGCATTAAACTATTTTTGTTAATTTTAGTCTAAACGTTAAATTCAAAATTAATATCCTATTTAATAACTAAAATTAGGTAACTATGAAAAGATTATTTTTAATTGCGGCTCTGATTATCACTTGCTCAATCGCTGCTTTCGCACAGAAATACGCATTAGTTGACATGGAGTACATACTCAAGAATATCCCTCAATACGAAATGGCAAACGAGCAGTTAAACCAGGTTTCCCTACGTTGGCAAAAAGAGGTAGAGACAAAAATGAAAGAAGCGGAAACGCTTTACAAAAACTACCAAGGAGATATGGTTTTCCTGACAGATGAGCAAAAGAAGAAAAAGGAAGAGGAAATCGTTGCCAAAGAAAAAGAGGCAGCAGAACTGCAATCTAAATATTTCGGTCCTGACGGAGAATTGCACAAAAAGCGCCAATCTCTCATCGAGCCTATTCAAACAGACATCTACGAAGCCATTAAAAAGGTTTCAGAGCAAAGAGGTTATCAGGTTATCTTCGATAGGGCTTCTTCTGCAGGAATTATTTTCGCTTCACCGAGAATTGACATCAGTAACGAAGTACTCGAAAAACTCGGTTATTCGAAATAAGGCATTTGCACTGAGATAATTCAGACACATCATAAATAACCTAAAAAAAGCGTTATTTACTTTTTTCTACGGTCAAATTGCATTATCTTCGCAATCGATTACAATTTAAAATAAATAAAAAAAAATACTATGTTAAAGAAAATCTTATTGGCTGTTATGATTGCAGCACCTATGTGCCTTTTCGCACAAAAATTCGGATACGTTAATACTCAAGAAGTATTCAGCCTTATGCCAGAAGTGAAAACTGCAGACGCTACTTTGGCTGACGTGTCTAAAAAATACGAAACTGAATTCAAGGCTTTGCAAGAAGAGTTCCAAAAGAAATTCACTGAATTCCAAAACCTTGCTAAAGATACTCCTGAATCAATCAAGGAACGCCGTCAACAAGAACTTGCTGAATTAAACCAAAAGATTCAAAACTTTGAGCAAATGGCTGGTAGCGACCTTCAACGCCAACAACAAACTTTGCTCGCTCCTATTCAAGAGAAAATCAAATCTGCTATCCAAGCAGTTGGTGCAGAAAACGGTTTCACTTTCATCCTTGACGCTGCACAACCTCTTTACGTTGGTACTGACGCTGTAAACGTTACTCCATTGGTAAAGACTAAACTTAACCTCAAGGACGCTCCTGCTGCCACTCCAGCAAAATAATTGAGAATATAAAATAATAAAGTAAAGGGGCTGTATCAAATTTAAATTTGATACAGCCCCTTTTAGGTGCACTATAATTGATAAAATGCAAGGCTCTGAGAGTGTCACGGTCTAATAAGCGTTTGGCATTATAAATACAGCAACTTGCTTACTTCTGCCGGATTCAACGCCCATTCGTAGTTATAGACTTCATCTGCTTCAGAATCTGAATCTACAATCTGCAGATTTTGAGCCTTTGCCTTAATTTCAAGCAACTGACCAATCGTCAGTTTTTTAGATAATCTCATTAGCAGAGCATCCACCGCTGAACGGTTGGCATTTTGTATTATCTGCGAATCAAAAGGCATCTCAAGCCATATAATCTCCCGCTTTTGAACGTCAAGAACGCCAAATACCAAACCCTTACCCAAACTTGTCTCGCTAATACGAACAGCATGCTGAACGCAAGAGGGGTCGTAAGCAACGCCCGTTTCCTCTGAAATCGTCATCGGATTCGCTGAATCCATCCAACCAACAACAAGATTGGGCGATAGTGCCCCGCAAGAATATGCATTGCAAGTAAAAGTTGCATATAAAGCACCAGCAGCCTGCAGTTCAGGAATGTTTAATTCAATATACTCCGCAGTACCTACCATATCTGGAATGGAACGGATATCACCAGAATGCTTGGCTCCTACGCAGGTCAAATTACCAAAATAGCAATATTCGGTGAAGTTATTGGAAAGAGCGATACGGCAACTCAAATCCATATCAAGATGCTGGGCTTGCAACCCTTTTCCCCACTGTAAAAAAAGGCGGATAGCGTCTCCTTCAATCTGGAACCGCGTTCCCATCAATGCGCAAGAAGCATCTTGAATTGTTGCTGAGCGGTCGCCAACGCTTATAGGGATATCAAAAAGCAACTTGTCAATATAGATTGATCGGCTTTTAACTGACATCGTCTTAAATCTGCGCGATATGGACTGCTGATAAAGCAATTTGACGGTAGCAACCATACTTTCCTTTTCTTCCTCACTATAATAGGCAAGCGCGGGATTATGATTTATCACTTTTGGCACGCTGGTTATAGTACGAACAACACGGACACGCCTTGTATCAAAATAAGACTCTGCTGCATTGCCAAGTGAGACAAGCAGCCTCGCCGGTAAAGCATCAGCAATCTTCTCAAACTCGGGCAAAACAGTATCTGCTCCAAACCTTAGCATCGTGGAAAAAAGGCAACGCGCAAACAATCCCGGCCTCTGCTTGAGCAAATCAAGCATCATCCCTGAATCTGAACTAATTCTCGCCGCTTCTACCTTGCCTTGCCAGGTGGTATAATCGTTATTATAAAAGACGTCAAGAATAGAAGCAAGATGCTTAAATCCTGGCTTACGAGAATATTCACCGAGTCGTAAGGCGTGAATCATCCTGACCCACATACCTCGCTTGGAATTCATATTCTCAGCAGCCTGACGTGCCGTCATTTCTATTCCGTTAAGCCATCTGGCAACTTGCAAACATTCCTTTCGGTTGTATTTCAATCTTAATTTTCCCTTCATCGCCTCTGCTGCTTCGCAACCCTTGTCAAGCGGACCCCAAATATGGGAATAAAGCACTCGCGCACGTTTTATAAGCGTTTTCGGTTCCAATATCTGCAAAAAGCCGGTTTTCTCATACCACAGATAACGCAGAATATCGGTAGGTGTTTTAAACAACCTACCAGCCTCATACGCCCTATCACTATCTACAAGATTTTTGGCAACAAGCATTGCTGTTTCCTTGATTTCTATTTTAACATCAGTTGGCAAAGAAAACACTGATAATAGATTTTTCAAGGAATCTACCTGAGTCGCGTCTAACGGCGTTGCCGACGTTAATAGAGAGACAAAGATATCATGCATATCATCAGTAGTCAATAGTCGCAATTCTTTTAACTTAGATGCTTGACTGGTATAAACAAAATCAGCAGTAACAAACGGTGTTCCACAAAACGGACATCCGTTATACATCTCCAACGGGAATGTTCCGTCTGGAATCAAGTGTCCGCAGGGCAAAGTTGTGCCTTTTATTTCATTTTCTTCGCGAAGAACATTTGCTATAAAAGTAATCACATGGTCAACACGAGACTCACCCGTAGGAACTTCCCAACCTTTAACAAGCGGAGCCCAATTAAGATCTACGCCCATAATTTCGTTAATACAATCGGTAATGTCAACCAATCTGTATTCCGGAATCATACTAAGGACGCGCAAAAGTTCTTCACTAACAGTAAAACCGGATTCATTTATTTTAGAAAGAAATGCAGTCACCGGAACTGTGATATTACAATCCATAGAAATATCATCACGGCTAACATTCAAATAAATTCCCTTATAGCGAATACCTACCTTTGTCAAAACTGCATTATTCATAGTCATAAAAATTTAAAAAGGTAATTGGTGAGCATTAGTCCTTACAATTCTTAGCAGTATGCCCACCTTGGACCTTGTGATAAAAGAGGTAATTGGGAAACTAACACCATAACACCAAGAAGGGTGTTATGAAATACTGAAAGAAGTAAGTCTCCCTTGGACCTCTTTGTTTTTTTCATCCTCAAAGTAAAAGCAAATCTACGCAATCTTTTTGCGTATTCAATACTTTTTTCAACAATAATTCGAAAAAAAATAATTTTTTCTCAACTACGCAAATAGGCTGCGTAGAAAATTAGTAACTTAGGGAATAACCAGAAAAACATAAAAGACTATACCAGCAAACAAAAACGCACTAACACGATATAAAACGATTGACAACTGCCTTAGAAACTACTATCGACGTTGGTCCCTGAGACTTGGTTTAAGCATGCTCGAAAGCTCTATACGACGCTGAAGACATTACATAGGGCGTATCGCATAGAACCATTCAAAACAATATACAATCATGCGTTCAGATAAACTCGGCTACAACGCCTCTATTGAAGTTTACGAGCATAAATACTACCAATATGCAGACAATATCTATTCAATTACAAATATGCCTATGCCACATAACTATTTTTAAATGATGCAAGAGGCTGTTGATATGCTCCGACAACAGGAGAATTTTGAAGTATTCGCCGACTTGCCTGGCATCATCGGAAGACTCCAGAACAAACTGGCAATTTCGAGAAATAAAAGAAAACCAATTAAAAATTTTGACAGTATGCCGAACCTAAAAGGACTGAAATTTCTCAATCCTTTATATAATCACATTCTGTACAAACGAACTCTTGGGATAATCTACAAATCGTTTTCAGCCAGCTAGCCAAAAATATATCGTATTTCCACACATGCTAAAAGAATTTAGAAATAGGTAGTTCATATTTTGTATAACAACTAAAGATATGGTTCTTTATAATCAATCACTAGACAGAATTGTATGCGTGGAACCGTTTGATTTACCTTTCAAGGAAAATCAAAATTTCAATCCGGAAACATTCTTTAACGACGTAATCGGAGTAAGTAAAAGTGTTGGGAGCAAACCTCAATTGGTATAATTTTAGGCAAGTCCGAAACAAAGCAAATACTTCAAAACAAAACCAATTCACACATCACAAATACTCGTGCGAGAAAACGAAGATAGAAGCTACGAGTTCACAATAACAGTAATTCTAAACTACGAACTATATTCCATCTTCATGAGTTACAGTGCAGGAGTAAAAATCATATACCCAAGAAGCGCTACATGCTATGTTAGAGACCAACTAAAAAAGGCAGTACAGCAATACGAAATTAAATAAAGGATTCTGTATAATTTTCTCAGTTGGCGTGCCAATAGTTACTATTGTTCCTATCCCCAAATAACAAAAAAGGACAAGCTTTTGACTTGTCCTTTCTAATGGGGCGGTGACCTACTCTCC
>ENA-ORPF01001448-ORPF01001448.1-human-gut-metagenome-genome-assembly--contig:-NODE-1448-length-19136-cov-6.704785_pt1 | contig 19136 bp, 21 predicted proteins | sample MGYA00242140_ERZ509070 | MGnify/ENA primary metagenome ERZ509070 (study PRJEB26280, sample SAMEA2338713) | human gut metagenome | biome: human gut; feature: human-associated habitat; material: faeces... | reverse complement strand
TGCCGGACGTTCCCTCCGACCTGAACGGCCTGCGTCAACGGCTGGACGAGACGGACGCGGCGATCCTGGAGCTGTTTGACCGCCGTCAGCGGCTGTCTGCCGCCATCGGCGCGTATAAGAGCGCCCACGGTCTGCCGGTCCGGGATAAGGCCCGGGAGGCGGAAGTCCTCCGTACCCGGGGCGATATGCTGCCGGAGCGCCGCGATCAGGCGGAGCGCCTGATGACCCTGCTGATGGCGCTCTCCCGGGAGGAGCAGGCATGACGGGGCGGATCATCCTTATCGGTATGCCCGCCGGCGGAAAGACCACCATCGGCGCCGCCCTGTCCCGGGCGCTGTCCGTGCCCCTTTACGACGCGGACGCACTGACGGAGCAGACGGTGGGCCGTTCCATTCCGGCGATTTTCGCCGCGGAGGGCGAGGCTGCCTTCCGTGCCCTGGAACGCCGGACGCTGGAAGCGCTCTGCACAGAGACAGAAACACCCTGCGTCATCGCCACCGGCGGTGGTGCGGTGCTGACGGAGCAGAACCGTGAGCTCCTGCGTCGAAGCGGCACGGTGTTCTGGCTGGACCGGACGGTGGATAATATTATGTCGACTGATTACGCCGCCGGACGTCCACTGCTTGCCGGGGGAGAGGCGGCCCTGCGGGCCCTGTATGCCGTCCGCTGCCCGCTGTACGCGGCCTGCGCCCATTATCGGGTGCCTGACGGCACTGTTGACCAAATGAAGGACTTTATTCTGCGACTATGGAGGGATACGCCATGAAGCTGCTCATCCTCAACGGCCCCAACCTGAACCTGTTGGGCCAGCGGGAGCCGGACATCTACGGCAGACAGAGCTATGACGATTTATGTAAACTGATTTACGAGCACGCCGCCGCCGTGGGCTGCCAGGTGGAGCTGTTCCAGTCTAACCATGAGGGCACGCTTATCGACGCTATCCAGGCCTCCCGGGCCGGCTTCGGCGGCATCGTCATCAACCCTGGGGCCTACGCGCATTACAGCTACGCCATCTATGATGCTCTGCGCTGCGCCCCCGTCCCGGCGGTGGAGGTGCATATTTCCGATATCAACGCCCGCGAGCCCTTCCGGGCCGTGTCCGTCACCGCGCCGGCCTGCGTTAGAGTCATCACCGGCCACGGACTTGCCGGCTATCTCGAAGCCATGGACTATCTGCTCCAACACACCAATGACACTGCGGCTGCGCCCACCTGCGGCTGCACTGGGGAGGCACTTGTATGACCAACAAAAAGCTCTATCTTATCGGCGACCCCGTGGATCATAGCCTTTCGCCGCTGCTCCACGGCGCCATGATCGCCCAGACCGGTGTACACTACACCTATGAAGTCCGCCGCGTTCAGCCCCGCGATCTGGCTGACTTCGTGGCCGAGGCCAAGGCCGGCGGCTGTGCCGGGTTCAACGTCACCATGCCCCATAAGGAGGCCATCCTGCCGCTGCTGGACGAGCTGAGCCCCGCGGCAGCCGCCTGCGGCGCGGTGAACACCGTCTGCATCAAAAACGGCCGTGCCATCGGCTATAACACTGACGGCCGGGGATTTGTGGACAGCCTGCGCGCCCGCGGCCTGGAGCCGGAGGGCAAGACCGTGCTGCTGCTGGGCACCGGCGGCGCCGGAGACGCCATCTGTGATGCGCTGGTCGGCGCCGGTGTGAAAAAGATTTTCGTCACCAACCGCAGCGTCTATCCGGCCCAGGATCTGGCCGCGCGTTACCCGGATAAGGCGCAGTTCATCTACTTCGGCATTTTCCCCGTCCGCCATGCCATGGCCGAGAGCGACCTGTTCATCAACGCCACCTCTCTGGGCATGGCCGGCATGAAGGAGTTTTCCGACCTGGGCTTCCTGCGTGACGCCCCGGCAGGCGTCACCGTCTACGATCTGGTCTATAACCCCCGGCAGACCATGCTGCTGCGCGAGGCCGAAAAGCGCGGCCTGCCCACCGTGTCCGGCATCGACCTGCTGCTCTACCAGGCGGCCCGTGCCTTCAAGATGTTCACCGGCAAGGACGTGGATATGCCCGCCCTGTTCTCGGCGCTGGAGGGCAAACTGGACTGAGGTTGACACCCGTCCCGCGCGGTTATATAATACCCGAAGGCTTTTCACCTTTTCTTTGAGGTATTTTCTATGAACTTTCGATTGCTCTCACACACAATGGGCTACATCCTGTGGGTCGAGGCGGGCTTTCTGCTGCTGCCGGCACTGACGGCCTGTATTTATGCCGAGACCTGCTGGCAGCAGTTTCTGCTGACGGCGCTGCTCTGTGCCGCGGCGGGCACGGTGCTGCATCTGATCCCGGTGAAAAAGGCACAGATGCACAGCCGCGACGGGTTCGTGGCCGTGGCGCTCAGCTGGGTGCTGCTGTCCCTGTTCGGGGCGCTGCCCTATGTGTTCACCGGCGCCATGACCAGTTATATCGACGCCCTGTTCGAGACGGTCTCCGGCCTGACCACCACCGGCTCGTCCACCTTCACCGCTGTGTCCCACCTGCCCCGCAGCGTGCTGCTGTGGCGCTCCCTGACCCAATGGATGGGCGGCATGGGCGTGCTGGTGCTTTTCCTGGCGCTGACGCCGAAGCTGGGCGAGGGCGCGGTGTTCCTCATGCGGGCCGAGAGCCCCGGTCCCATCAAGTCCAAGCTGGTGCCCAAGGTGGGCGGCACCGCCAAGATACTCTATCTGATCTATGTGGTGCTGACCTTCTGCGAGGTGCTGGCCCTGCGTCTGGCGGGCGAGAGCTGGTTCTCCGCCGTCTGCCACAGCTTTACCACCATGGCCACCGGCGGCTTCTCGATTTATGATACCTCCCTAGCGGGCGCGTCCAAGGCGGTCATGTGGATCGTCACCGTGTTCTCCTTCCTGGCGGGCGTCAACTTCTCACTGATGTTCCTGTCTGTCCGGGGCAGGGTGAAGGAGGCGCTCCGCAGCGAGGAGCTGTGGATCTATGTGGGCGTGGTGACCGCCACCACACTGCTGCTGTGTGTCAATCTGTGGGCGCAGGCCGGTGTGGGCTTCCACGACTCCATCACCGATGCTGCTTTCCAGACTGTCACCATCATCACCACTACCGGCTTCGCTACTGTGGACTTCGCCCTGTGGCCTACCTTCTGCCGCATGGCACTGGTGATGCTGATGTTCACCGGCGGCTGCGCCGGCTCCACCTCCGGCGGTATCAAGATATCCCGGATCGCCATTCTGTGCAAGAGTCTCAAGCGCGAGCTGAAGCGTCTGGCCCATCCCAACCACGTCAGCGTCATCAAGATGGACGGTCAGGCCGTGGAGGAGCGCGTCGTTTCCGCCGCCAGCTCCTTTATCTGCGCCTATCTGCTGGTGCTGCTGGCCGGTGCGCTGGTGGTCAGCTGGGACAACTATGGCTTCCAGGAGTCCTTCGCCGCGTCACTGACCTGTATCAGCAATGTGGGCCCCGGTCTGGGCATCCTCGGCCCCATGGAGAATTTCTCCATCCTCTCGCCCCTGAGCAAGCTGGTGCTGTCGCTGGAGATGCTCATGGGCCGTCTGGAGCTGATGCCCCTGCTGGCGCTGTTCCTGGGCAGCACCTGGCGTGACTGACGCAAAAAAGCACCCCGCGGGGTGCTTTTGTCATTTCTGCGCCGTGCAGTATGCCTCATATTTTTCCTGCAGCCAGGCCTTCAGCGTCTCCACGCCCGCCTCGTCCCAGGTGAAATCCCGTTCCTCCTTGTCCTGCGCCAGCTCGTAGCATACATTGCTGTATACAGCGGTGTGCAGGATTCCCGCGTCCTTATCCCCATCGAAGCGGTAGCGGAACTCCCCGATGGAGCCGGTGTATATGAACGCCCGATTGAACCAGTTGGGCGTCAATTCTGCGAATTGTGGGTGCATGACGGTCGCTCCTTTCGTTTATCATAGGGATGATACCACAAAACCGACGGACTGTACAGGCAAAAATTTGCCGCGGCTCGCCGAAGGACTTGAAAACAGACCAAACGTATGGTACAATATGCCTGCATATTCAGGGGCACCGCCCCTTGACAAAGTGAGGGAATAGCGTATGAAAAACGCAGTCAAACGTATCGGCGTGCTGACCAGCGGCGGCGACGCCCCCGGCATGAACGCCTGCATCCGCGCCGTGGTCCGCAGCGCCAACGCCCGGGGCATCGAGTGCGTGGGCATCCGCCGCGGCTATCAGGGCCTGATCTCCGGCGACATCGTCGAGATGGACAACGCCAGCGTCAGCCGCATCATCAACCGCGGCGGCACCATCCTGTACTCCGCCCGCTGTGACGAGTTCCGCACCAAGGAGGGACAGGAGAAGGCCTACGCCACCTGCAAGCTCATCGGTCTGGACGGCCTGGTGGCCATCGGCGGCGACGGCACATTCCGCGGCGCGCAGGACCTGTCCAAGTTCGGCATTTCCGTGGTGGGTATCCCCGGCACCATCGACAACGACATCGTCTGCACCGACTACACCATCGGCTTCGACACCGCGGCCAATACCGCCGTGGAGTGTATGGACAAGCTCCGCGACACCATGCAGTCCCACGAGCGCTGCTCCGTGGTGGAGGTCATGGGCCACCGCGCCGGTTATCTGGCGCTGTATGTGGGCGTGGCCATCGGCGCCACCGCCGTGCTGGTGCCCGAGCGCCCCTACGACTTTGAAAAGCACGTGGCTGAGAAGATCCGCCGCGCCCGCATCAGCGGCAAGACCAACTTTATGATCGTGGTGGCTGAGGGCGCCGCCAGCGGCATGGCCGTGGGCGAGCAGATCAAAAAGGAGTTGGGGCTGGATCCCCGCGTCACGATCCTTGGCCACATCCAGCGGGGCGGCAGCCCCACCGCCAAGGACCGCGTCACCGCCACCCGCATGGGCTATGAGGCGGTGCAGCTGCTGGCGGAGGGCAAGACCAACCGCATCGTCTGCGCCAAGGGCGACCGGATCACCAACGTGGACATCGACGAGGGCCTGGCGATGACCAAGACCCTGAACCACGAGGAGTTCGAGGTCATGACCGTCATGACCGGAAGATAAACCGTGAAAGAGAAGCAGGAGGCCGTGCGGCCTCCTGCTTTTGTCGCGGCAAAAATGGAAGGAAATGGAAGTATTTTACAATTTTGTAATGAACATAGGATAAAATCTGGGAGAATTTACAAAAAGGGGTGGACAAACGGAAAATACTTGTTATAATTAAAGTATCCGCAACGACGTCGTTGCATTGCGTTTTAATAAAATCGTTATTAAAACGATGGGGTCTGCGGAAATATAAATTTCTATGGGGAGTGTTACAATGAAAAAAGTATTGGCAACCATTCTGGCGCTGGTCATGGCACTCGGCGTCACTACGATGGCGTGGGCGACAGATACGGGGGTCTCTACGCTTGTGGAATTACAGGCGGCTTTGACAGAGGCGGCTAAGGCCGGATCTGGCAATTCGACGATCAAGATCACCAAAGATATTTCGGTAGCGGACGGTGAGAGCTTTACGTCTGTTACGGTAGATGGGTATCATGGTGCCGGTGTCGTCACGATCGAGGGCGATAACCACACCATTTCCGGCTTGACGGCGCCTTTGTTTGCCGGTGGTTTTGCGGGCAACTCCGGTATAGTCATAAAGAATCTGACGCTGAACAATGTGAAGATCAATGACAGCACAAATACACAGGGGATCGGCGCGTTCATTGGAAGTATTGATTCTATGCCCAGGATCGAACTGATCAACTGCAAGCTGACAAACAGCGAGATCGTTAGCACGGGCGGTGCTCGTGTTGGTGGGCTGATCGGCTGGACGTCTGGATACAACAATCAGAACGACGGACCGGTCGACACCCGTATTATCATCAACAATTGCACCGTGGATAACTGTAAGCTCACGGCTAAGGGCTCTGTGGGCGGTGTTATCGGGCATGCCGGGTGCAATCCGGCAACATACCATACTCTCAGCGGATGCACGGTGACCAACTGTACGCTGACCTCTACCGATGAGGGTAACTGGCGCGTAGGCACTTTGATCGGAACGGCTAATGTTGGACAGGTGACGATCGAGAAGGCTGCGGCATCCGGCAACACCTTGGCGCAGGCTGAGAAAACAGCTCCCGAAGGAGAAAATCTGTATGGACGCAGTGTGCCCAACAATGACGGCATCGTTGTTATCGATGGCAAAATCGATAAAGAGGCTTCCGCTGGAAAGTATACTGCTGAGGGAAGCAGTATCGTAAAAGTCAATGGTATTATCAAGGTGGATACGTTTGAAAACGCTGTTAAGGGCGCAAAGAGCGGGGACGTCATTGAACTGATGGGTAATACAGAGGTGACCGCACAGATCAATGTGCCGGCGGGTGTTACGATCAACGGTAATGGCTACACCATTAAGGCAAATAATGCGAATTGGAGCGCGGACAACAGTGCGAAGAAGCTGATGGTGCTGGGCAGCAACGTGAGCGTGACTGATGTTGTGCTGGACAGCAATAATCAGGCGGGCGGCGTACAAGCATACGCTGCTGCGAATGTGAAGCTGCACAACGTAACGATGAAGAACGCAGCGAAAGGATGTGGCTTGATCGTTAATGCCTCTCAGGTGGCAGTTACTGGCAAGCTGGAAATGTCCGGGAATGCTTGGGGTGACTATATCAATTTGGGCTGGGGCGCTAATGTTGCAAGGGCACCTGAGAAGTGTGGTGTGAATCTTGCTGAAGCGACTTTGGTAGGCGTGACCGGCGTATATACAGATAACAATGATCTTGGGAACGCGGGCGTTACGCAGGACGCGTTTGCTACTAAGTTTGAGGTGACCGCCCCCGCAAATTGGGCGGCAACAAAGACGGATGACGGCATCACCTGGGGACCGAAAGCTCCCGAGCAGCAGCCCACCGCACCCCGCTACTACTACAACTCCACCACTACCACCACCGACACCAAGGCCGACGGCACTAAGGGCTCTCCCAAGACCTTCGACGCGGGCGTGGGTATCTACGCCGTGACCGCTGTTCTCAGCGTTACCGGCATGGCCTGGGCCGCTAAAAAGCGCGGAAACTGACCCGTATTTCCTGCGGTGTCTTACCCCGGCGCCGCGCGAAATAAAAAAGGCACCCCGTCGGGGCACCCTCCGTAAGGAAGGCGCCCCGGGGCGGCTCTTGTATCACAGTTTAATATGTTCTCGGAAACGGTGTAACCCTTGTGGCTATGCCGTTTTCTCTTTGTTGCGCTGGGCGAGGTGCTGCTGGAAGGCTTCTTCCATCTCCTCCGGGGTCAGCTCGTGGAGGATGCCCACGCCGCTGTAATAGATGTCCAAAAGCTGCACTCGCTTGCCGTCAAGGTATCTGGGCGCATACACCACGATTCTGTCCACGAACTCGTGGATCAGCTCCGGGGTCAGGGCCTTCAGCTCTGTGACCTGTTTGACTTTCTGGATGAACCGCTGCAAGCTCTCGGTCTTATCCGTTTCGGTTTCCAGATAGGTCTGCATCTCCGGAACGGAGGCTTTCAGCGTTTTCTGCTCTTCCTCGTAGGACAGGGATAGGGTGGCGTAGCGCTCATCGGACAGCTTTCCGCTGGCGTTGTCCTCGTAGATTTTCTGAATCAGAGCGTCGATTTCCGCAATACGCTTCTTCGCTTTGGATAGCTCCCGGTGCTTGGCTGCCAACTGCTTTTTCTTGTCCTCCGTGTAGCAGTCCATCTGCTTGCGGGCAAACTCCTTCTCAAACGCCTGCACATTCAGCAGGATACGCTGCATACTTTCCAGCACGATCTGCTCCACCACTTTCTCACGGATATAGTGAGCAGAGCAAACCTCGGAGTTTTTGCGGTAGGAGGAGCAGAAGAAATACGCCTGCTCCCGCTTGTAGTTGTTGGTGACACTGTAATACAGCTTCTCACCGCAGTCGGCGCAGTACAACAATCCCGAAAAGGGGCTGACAATGCCGCTTTTCGTGGGCCTGCGGCGGTGCTTGCGAAGCTCCTGCACCAAGGCGAAGGTTTCTCGGTCAATGATGGCAGGATGCGTGTCCTTGAAGATTTGCCATTCCTCCGACGGGCGCTCAATTTTCTTTTTGTTCTTGAAGGACTTGGTGGTGCTGCGAAAATTCACCGTATCACCGCAGTATTCCTGCTTACCGAGGATGTCAGCAACTGTGGCCGAGCACCAGTTGTACGGCACAGCAGGCAGCTTGCTGCAATTCCTACCAATATTGCTCCAGTGCTCGGTAGGTGTCGGCACCTTGGCTGCTTTCAGTCGTTTGGCGATCTGAGTGGGGCCGAGGCCGTCTACGCACCAAGCGAAAATCTGCCGCACGGTCTTTGCCGCAGCTTCATCAATGATCCAGCCGTTCTTACTCTCCGGGTCTTTCTGATACCCAAAGGGCGGATTGGTGGTCAGCGGTGCGCCGGACATACCCTTGCTCCTGAACACATTGCGGACCTTCTGGCTGGTGTTTTTGGCGTGCCACTCGTTGAATAAGTCCTGCATCGGGACAAGGTCGCTGATGCCTTTGGCGGTGTCGATGTTGTCCATAATGGCGATGTAGCGGACACCGAGGCTGTCGAAGCCTTCTTCCAACAGCTGTCCGACAATCAAGCGATTGCGCCCCAAGCGGGAATGATCCTTTACAATCAAGGTGCCGATGCGTCCTTTTTCCGCCAGCTCCATAATTTCCGTGAACGCCGGTCTTGCAAAATTTGTGCCCGACCAGCCGTCGTCAATGAACACACGGGTGTTTTTGAAGCCGTTTTCCTGTGCGTATTTCTCTAAAATGGCCTGCTGATTTTTGATTGACCCTGACAGGCCGTCCTGTTCATCGTCACGGGACAGGCGGCAGTACAGGGCTGTGATTTTATCCGGTTGTCTTGTCATAGTTCTCCTTTCCACAGCCGGATATGATTGAATTTGTAGGTGAGCCTATTCTACCATATCCGACTGTAAACTTCAACGCTTTAATGTGATGGTTTCAAATTCCTCTGCTTTTATCATCTTTTTTTAGGATGATGCGCTGTACCTTTTCGGTGATGTTCTCCCGTGCGTTCTCGCTGAAAAAGGCTCTTACAGCGTAGGTGGTGCCGTCGATCTCCCGAATGAAATTCAGCGGCTGTACATAGGCGCTCCGCCGAAACCACGCAATGCGTTCCTGCTTGGTCATTGTCGCAAGATGGTCTGTAATGTGGTCAAGCTGTGTATAGATTTCGTTATCGGCCCTCATCGTGCGTCACGCTCCCTTCTCTGTGCTTTCTTTTGTTGCTGCTCTTTCTTGGCACGGTATTCATTGGCATAGAGCAGATCCGTCTTTTCCTGTATTTTGGCGGAACGCACCTCAATGGCCTTATTCAGCTTTAACTGCTTTCGCAAAGCGGTGATCTGTTCCGTTATGCCCGCCTTTTCCCGCCGCAGCGTTTCCTTTTCGGCGGGGGTAGCACGGCGAATCTTGTTTTGTAGCTTGGTGCGGCGAGTGATGAGTGCGTCCATATCCCGCTGGATCTTCTCCCGGTCTGCGTGCAGATCGTCAATGGTTTCAATGCCGTATTTGCCCATATACCGCACCTGCTCGGACAGCTCGTCCAGCTTCCGCAAGTCCTCTTTCAGGTATGGACTGGTGGGTTTGTAGTCGGTGTGCTTCGGTAAGTACCCCAGCAGATAGCAGTAGTGCAGATACAGCTTGTAGATGTGGCTGGTCTTGTGGAACGGCTGAAACCAGTCCGAAAGCCCCTGTGGCATTTGGGGCGGATAACTGATATACGCCCTGCGATTGCCGAAGGTGGCGTACCTGCCCATAGAGCGGCGGATATTCTCCGGCGTCCATTTTTCATTCAGTGTATCCAGCCTTGTGAAGTGCTCATACTGGGGCAAGCGTATCTTCCAGTGCTTGCCGGTGAAGTCAGTGATATACCCCTTGCGCCGGAGATAGTCCTCCATATAGTAGGGTGTGCGGCTGAAGTCCATTGCCTCCCGCACATCGGCACGGTAGACATTGTAGCGGGTGGGCTTGCCGCTTTTCTCATCCAGCCATACCGGACGGGAAGGAGCTTTGTGGGGCTTCTCAATGACGGACAGCCCGTATTCCCGGCAAAGCCGGTCTGAGGCTTCTCGCAAACGCCGTTGCTCTGTTTTAGAATAGTTATACTTGCCGCCGTCCCGAAAGGACACGGAATTAAAGCAGAAATGGCAGTGCAGATGTTCCTTGTCCAGATGGGTGGTGACGATGATCTCGAAGCGGTCGCCCCACATCTCCTTCGCCAGCTTCACGCCGATCTCGTGGGCAAGCTGCGGCGTGACCTCCTCCGGCTTGAAGCTTTGATACCCGTGCCAAGCGATATAGCCGTCCGTCTTGCCGTAGCGCTTCTTGGTGAGGACCATCTGCCGCAGCGCCGTTTCCTTCAGGCAGTTGATGGCGGTGACATACTCGCCCTTCTGCGTGGCCTCTGGGCGCTGGACATAGGAAAACACATTATAGAGGTCTTGCAGCTCCGGTGCTTTCGCCTTCGTCTTTTCGGGGTTTTCTACATAGTCGATGAGGTCTTTCAAACGGCCTTCGATGTGCCAAAGAGAAGTCGTTGCCATTAAATCGCCTCCTGTAAGTCCAGTACCAGCCGTTCGATCTCGGTGCAGAGTTCAAGGGCGGACGGCTCGTATTTGGCACATTCTTTCAGGTCGGAATGAGCCTTGTATAACTCCTCCATCAGCTCCCAGAATACATCCGGCGGTTTTGGCTTCGGGTGAACATCCCGGCAAAGCTGGCGGACATATTCGCTTTGGGTCAGTCCGCACAGGGCGCTGTTTCGCTCTAATTTTTCTTTTTCTTCTTCAGTCAGGCGTACCTTGATACGCACTTTTTCTTTCTTCATTTTGTCATCTCCTTCGGTAAATTTTGCTTTCTCAGCAGGGTTTCAGGGCGGCACGCCCTGAGAGGTCCGCACGCCGCAAGGCTGCGGATCTGGATTGTGGGGGCCACAATCCGATGCTCGTTATTCCTGTGGACAGCATCTCTCGGTCATAGCGGCTTCTTGAAATTGTCCTTCTGTCTACGCTGATTAACGGCAGTCATCGTCTCCTTGGCTTTGCTTCGCCTGTCCTCGGAATAGGGAGCGGTCAGCCGGACGGAGAATCGTCGGCGGTCTATCTCGAAGGTCAGGCAGCCGCACTCGTCATCGTCCGTCAGGCGACAGTGGGCGGGATATTTTGCCGCATACGCCGTCAGACGATTTTTCAGGTCGGTGTTGTAAGTACGGATGTTGACTGCGCTGCCGGTTTCGTCGAACCATATCTCGGTCAGCTTGTTTTTCTTCTTGATTCCTGTAATCATTTTGAATTTCACCCCATTACGGATCGCATTTGTAAAAGGCCTGTTTTTGCCGAAAAAAGTCCCGTTCAAGACCGGCAGAATTCACGGATTTTCTAATGGAAACGCCGTAGACGATGCCGGGGCCGTCCAGCGTTTCTGCAAAAGGAACTCTGCGAAAATCCGCGGTCTTGACCGTAAAACTGCTTTCCTCACAAATAGGAGAAAAAGCGGGTATAAAACGGAACTGTTTTCCAAATAATTTGCCGTTCTCTCCGAATGTCGTTTTTCTATCCCTGCCCCGGGATCTCACCGCAGCGTCGCTCCGCTTGCTCCCTTTCGGAGAGTTGTGGCAGAGTCATATCCCATTCGGACGGTCATTCAGTTTTCAATTTGCTCCTCAATAGGTAGGCAGCGAGAAGGGCCGGAAATTAACCCCCTCAATAATCAACTGGGAACTTTTTTGCCGTTTGCACGAAAGAATTTTTGTAAACTTTTTGTGAACGGTGGCTACAACGACAAAAAGAGCCGGTACACAGCACATCAAATCAGCGGGAGATAATCTCTCGCTATATCTTTGATGAAACTATGTACCGACTCTGCTATTCAGAAACCTTCAATGTCTGCCTTTTCCGCTCCGCTGGCAGACTCAGCAACAGGAGCGGCACAGCCGCAATCTCTTTCGGCGGCTGCCTGTGTTTCATTTCAGATATTCAGTTGTGGACTCTGCTATGAGAGCAAGGTATAGTATAGCATATAGAACACTTGTTCGTCAAGCGATTTTGACATACTGTTGCAGGAAAAGCGGCTGCCGTTTGCGGGGCTTTTCAATAACGGACAGCCCGTATTCCCGGCAAAGTCGGTCTGAGGCTTCTCGCAAACGCAGTTGCTCTGCTTTGGAATAATTGTACTTGCCGCCGTCCCGAAAAGAAACGGAATTAAAGCAGAAATGGCAGTGCAGATGTTCCTTGTCCAAATGTACTTTTGCAAAACGCTGAAAATCGGAATTTGAAAACCGCGATTTTATAAGTGGTTATTGAAGCTCACAGAGCTTTAATAAAATCCTCCAAAAGCCTTGAAAATAAAGGATTTATCGCAATGTGTTCACCTTATCCCTTTATATGATTTCACACTGTTTTACCCTTGTCCTGTTCCCTCATAAGGGAAAAATCAAGGGCAAGAAAATCTGATAACAAGATATAACAAAGTGTGGCAATCGGAGAACTGTGATGTATGTGCGAATATATTATACTGGAGGATTTATTGAATGGACAAGTACATTTATGACGAGAGCAACGGTTTATGGTATGAATTGCAGGGCGATTATTATATCCCTTGTCTGATACTTTCCGAAGAAGAAACACAGCCTATTAGATTATGGGGACAACGCCACAAAGAGTATCTAAAGGAACATAAGCACCTTGTTTATACCACAATGCTAGTGGAGGGTAAGCTCAACAGCTACCTTGCCGACATTGACAGGCAGGCACAGGAACCTTTGAACGCTCACAGAACAGATGAAACAGGCACAGGGTATTACAGAGCAGCTAAAAGCGGAAAATGCTTTAGATGTCTAGGGCGAATGAATAGCATACGGACGTGTGTGAGAGAAATTGTGGAGAGGGAAATTATTTTCACATAGACAGACCGGCAACAGAGAAAAATAGCTGCCGCTATTGATGAATCAAAAAAAGCATCTTGACAAATGATAAGAATATACATATAATAGTTTGCAGGCAAACAAGTTTTGAAGGAGTAGATTATGCAGGACAGTTACATTCAAAATACAGACATCAGCTTTCTCAACAAAAAATTAGACAATCACATTCAACGAAAAATCCACGCTTTGTATAATCGGAAAGAATTTCAAGAATGTTCCTTGATGAATATGTGGGTGGTAGACTATCTGTTCCACATGGAATTAATCAAAACTCCTGTATTTCAGAAAGATATAGAAGCGGAATTTTTTATCAATCGAGCTACTGCGTCCAAAATGTTGACTTTAATGGAAAAGAAAAAGTTAATTAAACGGACAAATTATGCCTGTGATAGCCGTCTAAAACAAATTGAGTTAGAGCCGTATGGTATGGAACTTCAAAAAATGTGCTGCCACATAAGAGAAGAAATTGAAAATCAGCTTACTGCGTGCCTTACCGAAGAAGAAGAACAGATTTTCAAAACCATTTATTTGCGTATCCTTGCTAATATGTGAGGAAATGCGCTTTTCTCTCCAAATAGTTTGCTTGCAAACTTAAACTTAATACTACGACAGTAGGAGGAGTTAAACATTTATGAATTGCAGAGAAGATTTATTTCAAAATGCCCCCATTTCAAAATCGGTTTTTCAAATGGCAGTTCCAACCGTCATTTCTTCACTGGTTTTGGTCATTTACAACATGGCAGATACCTTTTTTATTGGACAGACCCATGACCCTTTACAGGTTGCCGCCGTATCTCTTACGAACGCTGTGTTTGTCATGTATATGGCAATCGCTCAATTACTGGGAATTGGTGGAAGTGCTGTCATATCCATTCTTTTGGGTAAAGGAGAAAGCGAAAAGGCAAAAAATGCGTCTGTGTTCTGCTTTTATGGCTCTTTGATTTTTGGAGTTATTGTTGGTATTGCTATTATCTTGTTTATGGAGCCGCTTCTTATGATACTGGGCAGTCAAAGTGAAACCTATCAATATTCAAAAGATTATTTGTTTTATATTGCAGTTGGTGCGCCTTTCATTCTGCTTGCAAATACCTTTGGTCATGCAGTAAGAGGTGAGGGTGCTTCTAAAGCGTCCATGATTGGTGGAATGATTGGAACAATCGTCAATATTATTTTAGACCCTATTTTCATTTTGATATTTCATATGGGAACTGCGGGAGCTGCGATTGCTACAGTTTTAGGGAATGTATTTGGTTGCGTATATTACATCTACTTTTTAACAAGAAAAAGCCAGTCTATGTCTTTGAATTTTAGATATTTCAAGAGTTGCGGTCAAATTGCTGTGCGTGTATTATCGGTAGGTGTTCCAGCAGGAATCAGTTCTGCACTTATGAGTATTGCAACGGTATTACTAAATAATGCACTGGTTCCTTATGGAGATACTGCGGTAGCTGCTATGGGGATTGTAACAAAAGTTTATCTCTTTATTGTTTTCGTCCATATGGGAATCTCAAATGGTATTCAACCTCTGCTTGGTTACTGCTACGGTGCTGGAAACCACAAGCGGTTTGTAGGAATTTTAAAATTTAGTGGAGTTTTAACTGTTATATGTGGGAGTGTATTGACGATTGCATATATTGTATTCAGTAAACAAATTATGGGCGTATTTATAGATAATTCTGAAGTAATTCAATATGGCGTTCCTATGCTGATTGCGACTTCTTTGGCTGGTCCTGTTTTGGGACTTATGTTCCTGTCTATTAACAGTATGCAGGCACTTGACCGTCCGCTTCCGGCAACAATACTTTCTTTGTGTAGGCAAGGATTGTTCTTTATTCCTCTTCTGTTCATTTTGAATCAGATATTTGGACTTAATGGAATCAGTTATACTCAGACAGTATCAGATTATCTTGCTATATTGATTGCAGTAGTTATGTTGCTCACATCAGTGAAAAAAGCATTTCCCGCAGAAAAACACAGTGCAGAGTTAAAGCATGATACAAATTTATTCCATAAACATGAGGTGGTATAATGATAAAATATAAATGGGTACTTTGCCCTATCTGCGGCAATAAAACCCATACTATGATACGGAAAGATACCGAGATGAAGAACTTCCCACTTTACTACCCAAAATGTAAAAAAGAAACAATCATCAATGTTCAGGATATGAAAATCACACTTGCAGACAGTAAATAATTATGTATGCCGCCGCTATGGATAACACCATACACGGCGGTTTTTCTATGCCTATCGGCTATCTCTGTCAAAGGACTTTTTGCGCTGCCTTTGAGGTGGTTTCTGTTTGGTGCGTTCCTGTATCTCACGCAAATGTTTTAACACGCTCTGTTTTTCGGGCGGTTTCTTGGCTGGATTTTTCTTCTGTTTGAGCTTCAGATTGTATTCCCAGACCTCACGCTCATAGCGTTCCACAACACTCTCCATTTCTCGGTAGGTTGCCATAAATGCCTGAACATCGGGATAACCGTCCTCTTTCAGAATATCGGGGAGCTTGTCCAACTTTTCGGAGATTTCTTCCTCTGTCTGCTGTATCTTCTCGGCAAGTTCCTTTCGTTCCTTGCCCTTGAAAAGTCCCGTGGTGTCTTTCAGCTCCTGTTTCAGCTTCGGTAATACTCGGTTCTGCAAATGCTTAATTTCCTTTGCGCTGTCCTGTACTCGTATCATAAGCTGCTGCATAATACGGAACTCCGTCATATTGATATTGAGCGTAGGCTTCGGTGGCATATCCTGTTCACGGATAAGAGTTTGTAGAAAATCTTTTGCCTTGCCGACGATACTGCGGAATATATCGGGCAGCCAACCGCTTGTGCGGATGGACTCGCTTGCCTTGTCCTGTATCTCGGTCTGCTTGATTTCCATAATCTTAGCTTCTGCAATTCCCGTAACAAGAGCCATATCCGCTGTCCTGTTCCATTCCTGCCTTGCTTCATTATCGGCTTTGATTTCCGCTTCTTTCGGATTGTTCTTGCCGATTTTTTTGGTGGGCAGATACACGCTGTTGTTATCAAATACTTTCAGGTGCTGTTCGGGATCTGAAATTGACTTTATTATATCAACGACTCGCTTTAACCACTTCGACTATACTCCCGGCTTTATGACTTCTCGAATACTTCCCGAAAAAGAAAAGCCGCCGTCGCTTGACAGCAGCCTTTCCGATAGCTTGTTATGCGTAAATCAAATCGCTTGAAACAATCTCCATAGCGGCGTTTCGCAGATTGTTCATCTTCTGTACCCAAAGCATTTGGTTTTCCGCTTTGAGTGCTTCCGTTACATTTTCTTTTTCGGCAAGTTGTTTTACCAGCCGAGAAAACATTTCCTCTGCCTGCCGATCAATGTCAGCAAGGTAACCGTTCAATTTACCGCTTGTCAGCAGATTGTAGTAGCGCACTTTGCGATACTGTTTGAGATACCACCAGTGTCGCTGTCCCCATACGCCGATATGCCCTGATTCTTCTTTAGAAATTTTCAAACAGGGCAGATAGTAGTCCCCTTGCAACTCATACCAAAGTCCGTTTTTCTCGTCATAAATGTACTTATCCATTTTGTAATCCTCCAATATGATTGATTTTACCTACAATCCAATCAATCCGGTTGATTACAAAGCCAAAGGGAGAAGCTACTTCCTTATGTAGCCTCTCCTTCAGGGGTGCCTTTTCTGTTTACTCAGCAGGGGAGGGGACGTCCTCTATCTCCGGCTCCGTCCATTCCACCATGGTGGCCACGCATCGGTTGATGCTCTTGCCCTCGCCGTAGAACTTGCGCTCATAGTCGGTCATCACGCCCACCGGCCCGTCCGCGTGCAGATCCCGCGTCACCTCCGACAGCGCGAACCCGAACTGTGGGATCTCCTCCAGCGACCACTCAAACAGCTTGTCGTTGTCGGTCTTGAAGTGGATCTGTCCTCCCTCGGCCAGCACCTGCCGATACTTTTTAAGAAAGTTCCCGTGGGTCAGCCGCCGTTTTTTCTGGTTGCTCTTGGGCCACGGGTCGCAGAAGTTGATGTACAGCCGGTCGATCTCCCCGTCGGCGAACATATCCGGCAGCAGCGCCGCGTCCCCGTCTACGAACCACACGTTCCGCAGCGCCGCGTCCCGCGCCTTCTCCATGGCCACCACCATGGCGTCCGGCACCTTCTCCACGGCGATCAGCAGCACCTCCGGCTCTGCCGCCGCGGTCCCCACGGTGAAGCCGCCCTTGCCGCAGCCCAGCTCCACCCGCAGCTCCCGTGCCTCCGGCATCAGCTCCCGCCAGCGCCCCCGCAGGGCGAACGGGTCCCGGATCAGGTACGCGCCGCAGGCTTCCATCCGGGGCGCCAGATTTTTTTTCTTCCGCATCCGCATATTCATGTCCTCGCCATTTTACGATTTTCTCCCATCATACCCCATCTTGCGCCGGGATACAAGCACGTTTTTCCCTGATATCCCTGTTTGCTGCGCTCCTGCCCGAAAAAGTGTGCAAATTCCGGTGCCCACTTTTGTGGAAACCGCTAAAAAAGTAAAAAGCCGGTGGGTTGGACTTGATAAATTTCTAACGGGCCACTATAATGTGATATGTATGAGGAGGCGTATGCCCACCTGCCGGCCCCGTGCCGTTTCCGGGCGCTGCGCCCACGGAAAGGAACCATAAGGAGGAACTTGATATGACCAACATTCTGCTGGAAAAGAAGGGCCTCATCGCCGTGGCGACCATCAACCGTCCCAAGGCGCTGAACGCGCTGAATTCCGAGGTCCTGACCGACCTGGACGAGCTGGTTTCCGCCGTAAAGGCGGACGCGGATATCCGCGCTCTGGTCATCACCGGCAGCGGTGAAAAGGCCTTCGTGGCCGGTGCCGACATCGGCGAGATGAGCACCCTGACCAAGGAGGGCGGCGAGGCCTTCGGCAAGCACGGCAACAACGTTTTCCGCGCCATCGAGACGCTGCCCATCCCCACCATCGCCGCGGTCAACGGCTTCGCCCTGGGCGGCGGCTGCGAGCTGGCCATGAGCTGCGATATTATTTTAGCATCCGAAAAGGCCAAGTTTGGTCAGCCGGAGGTGGGCCTGGGCATTACCCCCGGCTTTTCCGGCACCCAGCGTCTGCCCCGCCGGGTGGGCATTGCCAAGGCCAAGGAGCTGATCTTCTCCGGCAGAATGATAAGAGCTGACGAGGCCAGGGAGATCGGCCTTGTCAACGCCATTTATGCTCCGGAAGAGCTGCTGCCCGGCGCACTGGAAATGGCAAGGTCTTTTGTAAAAAATGCGCCCATTGCCGTGAAGTACGCCAAGGCCTGCATCGACCGGGGCATGCAGATGGATATGGACGACGCCATCGCCGTAGAGAACGAGCTGTTTGCCATGTGCTTTGCCACCCATGACCAAAAAGAGGGCATGGGCGCGTTTCTGGAAAAGCGCCCTGCACAGTTCACAAATACCTGATAAGGAGAATAACGCCATGATGACCGCGAAAGAATACATTGACTCCCTGCGTAAGCTGAACACCCGGGTGTACATGTTCGGCGAGAAGCTCGACAACTGGGTGGATCACCCTATGATTCGCCCCTCCATCAACTGCGTGGCCATGACCTACGCTCTGGCTCAGGATCCTCAGTACGCTGAGCTGATGACCGTGAAGTCCAGCCTCACCGGTCACACCATCAACCGCTTCACCCACCTGCATCAGTCCACCGAGGACCTGATGAACAAGGTGAAGATGCAGCGTCTGCTGGGCCAGAAGACCGCTTCCTGCTTCCAGCGCTGCGTGGGCATGGACGCCTTTAACTCCGTCTTCTCCACCACCTATGAGATCGACGAGAAGTACGGCACCCACTATCACGAGAACTTCAAGAAGTTCCTGACCTTCGTCCAGGACAACGACCTGACGGTGGACGGCGCCATGACCGACCCCAAGGGCGACCGCTCCAAGTCCCCCAGCCAGCAGGCTGATCCCGACATGTACGTTCATGTTGTGGAGCGCCGTCCCGACGGCATCGTGGTCTGCGGTGCCAAGTGCCACCAGACCGGCTCCATCAACTCCCACTGGCACATCTTCATGCCCACCATCTCTATGGGTGAGGCCGACAAGGATTGGGCTGTGAGCTTTGCCTGCCCCACCGACGCCGAGGGCATGTACATGATCTACGGCCGTCAGAGCTGCGATACCCGGAAGCTGGAGGAGGACGCGTCCATCGACGTGGGCAACGCGAAGTTCGGCGGCCAGGAGGCCCTGGTG
>ENA-ORPF01001443-ORPF01001443.1-human-gut-metagenome-genome-assembly--contig:-NODE-1443-length-19255-cov-15.888229_pt1 | contig 19255 bp, 14 predicted proteins | sample MGYA00242140_ERZ509070 | MGnify/ENA primary metagenome ERZ509070 (study PRJEB26280, sample SAMEA2338713) | human gut metagenome | biome: human gut; feature: human-associated habitat; material: faeces... | reverse complement strand
TGTCATACGCTCAAAGTAATCGGAGGATCATCCCCACGCGTGTGGGGACAAGTAATACTCAGGGTCTTCTAAGTGCATCAAAACAGGATCATCCCCACGCGTGTGGGGACAAGGAGCAAGTGCTTGACACACTGTATGATACAGGAGGATCATCCCCACGCGTGTGGGGACAAGCGTCTACCGCTATCTTCAAGCCGAAAACAATCAGGATCATCCCCACGCGTGTGGGGACAAGGCTACCACTTCGGGCAAGATTACTACGCCGCCGGGATCATCCCCACGCGTGTGGGGACAAGGTTTTATATCCTGTTGCCTTACGGAATAAAGCAGGATCATCCCCACGCGTGTGGGGACAAGTGAGAAATTATTACGGCGAATTCAGGCAGATGCGGATCATCCCCACGCGTGTGGGGACAAGGTATCACTCGTAAAGCTGTCACTACTACTGTCAGGATCATCCCCACGCGTGTGGGGACAAGATATCTGCTAAATGCTCATCATAACTATAATCAGGATCATCCCCACGCGTGTGGGGACAAGACTTTTTGGGGAATGTCAAGTGAAAGGAGAAGAGGATCATCCCCACGCGTGTGGGGACAAGTAATCGTCGTGTATGAGCGATCCCATTCGGTGAGGATCATCCCCACGCGTGTGGGGACAAGTCCGCAGAAATAGCTCTGCCATGGAACATAATCGGATCATCCCCACGCGTGTGGGGACAAGGTTCCTTCTCATAATCATATCTAACAGAATCGGGATCATCCCCACGCGTGTGGGGACAAGCTTTGAGATAAGGCAGTGGGTCTTCAAAAACTGGGATCATCCCCACGCGTGTTGGGACAAGTTGAACTCATTGACGATATAGGCGAACTCGAAAGGATCATCCCCACGCGTGTGGGGACAAGTTATTTTGAAAGTAAAGGAAAATTAAACTCATGGGATCATCCCCACGCGTGTGGGGACAAGACGGTGCTATCAAAGGTAATTGGTGTATTACTAGGATCATCCCCACGCGTGTGGGGACAAGTTGTGCATTTGTCATAAAATCACTCCTTTAAAAGGATCATCCCCACGCGTGTGGGGACAAGAAACTCTTATACAGATTTCACAATGAGGGTGTAGGATCATCCCCACGCGTGTGGGGACAAGTTGCCATTGAAGAGGGTACTGTTGTAACAGCAGGGATCATCCCCACGCGTGTGGGGACAAGTAACGGTAACAGGCGTCGCAACTGATACAGTTAGGATCATCCCCACGCGTGTGGGGACAAGGTTTTTTTCTTCCAGTTCTGCACGGTTCGCCGCGGATCATCCCCACGCGTGTGGGGACAAGATGGCGTTGTCCTGTGCTTCGTAAAGTCTGTAGGGATCATCCCCACGCGTGTGGGGACAAGGCATTTGAAAACATTGTCGGAAGTTTCAAAAAAGGATCATCCCCACGCGTGTGGGGACAAGAAATTCTTCCAAAATATTACTATACTGGGGGTCAGGGATCATCCCCACGCGTGTGGGGACAAGTCTATTATGTTTTTTTCTTCCAGTTCTGCACGGGGATCATCCCCACGCGTGTGGGGACAAGTCAGTTTAACGGCAAACTCGGTACACCCGTAGGGGATCATCCCCACGCGTGTGGGGACAAGGGAGGGCGAACAGGTCACAGTAACAAGTGACAAGGATCATCCCCACGCGTGTGGGGACAAGACGGTGCTATCAAAGGTAATTGGTGTATTACTAGGATCATCCCCACGCGTGTGGGGACAAGCTCTCGGCAATTTCCATTGCAGAAGAAAAACAGGGATCATCCCCACGCGTGTGGGGACAAGAACTTCCTGCCGCAAAAAAACTACCAGATGAAGGGATCATCCCCACGCGTGTGGGGACAAGTCAAATTGTCAACAGGCGCGATGTTTGAATATAGGATCATCCCCACGCGTGTGGGGACAAGCTCTTTAGGATGTAAAATGTTCGCAACTGTCAAGGATCATCCCCACGCGTGTGGGGACAAGCTTTATTGACATTACCCGTATCAATGCCATACAGGATCATCCCCACGCGTGTGGGGACAAGAATATAGATTTGCCGTCATGTAAAAATGACGAAGGATCATCCCCACGCGTGTGGGGACAAGTAAAAAAAGATTCGCAGATAATTTCACAAAACGGGATCATCCCCACGCGTGTGGGGACAAGAAAAATCGTGGAAAAGATTGTGCAATTTTTACAGGATCATCCCCACGCGTGTGGGGACAAGTTAACTACGGTGCTATCAAAGGTAATTGGTGTAGGATCATCCCCACGCGTGTGGGGACAAGTACAAAAATTATCCGCTAAAGTTTCAAGCGATAGGATCATCCCCACGCGTGTGGGGACAAGTTCTATATCAAATCCACAACATAAATCATAACAGGATCATCCCCACGCGTGTGGGGACAAGCCGATTGTAATTAAAGTTTTTTCGCCCGAATAAGGATCATCCCCACGCGTGTGGGGACAAGAAAAACCTTGCAATCTCAGAACGCATTTTTGGAGGATCATCCCCACGCGTGTGGGGACAAGTATGCAGTGCAGTCACCCGTTTCTAACTCAAACGGATCATCCCCACGCGTGTGGGGACAAGTAAAAATAATTTTTATCCAAACATTATTATACCGGATCATCCCCACGCGTGTGGGGACAAGGTAATGCCGTTCTCATCTGTTGCTCGACAGTCAGGATCATCCCCACGCGTGTGGGGACAAGTTTAAAAATCATGTTATAGGTGCAAAAGATGAGGGATCATCCCCACGCGTGTGGGGACAAGTTTTGGATTGTTGCGGTAATCATTTACCGCTTGGGATCATCCCCACGCGTGTGGGGACAAGAACTGTCAATATTTTCTAAAATGTCACCGCATAGGATCATCCCCACGCGTGTGGGGACAAGAATAACAAACGGCAGATATAACAACGTGTGGTAGGATCATCCCCACGCGTGTGGGGACAAGGCGCACAACTCCATACTATGAGTATACCTCATAGGATCATCCCCACGCGTGTGGGGACAAGTCTATCAAGGGGCGGTGCAAAACCGCCTCTTAAGGATCATCCCCACGCGTGTGGGGACAAGGATATAAACTCATCTTTTGCACCTATAACATGAGGATCATCCCCACGCGTGTGGGGACAAGTGGTACAAGTTGACTATCACGCTGGCGGATATAGGATCATCCCCACGCGTGTGGGGACAAGCAACACCGAATGGCGAAACATATGAGGGAATAAGGATCATCCCCACGCGTGTGGGGACAAGTTTGGCAATTTTGTATAAACGGAACGGTTATTAGGATCATCCCCACGCGTGTGGGGACAAGCTGTGGGATATAAGCCACAGCGCGACGGCACACGGATCATCCCCACGCGTGTGGGGACAAGTTGCAAGGGCTTTGCGGCAACGAGGTTTAAAGAGGATCATCCCCACGCGTGTGGGGACAAGCGGGGCAGATGGGGGACAAAGGTCCCCAGTATAGGATCATCCCCACGCGTGTGGGGACAAGGGTCTACACATCTTGACGGTATATTACTCATCAGGATCATCCCCACGCGTGTGGGGACAAGCATAAATGATAGTTTACGAAGACGGGACTTTTGGGATCATCCCCACGCGTGTGGGGACAAGCAAACGGCGAAATTATTTTGTCGGTTACGGGCAGGATCATCCCCACGCGTGTGGGGACAAGCGCCGACAGGTGACTTTACAGTACACGATGGAAGGATCATCCCCACGCGTGTGGGGACAAGTCCTCACTAACATCATGGTCGATGTGCTTTGCAGGATCATCCCCACGCGTGTGGGGACAAGCTTCAAACGACAGCTTGATTTCTGTGTCGATTGGGATCATCCCCACGCGTGTGGGGACAAGTTTTTCGGTGATTATACTATGGCAACCTATGTAGGATCATCCCCACGCGTGTGGGGACAAGCCGTTATTTCCGTTGCAAAAGCAAGCCGCCCATGGATCATCCCCACGCGTGTGGGGACAAGGTTTTAAGGAAGATATCGCAAATCTGAAAGTTAGGATCATCCCCACGCGTGTGGGGACAAGCCTGCAGTGTTAGTTTGTGTTGTACCTTTTGCAGGATCATCCCCACGCGTGTGGGGACAAGCGTTGAAAAGGTCTTTCGCTGTGAGGTTTGCTGGGATCATCCCCACGCGTGTGGGGACAAGTTTCTTCGCCGCTGTAGCGTCATTCCATTCAAAGGATCATCCCCACGCGTGTGGGGACAAGTGTTCAGCATTTTCATTGTAATCGCAAATCTGAGGATCATCCCCACGCGTGTGGGGACAAGAAGCGGATTCTTTTATTATATCCCACCTTGCTAGGATCATCCCCACGCGTGTGGGGACAAGTCTCAAGCGTTGGTTTTCCTATTGCCTGTTGTAGGATCATCCCCACGCGTGTGGGGACAAGCGCAGAAATATATAAAGAAAATAAATCAGCGACGGATCATCCCCACGCGTGTGGGGACAAGCCTTTATAATATCGCCCCTTGCGTTTATACCGAGGATCATCCCCACGCGTGTGGGGACAAGACATTTACAATACCAGACTAACAAAGGGTTTTAGGATCATCCCCACGCGTGTGGGGACAAGAAAATCTGCTAGTTACGGCGGAACGGTTGCAGAGGATCATCCCCACGCGTGTGGGGACAAGTATATTTGACGAATATAATGAAAAAACATTAAAGGATCATCCCCACGCGTGTGGGGACAAGTTTGGGGCGGTTTTTGTTGTTTTAAAATCATAAGGATCATCCCCACGCGTGTGGGGACAAGTTTTGCCTTGCTTAAAATCAGCAAGTTGTTGCAGGATCATCCCCACGCGTGTGGGGACAAGACAAGTGCAACAAGCTGTGATACTCCTTCGGCGGGATCATCCCCACGCGTGTGGGGACAAGTATAAAAAAGTCTTTGGGCGTGATGATATTAAGGGATCATCCCCACGCGTGTGGGGACAAGCTGATTATACAGTCAATCCTGACCTATCAAACAGGATCATCCCCACGCGTGTGGGGACAAGCGCCAGCTTGCATGTGATAAAATCAACGCTATGGGATCATCCCCACGCGTGTGGGGACAAGATATAGCGGTTATCTGCATGTCCTGTGCGGAGAGGATCATCCCCACGCGTGTGGGGACAAGTGCTCGGATCAGTCAGCACAGCGGGCGACTTAAGGATCATCCCCACGCGTGTGGGGACAAGGTTTTGTTATACTCGGCTATAAAGCTATTGACAGGATCATCCCCACGCGTGTGGGGACAAGCGGGTGACGAAATTATTATAACGGCAACGTCTGGGATCATCCCCACGCGTGTGGGGACAAGAGTCAGGTAGTGCAACAATAACCGTTGCCTAAGGGATCATCCCCACGCGTGTGGGGACAAGTCACATATGATGTATTACTTGCCGAAGCGTCTGGGATCATCCCCACGCGTGTGGGGACAAGTAGCGATACTCGTTAGAGCTACCTAGGCTGTTGGGATCATCCCCACGCGTGTGGGGACAAGGTTAACTGCTTGATTGACTACCGCAAGCCACAAGGATCATCCCCACGCGTGTGGGGACAAGCTGCTGTCAATAAGGCAAATATGGCAGAAATTGGGATCATCCCCACGCGTGTGGGGACAAGCTTTTACCCAAATCACAGGTAAGGAAATTTGCGGGATCATCCCCACGCGTGTGGGGACAAGGTCACACCACTACTTGACAGTCTAAACGTTGCGGGATCATCCCCACGCGTGTGGGGACAAGTCAAGCTTATCGACAGTTTCGGCTCGCTCGACAGGATCATCCCCACGCGTGTGGGGACAAGAAAACAGCTTGTGCAAAAAGTCAAGCAGTCAAAGGATCATCCCCACGCGTGTGGGGACAAGTGCAATATCGCCCGATAACGCTTTAGGGTGTAAGGATCATCCCCACGCGTGTGGGGACAAGTTATGCAGATATGGTAAGGAGGTAATCAAAATGAGGATCATCCCCACGCGTGTGGGGACAAGGATACCATATATCAAGACCAAACATTGCGTTGAGGATCATCCCCACGCGTGTGGGGACAAGCTATGCTCCCTCTCGATATATGACGGCAGTATGGGATCATCCCCACGCGTGTGGGGACAAGCAACTCAGCACCACCTCCGCTTTATAGTATGCGGGATCATCCCCACGCGTGTGGGGACAAGCCTTTATAGCTTCTGCGGATATACTGGTCGGCAGGATCATCCCCACGCGTGTGGGGACAAGAAATCAATAACGATTATCAAGAAGAAAGTGAGGGGATCATCCCCACGCGTGTGGGGACAAGAAGACGCTGATAAACTGCAATACTTATCCCGCCGGATCATCCCCACGCGTGTGGGGACAAGCCCCGATTGTGCCTGTACTTGCGGATTGTGCAAGGATCATCCCCACGCGTGTGGGGACAAGGTCAGCATTCCGCAACTTTCTTTAAGCAGGATAGGATCATCCCCACGCGTGTGGGGACAAGAGCAAACATAAAATAATGAATATGAAAAACGCAGGATCATCCCCACGCGTGTGGGGACAAGCCTGTGCTAATCAAATGTGACAAATCGGAAATAGGATCATCCCCACGCGTGTGGGGACAAGGTTTACACCTGTCATACGCTCAAAGTAATCGGAGGATCATCCCCACGCGTGTGGGGACAAGTAAAGTAGTCGGTGTTGAAATTAAATCTGGCAGGGATCATCCCCACGCGTGTGGGGACAAGAATAGTTAAAAGCTATAGAAGTAGACGGATACAGGATCATCCCCACGCGTGTGGGGACAAGATAAGCTTTGTAAGCGGTATCCTCAGGTTACTGGGATCATCCCCACGCGTGTGGGGACAAGAGCACGCTATGTCATACTATCATTTTAACCGTAGGATCATCCCCACGCGTGTGGGGACAAGTACCACAAGTGTTATATTCATCGTGACCTACAAGGATCATCCCCACGCGTGTGGGGACAAGTTATGGTTTAGGTGCAGAATTGCTTAAGGTAAAGGATCATCCCCACGCGTGTGGGGACAAGAGATATGTGACGTTGGTAAAAGTTGGAATGTTGGGATCATCCCCACGCGTGTGGGGACAAGTAACATTTTACGTCCTAAAGAGTTTGTTAAGCAGGATCATCCCCACGCGTGTGGGGACAAGTTTTGTAATCTAACTCGGTTAACATTACTGTTAGGATCATCCCCACGCGTGTGGGGACAAGAAGAGGAATAAGCTCAAATGCAACAGCAGTTAAGGATCATCCCCACGCGTGTGGGGACAAGCTTACTTTCTCTGTGCTGAACCTCAATTTCCAGGGATCATCCCCACGCGTGTGGGGACAAGAATGAAAATGTATCAACAATTGCAATATATAAAGGATCATCCCCACGCGTGTGGGGACAAGTTAGGGGTGGTTTTACTCATGCGCAAACCGCCAGGATCATCCCCACGCGTGTGGGGACAAGATGACACTCCGAGTGTCAAAGTCGGCGATACAAGGATCATCCCCACGCGTGTGGGGACAAGGTTCAACCAGCTTTTTTATAGTGCTTAAGACGGGGATCATCCCCACGCGTGTGGGGACAAGTTTTAGCGATGTACGGCATTGACACAGGCAACGGGATCATCCCCACGCGTGTGGGGACAAGCATTCGCCGTTTTTATATGTAATTTCTTCTAAAGGATCATCCCCACGCGTGTGGGGACAAGACTGTGTGAAAACTGTGTGAAAACTGTGTGAAAGGATCATCCCCACGCGTGTGGGGACAAGATAAAATCATTACTTGGAGATATGCTACCTTGAGGATCATCCCCACGCGTGTGGGGACAAGAGCTAAACAAGTAAGCGCACCGCCCATACGCTAGGATCATCCCCACGCGTGTGGGGACAAGGGATTTTACAGAAACACGTAATTCGAACCTTTAGGATCATCCCCACGCGTGTGGGGACAAGGCACAATACTTAATACAAGTATTGTACCAGCAAGGATCATCCCCACGCGTGTGGGGACAAGGCTTACAATGCTGATGGAGATTTTTACACGCAGGGATCATCCCCACGCGTGTGGGGACAAGAGTGAGGTTACAGATGGCTAACTTGCTTAATTAGGATCATCCCCACGCGTGTGGGGACAAGTCAATCCGCAACAGGGGCAAACAAGTTTCCGCAGGATCATCCCCACGCGTGTGGGGACAAGGTGATGATGTGGAAATGTCAAGTATCCTTGAGAGGATCATCCCCACGCGTGTGGGGACAAGGTAAAATATACTCTTTTGTAAATATCTGTTCGGGGGATCATCCCCACGCGTGTGGGGACAAGACGGACAAACGGAAAAATATGGCTTTTGAGTAAGGATCATCCCCACGCGTGTGGGGACAAGTAACAAAATTAACTGCTGTTGCATTTGAGATTAGGATCATCCCCACGCGTGTGGGGACAAGACTAAAGAAATCAAGGAAAATAGCGGTTTTGCAAAATCAACCGCTTAGATTTCCTTTAACTTTTCATAGATCCTTTGTGTAAGCAGACAATCGTCAAGCGCCCTATGAATCCTATCTTTATTATAATGCAAATCAAGATAATCCGCAATAGCTGATAATGAATATGAATTAATATCAAGTAGTTTTCTTGATATTTTAACTGTATCAATAATTTTTGACGGAACAAAATCAATTTTGTTTTCAGCACACGCAGATTTAATAAAATTCAGGTCAAAACCGATATTATGCCCAACCAGAGGTTTTCCGTTGCATCGCATTGCAAACTCACTAAGTGCTTTGCTTTTGTCTGTTCCTTCACTTGCCAGTAATTCCTCCGTTATACCTGTAAGCCTGATAATCGCCTCCGGTATTTTTTTATCTGTTTTGACAAGCACAGAATATGTTTTCGCTACTGATCCGTTTTCAACCGTCACTGCACCGAGTTCTATTATTTCATCATCGGGATTAAGTCCCGTTGTTTCAATATCGATTACCGTATATGTATCCGATACACCGGATGATTTCTGTTTTTTCTCCGATAAACGATTTATGTGATTTGTCATAGCCTTAGGACGAATAACGTTTTCATCGTCACTTTTTGTCACACGTCTTTTTATAAGCTTTATGCCGTCATAATCTACCGGCTCCCATTGCGTATTGTGAATACGGAATTCCAGTTTCTGCTCGTTATTTGAGCTGTATGACATTGAAGCGTGACCGTTTCCAATGTTTGAGCACACTCTATCCCATACGTTATCACGAACTCTTGCGTTCAGATTTCCGACATACACGCCTGTGTCTATTTCCTGCATCCACCTGGAAAGATCTCCGCGCAGTTTAGGCGGACAACAACTCAGTGTAATTACTACCATCATATCGTCACCTGTATTGTTTACCGTAATCGAGAGGTTCGTTTTTATCATTCCACAGATACATGGCTTTTTCGTCATCCGGATTTTCTTCAGGCATCAGCAGATATTTAATATCGTGTACCATTCGCTCAAGCATATGAGCTTTCACCATTTCGTCACGGACCCTATGCCGTACAAATCTTGATATATCATCATTTACCGATGCAGCCGCTTCAAAAGATATCGGTATCGTGACTTCAGCTTTATAAAGATCGGCTATATCGTATACGAACGAACATTCGTGACCAATATGTACAAACCCCAGTGCAGGCGAACACCCCATAGAACATATAACAGCGTGAGCAAGCCCGTAAAGGCAGGCGTGAGCCGCCGACAGAGCCTGATTGACCGGATCGGACGACTGGAAATCTTCGTGATTGTATACACGACCGTTCCATTCGACATTCCATTTTTCAGACTGCTGTCTGTACACTTTTCTTATACGACTGCCCTCACGGCCTCTCAGCTGTTGCAGAGTAAGCCCCGAAACATCCTCATCGGGAAAACGCATCATATACATCTTTCTGACAACATCAAGATGCTTGCGCTGGTTTGTGACCATTTCCGCTTGTTTTACAATAAGCCTCGAACTGTGCGTCAGCGGTCTGCCGCCGGCATAATATCTGACACCCTGCTCACCAACCCAGCATATGCTTATTCCGCTGTCGCCGATAAGTTCCATAGCCCTGTGTGAAACATCAGTTCCGGGACCTAACATAAGTACAGAGATTGTACCGGATGGTATATGCGTAACGCCGTTCTCATCAATAACGGTGATTGCACTGTCTTTTCTGTTTATTTTACAATGTTCCAGATACAGAAATGTAATTCTGTCGGCAATCTGCGGCAGTTCTACGATATCGGGTTTTATCATTCCGGGTATTTCAGCCATTTGTATTATTTCCCGGACGCATTACGGTCATAAGTCCCATACCGTACGCTTTTCCTCTGCCTAATCCGTTTAAGAGCATATTTTTGAACAGTTCTTCATCCGTCACTTCAAGCAGTCCTTCAAACGTCACCGACAGAAGAGTTACTACTCTGTTGTCCTTTTTGAAAAATCTGCACCACTTGTTCTGAACCACATCAAATGAATCTTCACTAAGGCAGAACCCGTTCTTCTCTGCTCTGTCCATCAGCCACTGCTTTTGAAAGTCAACAATAGTGACTGCCCTTTTCTTACCCTGTCCCTGTTTTACATTATCCGTTTTCACCGGATTTGCGGTAAGGCGGAACTGCCATATATCACCCTTTTTTATTCTGCCAAGCAGACCGTCATATTCTCTTGTTTCTCCTGCTCTGCCGGTATCACCAAACTGCAATGCTATAACAGATAAGTCAGGCTTCTGATTGCTGAGAATCATCAGATAAAGCTCTCCTCCAAGGCTGTCGATGCGCCAGAGCTTTCTTGAACGGTCATCCGTAAGTGCCGCTTCTACAGCTCCGTGCAGAACACTGCGTGAATTGACCGCCTTCAATGTATTGCGGTTTGACAGATCCAGATAAACTCTTGATAAGTACATTGTTTCACCTCAATTCAGCCATAGGATCATGCTCTGCAGAAACCATATCCGCCGTGCTGTCCGGCTTATCGATTTCCACATAGCAGTCTTTTATTTTTCGCAGCCCGAAACGTCTGAATGTCGGATCAAACGAAACAGGAACATCCTTGATTATTGCAGGACCGTCTTCGCTTTCTGTGATAATTCTGAGCCTTGTGTCGGCGTTTTTTCTCTGCTGTTTGTCAAGCAACGGACTTTCCGATTTAAGCACATCAAGAAGATCTCCGTCACGCAATCCCCATACAAGCGGAGGTGTAGGCGGGCATGAGCGCCTGCCTAAAAATAGCGGAAACGCCGGATGCTTCAGAGCGTCTTCGATTTTTTCTATCAGCCCTGCATCTTCATGTTCGAGTCCTACAAGGAAAGTCGCATCGGAAAGGTAAAAACGGTGCGTGATATACTTTTTTGTCTTTTCACCGTTGGCAGTGTGATAATCCCTTATCTGCCGACCTTCGTTCTCTACTCTGATACCGATCTTAAGCTCATTCAGATCGTCAAGAGGTTCCGTCCTGTCTCTTCCCATAGCCGATGCCACAAGTCCGATTACACCGCTCTTGGTCGGATATCCGAGCGTGCGGCGTGTATCAAATTTCGACTCAACGCCCCATGACTGCAACGGAGCGGCAAGTCTGAGCAGCAGTACAGGCATTATACCACCTCATCTTTTATGTAGCTATACAGCTTTTCGAGCAGTTCGTCAAGATTTACCCTTTCGGCATCGGATATTGCGTCCGCACCTATCATAAAGCTCTTTACAGGCTTTCCGCTGAAGTTGTCATATACCTTGCCTGCATATTCCTGCAATTTCTTCACAGACTCTTCAACATAGCCGTTATTGCTGATAACCGGCTTTTCAAATGCACCGACAAGGTTTACAGGCTGATCTTTTCTGATCGTCACATAAACCATATCCGGATATGTTCTGTTTGCGTATGAGTTCTGCTTACCGGTAGGCATAGAGCAGATAAATGCTTCGGCAAATCCCTTTATGACTTCTGCTACAGAAACACCTATTGATTTCTTAAGCTGTGCAACATTCACAGTCGCATATCTGTAAAGCGTTGAAGAATTGAACTCTGTTGTTCCGAGATGTCCCGCACCCGCACTGTCCTCAGGCGAGCAATCGTCTACTGCCGTAAAGTAGTCATACTCATTCTGAACAGCATGAGTTGAAATGCTGTGAGCAACCTGCGATGCCGCATCTACATTCAGGTCAGCATCGTCTGCTACCATTCTTCCGAATAAAGCAATATCAACAGAAGGCGTTTCTTTAAGCGCCTGCTTATAGAGCTTGGCGTCTTTTTCGCCGTTTATAACAAGTTGTGCAAGATTATTAGCCTGTACAGCACTTATAAAGAACAGTGCTCCTGTTTTATTATCCTTCTTTTCGTTTATTTTCACACCTGCCGAGTTCATCGCCTTTATAGCTTCCTTAACGGCTGTTTCATCGTCAAAACTGCTGTCAAGCTTTTTGATTTCATTTGCAATAAGATCAACAGCGTGCATTGTTCTGTAGCCGAGTTCTTCACTTGTAAAAAGTTCATTGAACATAAGACGCATTGCGTGCTTCCACGACTGGCTTGACACTCTCGCTCTGTTTGCACCGCCGTAAAAAGCTGTTTTAGGTCTGCCGGTATCATCACGGTTTACGCATGAAGGCGGAACTGTCTGTACTACATGGAAATCAACATATAATCTTTCGTTACTCATTTTCTTTACTCTCCTTTTGAATTATCTTTTTCGGTCTTATACTTTTCGGAATAGAAATCTCTTCCCCACGACAGTTTTATATCTGCCGCCTGCTCAGGATAATTGAACCTGTAGAGCTCTTCGGCAAGCTTCGCATAATCAAGCGGTATACTCTTGCCTTTGAGCAGTTGAACTATGCTTTTGAGCTGGTAAGCAAGCTCTTCCTTTGTCGTTGATGTTACAACAAGGTTAAGTCTGTTTACAACACGTTCTTCATCATCACTGCTGTTTGCAATGTGATAAGCCGCTCTTCCCAGAGTATAGCCCTTTTCATACATAAATCTGTCGTTACCCTGCTGATGCAAAGAGTACAACGTCAGAGCCGTATAAACTGCCCATTCTGCATTTGACGCACACTTTGAACCTTTAAGTTCTTCATCGATTCTGTCGAATATCAGCCACCAAAGCGACGGGAGTTCTCCCGGCTTTTTACCGATACCGTGTCGAAGCTCAGCAAGATAGCCCTTGCCTCTTCCTGTGTCTGCAATGCTGTGCAGATACTCGATTTTTGATGCGGTATAACGATAAACCATATCACTCTTACTCATTTGTTATCACCTTCTTTTCTGAAAATTTTATTTATTGTAGCATTGAAAATGTTAAGAGCCTCTACCGTAGTCACAAGGTTTTTATCCTTGCCATCCTTCTCATATCTACCGAAAATCGTATTTGCGCTCATCTGATGAACACAGTCGTTTCCGAATACGATTGCGATTTTCCTTACAGTATCTTCGATTTTACCTGTGTATTCATCAATATCATAACTTGTATCAAGCTGTGACAGCCAATCTCTGAAAGGCTTGTCTATCATACTGTAGAACTGCGTCTTTGCGTCTTCTCCGGAAAGCTTGTCACCGCTTGCTCCTGCGGATTTCTGCAAATTGATACTGAGTTTATTTACCGCTTTAGCCGCACTTTCACATTTGCCTATCTCGTTTCCTATACGATAGCGCCACGCTTCTCCGACTTTCATCAGCAGATCTGAATGGAACGACAATTCATCACTGATAGAATCAACAATCTTAAAACACATACTATCGTTGAAATCATGAATTACAGACGCCGTTGTTACATTAAGTAAAAAGCAATTATCCAGATAGCCCCTGTCTATGTACGATTCAATATGAGCTATAATGCCCGGTTTTCTTGCAGTGCTTGAATTTTCATCACCTTCAAGCGCCGCGATACTTCCGAATTCCTGCCAAGCCTTTGTCGAAGGCTTATGAAGCTGAGGTTTATATTTTATGCTGTCGCTTCCTTTTTCTTTATACGACCTCCAGAGCGTCATCTGCTCACCGAAAACTTCAACTTCTTCAAAATAATCTCCGCCTGAAATATAATAACCGTTCACCTTTCCGTTTTCTCTGCAAAGATACACACGTCTTGACATCAATGAAAGCAATGCCGCCTGATTATCGGGAACAGGTATCAGAGTATTGAACTCAGCTTTGTTGTTATCCTTTTCCCACGACGGAGTACTTACATACACGTCATATTCAGAATCGCTTTCTGCGTTGTAATTCAGCATAAGCGTTTCAAACAGGTTGTTTCCTCTGACCGCTATCAGCCCCAATATACTAACCCATGATTTCTTAGGTACTGGTTGTTTTGCCGCTGTATCGTCAAAACAGATTATATGTAACAACCAACGAACCGCTTCCGAATATGAAAGCAGTCTTCCGTCATTGTTCCTGTCAGAGAAAAGCCTGGGCTTATTGGCACTTTCAAAAAGCGAGCCGATCATTTTTGCTATACTTGTAGCCTTACCTTTACCGTTTACCTTGTTAGACTGATAAAACGGATACTCCTCATCAAACAGCCAGAAACGGTCATACCATTTTTCAAAATACTTCTCAAACGGCTTCATCGGAAATTTGCCGCTCCGATAAACCTCGATCCAGTTATCCGTAAGATAATTAATATCGTCCTCGGGATCAACTTCATCACCGTTTTTGTCGTACCTTGAGAATACCGTGTAGATCACCGCAAGCAGAAACCTCAGTACAGCCATATCCTGCGTTTTTGTTTCTCCTGCAAGCTCCGTGTAATCCTGTGCGTGTTCAAAGACCTGCCTTATGCTTATCTCTTTCACCTCGCACCCGTTGTCACGGACGCATATCCACGGTTCGTCGATCAGATTGAACTCTCTGTCCATATCAGCTTTCTTCCTCCTTTATTTCTTCAAAACCTCTTTCGGTGCTGTATTTATACGTTCTGCCGAGCATACTTATCTTGTTATTTCCGTCAAGCAAAAGCAATATCTCACCTTTGAGCCACTTTGCATTCCTCCACGCCTGAGGCATAGAGTTTGCCAGTATCTCAATCGTTTTACCAAAATTATAAGACTTGCTGAAAAATGCCGGCAATCTCAGTCTTTGCTTTGCTATCAGCTTTGCCTGTGCATTATCGGGTACAGAAGTAATATCAAACACTGCGTCCCGTGAAAACAGCGAATACTCCGTATCGGATGTTTTCACAAGCACAAGTGCTTCTATGGTTTCCTGCCCGTCACGCACCGCCGCTTCACCGTCTGAATCATTGTTCAGCTCTCGCCTGTTGATCATATCGCTAAGCGTTGAATCACTGCGATTAATTTTTTGTGACGGTATGCAATATTTCTTGGCTCTTTGCTTTTTCTCTTTTTGTTCATCACTATATTTTCTATACTCTGCGGTCTGTTGTTCATCATTGTCGGGTTCGGAATAAACAGCGCCGACAAGCTCAGGAATACATCCCGGTATAACAAGTTTATCCGGCAGATATTTTTCAGTTTGCTTCAGTATCCAACCGGAGTAAACACTCTTGCTGAAATCTTCCGGGATCAACACGCACAGCTCCGGTTCGGATAATTTATCCGGACGTGTGCGGTTATGTCTGTGCAGTCTGCCTGAACGCTGTAACAACAGATCCATAGGGCAAAGTTCGGTTATCATATAGTCAAAGTCTATATCAAGCGACTGTTCAAGCACCTGTGTACCGACTACTATCAGCTTGTCCCTCTTCTCACAGGTCGACTTCTTACCGACAAGTTCTGTTAGCTCACGCTCAATTACCGCTCTGTCAGTCGATATAAGTCTGCTATGGAAACATATAACACGATAATCAGGCATATTCGCCGCTATTGTGTCGGCAAGTTCCTGGGAATAAGCAACGCTATTCACAATAACAGCCGCACAACCGCCGTCCGACAGTTTATCTTCAAGCAGGTTTACAATATCGTTGCTGTCATTTTCTTCTCTTCTGATTACTGTGATAGGCTTATCGGGGATATCAACAGGTATATCCTTCTGCTTTACCTCCGCACCGTCGCTCCAAGTCAGCACAGGATATGCCATACTGCTGTTGTCAAAACTGTTCTTACTGCCGGTATACCATTTTATCAGTTCCGCTCTCTTATCCGGCGGCAATGTTGCAGAAAGAATTATCACAGGCACATTATACGCCGCCATCCAGCGCAATGAATTTTCCAGATAAACGTACATATATCGGTCATAAGCATGGCACTCATCTATAATAACAGTCTTACCTGCAAGTCCCAGGTGCCTTAGCATAACGTGTTTCTGCTTTAACGATGCCATAAGAAACTGGTCAACTGTAGCAACAACAAATTCGGACAACAGCGCCTGTTTTCTTCCTTCAAACCAGGTATGAACCATTATATTGTCATTATCGTCATCGGAAATGTCGGATGCTCTTCCGTGGAACATCTCACAGTATTCGTCATTCATATCCGTCATACCGTGTGCAAGTCTGAGCGAATGTATATCATCAGTACCACTCGCCCAGGAATGAATACGATCAAATATTCCGTTAGCGGTTGCCTGCGTCGGCAGTCCGAAAAACATTCCGCCATAGCCGAAACGTGATGCAAGTATCTCCGTTGCCGCAAGTGCCGCCTCAGTTTTACCTATTCCCATAGGTGCCTCAAGTATGTATATACCGGGCTTATTGCAAAGGCTTACAACATTCATAAATTCACGCTGTACGCAGTTCGGTTTGAAGCCGAAACGCTCTTCAAAAAAGCTGTCGCTATCAGCGATAAAATCGGCATACCAGCTGTCCGTAAGCGAAAGCTTGTTCCACGCTCTTCTGACACGCTCCTCACACTGCTCATCGGTGAGTTTTTCTTCGATGTCTATGTAAGGAAAATAATCGGTGTTGCTCGCTATCCAGTCACTCATTACGAGCAGTCCGGTAATCAGCATCTGCGCCGCAACATCGGGATTCGGCAGATTTTTGACATCTTCAAATCCGGTTACGCTGAGAGCGTATTCCATCCATTCCGCTCTTATCTGTGTCCATTCGTTTACGTTAACCTTGCCGTGTCCGTAATAGTTAGCCTCAAATGAACATTGCCCCCTATCCGCCGAACAATCGCCGTGATGTGCGCCAACAATGACTGCGGTTGGCGGTGCAACCTCAAATTCTTTTTTCAGAATATACTGTCCCGCTATGTTATGCGGTGACTCTGATATCTGTGTCAGACCTGAAAGGTCGATACCCGCGTCAAACAGTCTGTCATCCAGACCCTGAATATTATCTTTAAGCTTTCGTTGAAACGCCGGAGTTAATTTTCCTATATCATGCACCAGTGCAATGAACTTACAATAGTTGCACACAATTTCTTCTGCGTTCTCCGAACTCTCAATGCCAATCGCAGCACACAAGCGCCTTCTGACATTCTGAGCGATCCATTTATTGAAAAGTCGCTTTATTATCCCGGCCGTATCACTTGCGTGAACATTGAAAGGCAACCATTTTGTGTTGTCTTCAAAGCTGCTTTTTGCAGCTAACAGTTCTGATGTTTTCATTTCATATTCTCCAAATATGTTTCATTAATTGACATTATACTACTATTTTTATGCTAAGTCAATATAATTGAATACATTTTATTATACAGTATGTCTAATTATGTCGAATTAATTGAAAGTAATGATATGTGCGGTTTGCCTTGTATGTACAAGCCTTTGTACCGCTTATCTTTGTGCTTGTGCTGAAAGTGTAGTCATATCCGCTCTTTGTTACTGTGACACCGGGAATATTGAATGCACTTGCCGGCATATTGCTCTTGTTACTGTCCGGCAGTGTAATACTGTACTTCTTCGCCGAAGAATTATATTCCATTGTGTGAGTAGGAGCTTTAGCCTTATTAGTCACAGTGAAGCTCGGAACAATTGAATATGCTTTCATCTTATTTAAGATGTACTCATAGCACTTTTCAGCGGGTCGTCCTTTCAACTGGTCGTAATATGCTGTTTTAGGTGTATTAGGAATTTTTGAATTAACAGCCAGGTCACTTTTACCATATCCAGTACGCAAACCTTGCTGAATTTCCCATGATATAATTTGTGTTGCAAATGAGAAATCATCAAGGTTTGTGTTGGCAACAGGAGATTTTTTAACATCGCTGTTAAAACCGCATAACAAAGCATATTTAAGCGATTTGCTGATATCCAGAGGTAAGTTTTGCATATACCTATCGCTGGTATCTTTGCCAACATAGGAGCTTCCTGTGCTGTATGATACGCCTGCTTCAATACAGATTGCCTGCTGTGTCACGCCGTTCTTGCTGACACCGAGCTTTGCGTGATTGCTCTTTACTCTTGTAGCGGTAGCAACATCGCCGTCCGCTTTGTAATAGATGAATGTGTAATTACGCTTATCACCGTATGTTCCGTTGTCTGAGCCGATGTAGTTGCCGAGCATAGCCGCATAAACATTATCGCCAACTCCCCATTCTGACGCAAGCGTCTGAATCGGCAGAGCGACTAATGTCATAACTGCCGCAAGGAAAAGTCCGGTCAGCTTTTTGAATTTGTTTTTAAACATAACCTTTATCCTTTCTTGTTTGATTTTTTGAAAATATATATAAAAAAGCAGTCCTACGGGTGCGGACTGCTTTGGATTTTCATATTCAGTTAACTTTCAGAAAAAGAAAAAGAGCCTTGAAAAATCAAAGCTCTTTAAATATATATTCAGTTGTCACTGACGTGACGGTCCTCCTCTCAAGAAGTATATTGCATATCCTTCTATACTGTTACCGTTCTCGTCTTTCTTTAAATCCGGTATGGTTTCTATATATACATTGAAGTAGTATCCTGGCTTCATATATCCACCTGTATAACTCGATTCTGCTTCTTCGGATACTCTCATACGAATAACATTGGGATTTACGTCTTTCCAAATAACAAGAGGAGCAAACCAAGAACTTTCGTCCTTGATTATATCTTCTGCAAGTATCAGTCCATAATTATTGACTGCATCGTCTATAATGACCTGTCGGATTGCTTCAAGGTCGAATGGATACTCATATATGGACTTCGGCTTGCTTTCCTGCTTCTTCGTTGTTGTCTGTGAAGGCTTAGGTGCTTCAGCTTTCTTTGTGGTTGTTGTAGTCTGTATAACAATCTTGCTGTCGCTCAGATAGTCGCTGTGTATAAAGCTACCGTCAGAAAGTTTGAAGTAACCTGTATCGGTCTTGGCTGTCACTGTCACCTTGTCGTTCACGCTGTACAGCTTAA
>ENA-ORPF01001439-ORPF01001439.1-human-gut-metagenome-genome-assembly--contig:-NODE-1439-length-19306-cov-4.454730_pt1 | contig 19306 bp, 18 predicted proteins | sample MGYA00242140_ERZ509070 | MGnify/ENA primary metagenome ERZ509070 (study PRJEB26280, sample SAMEA2338713) | human gut metagenome | biome: human gut; feature: human-associated habitat; material: faeces... | reverse complement strand
ATAATCTGAAGATGTTCTATTATCGTGGATTGAAAGAATGGAACAATGAAAAAGGTTATCTGACAGATACCTGTCTGACCGCACAGGATAAGTATAAGGCGTATTTGGATTATTTTAGAATTGCATATTAAACATTGCATTTTTATCGAATATTTACTATGAGTTGTTTTGACAGATTTGTTTTACATTTTCATTCCATGGTGAAAGAATGTCAAGTGAAATTCTTGCGGAGCTAAAATCCCGGGTGTTGAGCAAAGACACCCACAGGTTTATTCTGTATATAAGAGATAGGATAGAGCAGGGAAAGCCGGTTTTCCGAGGAAGAACAGGAAGTGGCACGGTACATGCTGGCACAAAAGATCAAACTGGAACAGGAGTGTATACGATAATGTATAAGAAACGTTCCATAAGGAGGGAATTATGAAGAAGAAAATATTACTGTGTCTGATATCGCAGCTCATATGTTGGAGCATTATGACGATGTCAGATTATATGGAAGAAACATATAATGACAGTTTCAATCTGATTGTTGTATTTGCGGTTCCTCTGATGTGTGTGGTTCTGTATGCTATATTCAGGAGATGGATATATGCCAATCAGATGGTGCGGTTGAAAGATGTCGTCATAATCTGCATGACGTGGCTGATCTGTGGACTGATACTGGGATTTCTGATAGGTGCTTTGGTTAACAATCAAATGTGGATAGTGTCGCAGGCTACAGGAGGATGGGAACATCTGCTGAATGGGATAGAATATATGATGTTCGCCGTGACGCTTGCGGGGATACCATTTGTGGCTGTAGTATTGATCGAATCGGTTATAGGAATAGTGAAATTGTTAAGGAAAACAAGGAGAAACAAAACTATGATAAAAGTGCTTTTCGTATGCCACGGCACTCCAGTTTTACTATAATGCAGGAATTTGTAAAGTGGGGCAATACAGGGCAAAATAAGGCAGATGGAAAGAGCGATACTACCGACCTTACTACTAAGGGAGCAAGATTGGCTGTTTAAGTGAATAGAGATGGTAAAAGCCACAATCGTTGATAGAAAGACTACTGGGATTATGGCTTTGTTATACTCTATGAATATCAGGCGGTATAAATCATTTCTTTGTTATTGAAGTTACTGTAGAAATCAGCATGTGAAATTCGACCTGCTTTTATTCCTTCAGAAAGATACAATAAACTTTCCACGCCAATGGCAGCTCCTTTAATGCCTCCATTAGCATTAGACACATATTCGAGTTGGTCTTCAAACTGACCTTTGAGGTATGAAGTGATAAATAGAAATGTATAAGCGGTAATAGTGGAGTCAAAATTTTTCCACCATTCATTTGGATTCAAGGACTTTTGCCTTAAATTATTTTCGTTTATATAGCGACTCATTTCATCAGCACAAGTACGGCTTATATTAAATCCATCTTTATATGATTTATTATCAACAATAGTGCCATCTAAACCATAGGAAATAATAACGTCTGGTTTTCTTGAATCACCAAGTCTCTGTCCATTAAACGATAATTCCTTTGTAAATAAGTCAGCTGTCTGAATTTCAAATTCTCTTGCGTCGGCATTCTTTTTTGCTCTAGAAGCAGCATCACTATATGCCAAGTCGATAAGCGCAAGATACTTATGGTCAAGATGTATAAGCTTATTTCTAACCCTATCTTTAATGTCAACAACATTATCTTTAACACACTCTGTTCTTGCTGGAATTTCTAAGCATTCAATTTTATCAAGTAATCTATATTTACCAGCATTTTCTGTAATCTCCAAGCCAATTGAAATCAAGCCTTCAATATGGTCTTTTATAGCAGTGTCATCTACATCTAATTCATAACCTTTTAAAGCTTTTTTTAATTGGTCGGTTGATTTATCGGAACTTATAAGAGCTTTAATTATACAAGCGCGAACAAATCGCAAATAATTAGCACTAGACACTTTATTTGAAGCAAGCATTTCAAACATAAGAACTCTAGCTAAGCGAGGATTGCTTGAATTACCTCTTGCTTTAATCAGAGCTTTTTCGCCTTTTCTAGTAATCGAATATGTTTGAAGCTTTGCAGTGTAGCTCTTCCTTCTATATGTTTCTGTAACATCCTTTTGATTGGATTCTACCCACCCCATCTGCATGCACCAACTAGCAATTCCTCGTGCATACTTATCGGAATCACCTTCTTCATTTGAACGCACATTGGTTCTTTCACCTGCTGTTGTAGCTTCGCAATAATCGCAGAGATATGCGTCTTGTGGCATAGATGTAAAACCCATTTCACCTTTAAATCCGAGTTTGGAACCTAGATCGAATTTTGTTTGTTCATCTTGTGCTTCTAATAATGATAATATTCTTATAACAGGAGGATAAGACAAAAGTGCTTTTGTTAATGCCTCTGTTTCGGCCGGAGAATTATCCGGAGCATTAGCAAGTTCTTCACCTAAAGGAGTAATTTTACATTTATCATCATCTTTGACATATTCAAGTAAACCACATGATATGGCCCATCTCAAAAAGCCTTCTGCAGTCCAATCATCAGTATATGGTTTCTTTATAGTTATGGAATTACCTGCAACATCTGAATATGTTTTGTTTTGTTGAGCCTCAATAATGGCCTGGATTATTCCGGTACAAATAGCGTCTTTTCTTGTTCTGGAACCAGAACCTTTTCCTTTTAACTTTGAATAATCAATTTCTATGTCAGTCTTATTCAATTCTGCAATGAAGTCATTATAATCATCATTACTGATTAGACCATAGGTCAATAATAAAGGAAGTTTGTTTGATACTAAATCTAAATTTTCCGCAGAGCCTGCTTTGAAAATTCCGACTACCTTTTTTAATTTTTTTAAATCTCCCGGATTCTGAACCCAGCCAAAAGTACGTTTAACTGCCATTTTAGTCACTCCTTTTCATTAATAATTTGTTATTAATACTTCTCTAGTTTCTTGGTTTGTATTTTGTGAATGGTAATTACTATTATTGTAATTGTAATTGATTCTGTGCGCATGATAATGATTTTGCCTTTTCCATTGAATAAGAGCATCGTTTGTATTCCCTTTGTGGTGCGTTACATTTGAGAGAGCAAATTTAACACCTCTTTGGTTCAAATCATCTAATAATTCGAATAATCTTAAATCATCTTCTAAAGACCAGCCTTCAAATCCTCTGCGTCCATCATTATAACTTGCTGTTGTAATTCGATATGGTGGATCGGCATATAGGAAGTCACCTTGACCCAAAAAAGCCAGATTCAAGTCAAGAAAATTACAACTTGTAAATTGAATATTATTAAGTTTGCTATGAAAAACAATAAGATTTTCTCTCATAGTTGAATTAAAACTACTTCGATTTCTACCAAACGGATTGTTAAAACCATGATGATTGTTAAAACGAAATTGATAATTGAAGGAATAGCATACAAGCACATATAATTCAATCGGATTTCGTTGTGCAACAGGTAAGCTATTGTAATGATTTCTAAAAGCTAAATAACTCGCTTCGTTATCCATGCTTAAATCCCATTCTTCAATGATTCCGTCTATGACATCAAGTAGTTCATTAATATTCATAGCTTGGAACGCTCTATAGATGTCAATTACAAAAAAATTAATATCATTAGCAAATATATTATTGGCCTGAATATTTGTACAAACATCACATCCACCTGCAAATAAATCATACATATTATTTATTCTTCGTGGAAAGAAACGCATGATTTGAGGTAACATTTTATATTTTCCACCGACATAGTTTAGTGGTGACTTATCGTACATATTATTTATCACTTCCTTATTTTTCGAAGAAATATAACTGTTCTGTAACTCTTCTGGGTGTTGTTCCAGCATTGTTATACCTTCGGTAATCAATTTCTTGAAATACAAAAGTATTATTTATAGCGTAATCTTGACATATCGAGGACAATTGCTCAGTAGATAGAAGTCCTTCGTTATTGTAGCTAATTAGTATATAACGTACATTTGCATTTTCAATTAAACGTCTGAATGCTCCTTCGACTCCTCTTTTGGTGCAAAAATCCGACCGTTGCTGTTGATAATCCCTCATTCCAGTAACTCCATGTATTCTAGGATAATCATATCTAGCAATTGTTTCTAAAATATGATAATTAGGCAGATATTGTCGAGAGTTATATGGTGGGTCTGCATACAAAAGGTCTCCAACGATATTTGGAAGCAATATATCACAATTATCATTATGGAATGTAGCGGTAAAATTATTTGCTATAATTTCAGGTGCTTTTATTGTAAGCACGTTGTATGTTCTTGCGTCCCAATGTTTAAGATAGGCACCATAAACGCCGGTGATATTACTAACATAAGGAACTGCTGCAATGAGAGCTGCTAGCAAGTAATAGTATTCATCGTCATTAATTAGATGTTCCATATGCCAATTTTCTATCGTAATTCTTATAATATCTATTTTTATGGCATTATCATTTTGAAAATACATTCGAGCCACGTTGTCATGTGGTGAATAATTCTGATAAATAAAGCAATCCTCAAGATTTATATCAGTATTTGCAATATCTAAATTATTTAGGAAGGCTATAGGGTCAGCAATTGCTAAATTAGCAAAAGCAGGAGTATGATTTAACTCGGTAGAGCCTCTACTTAAAACATATGAAAAGTACATAATATCATTTCCGATGACATTGTAGCCATTTCGTTTAAGAAAAGAAGAAACTACACCGCTACCAGAAAATATATCAATTACGGTATTAACGTTAATCATTCGTTGTGTGATTACATTATTAATATCGTTAAGTAAATTGGATTTTCCTCCAATATATCGCATACATCACACCTCATTTCACTTCACCCATAGGGGAGTATTTTCTCTGTATTATTTCATCCTAAAGACCGATGCCCCTCAAACGCATATTTCCACGAAATTGCATAGGGGGTATTCCGTCAGCCAAGATAAAAGGCTATTTTCTTATAATTCTCTATAAACACATACAAATAACTTATAGAGAATGCCGTGCATTAATCCGGACTTGCGTCAGATTGTTTTGATTTTTGTCTCTTTTTCTGTGCTAAATGAGCCTTTTCAGATGCTTTTCGTTTACGATAGGCTTTCTGTTTTCGAGCATTTCTAACTTTCTGGCATTCTTCGGAATCACAAAATTCCTGTCTGTTACTTTTCCTTATTATAAATTTGCCACAGTTATGGCAGCATATCATGATACCTTCTGGTCTTGAATCATTATTGACTTTATTTTCAAGAGCAGAGTCTTCTGAAATCATTCTTGCGAGAGTGTACCATGCTATATCAAACACGGAATCAATATCAGCAGAAAATTCGTATTTCCCGGTAGCAGAATTAAGTTTTAATTTCATATTGAATTCCGGAATAAAGTCTGCAAGCGTTTTCCGAAGCTCGTCATAATCATCATAGGGATTATTATTAAAATCAAACGAACCTTCCGGCGGTTGTTCTATAGGATGATCTTCTATGTACTGATTAGTACGCATCATGCTTTTCAACAGTTCTTGAGGAGTGTTTGGTTCACCAACTATATCATCCGGTACTTCGGGAACTGCATGTTTGTATTTCTCAAAGTAGGAGTAACTTTCAAAGTATCGTCCTTCTTCATAAAGATTATATGCTACATCATCTTCGGCAAATAGAATTCCTTCAAGTGCAACATAGAATCGGACGGCATTATAAAGTTTTCCTAAATCACTCATAAATCTTTCAGTCTCAAAGATTCCATCATGCTCGACCATTTCTGCGTCAATGGTATTGATATCAAAATTTTCTATAAGTTCTGAGTAGATAAAGTCAATGCTGTAAGGATGCATATTCTCCATGCACCATCTGACTATAAGTTGTTCTTTAGGAATCTTGTTCTCAAAGCTGTCTATTACCTTTGCGAGATTACATAGGCTTACAAGGATTCCTCGTCCTGTCAGAGTATCATCATTAGGAAATGTTGGTTCTTGCCCCTTCTTGCATACGGGATAGGCACAGCAATCTTTTCCATCATAGCTGATATCATAACTTGCAAATCTGAATGGGTGGTATATGAGTTGTCCAATACCACCTATTTCTTTTGAACCCAATATGTCTGTTGTTTTATCTGCTTTAGACGGAATATAGTCTCCGTTCCAATTAAATGGCATCTTCTCACCTCACAAACCTATCGTTAATCCGTAACTATTAGCGTTACCGTCGGTTTTTAGACTTCGGTTACATTATATACTAAAATACTCTTGAAAACAACAAAATTCTTTACAAAACAGTACAACAGATTTTTGAAGTCGCACCTTGAAAATTTCATCCCGTTCCCACTTCGTAAGTCGGTGCTAACTGCCGAGATTGGTAACCTGCCAAGAGCGGTTGTATTGAAACTGCATTGTGGTGAGACGGACACCCCAATATTTAAGATTGGAGGAATCGTAATGGAAAAGACAACTATGAGTGTGTAGGAGTTATCTGCGCAGATGGGAATCAGTCTGCCAAAGGCATACGAACTGGTAAAGACACTGGGATTCCCGACAATACGAATCGGAGCAAGAATTCTGATTCCGATTGAAGCCTATAAGGAATGTTTCAGGCAATCATTGAGGATAGAAATGCACCGAAAGTGGAGAAAGCTATAGATGGATATAGTGGATTTCTATTTTACGATGATAATGGAATGCCACTTGTGGCAATGCACTGGCAGCACCGATTCAACCACATGGTAGGCAGATACAATGATATCTACCGGGTGCAGATGCCAAACATTACACCTCATGTATGCCGACACATGTATTGCTCGAATATGGCAAAATCGGGAATGAATCCAAAGACACTGTAGTACCTCATGGGGCATTCGGATATATCAGTCACGATGAATGTGTACACGCATATCGGATTTGCTGATGCTGAGGAAGAACTGAAATGAATGGAAGAGTTTAGGAAGGCACAAGCGGAGGTTGAGCAGAAGAAGGAGAAACCGATGTCGCAAAAGATGTTTAAGGTAATTTGATATAGAAGATGGATAACGATCCGGCTTGGCAGGGGCGTTTTTTTCTGTGGAAAAGAAGTGAAAATGACGATATAATATACAAAGGAAGGTGAGAGAGATGTATGGAATAGGCTTTTATGATGAATACTTAAAACGAATGGGTAATTTAAAAGATAAATCTGATATGGCAACACCATATAAAATAGAATATCTGAAAAAAATAATAAAGAATAATAAGGTGTATAAGTATATTTCGTTTCAAGAGAATGCAGATATTAAAATACAAACTTTAAAAAGATAATAAAATATGGTTTTCATTTTATAAAACTTTGAATGATGAAACAGAATTTAGTATTGATTATAAGATGAAAAAAGTCGTAGATAGAACAGGATATAGCAAACAGCATATAGAATTTCTTATTAATTATCTTACGGAAATGTATGATGTGTTTTCACTAACATACGCATATGAAGATTATATGTGGGATGAATATGCATCAAATGGGAATGGTGTATGTATAGAATATAATATTGGTAATTATGATTTTTTGTATCCAGTTGAATATTGCGATAAAGATACAATTGATTTCACAGAGATGGTTATTAATTCTTTAAAAAATGGTGGTGCTGAATTATCTATAATTCCATGGGTTATTAAAAATCAGTATAATAAGACATCGAATCTAGACTCCACAAAAGAAAAGGAAATAAGAATGTTATATTGTCCATATGATTTAGCTGAATTTAATAATGGCATACTTGAATATGATATAAAAGAGCGAATGAGATATAAGGGAATAGCAAAATTGTATACAGATTTTAATATGGCTATTTCGCAAATAATGATTGGAAGCAAATGTAGTGAAAAGATTAAAAGAGAGTTGATCTGCTATTGTGAAACCAATAAAATAAAGATTGAATATGTTTAAATAAATTATTAATGGAGGAAAAATATGAAACCTATATCTATTTCTGAAAGAATGATGTTTAATACAGTTCGTTTAGTTGCAAGTGATAGATCTTCAGGGACAGGCTATTTTTATAATTTTGTGATTGATAATAAAATTGTTCCAGTTATTATTACAAATAAGCATGTTGTTAATTATAATTCAAATGAAACTATGACATTTTATTTGCATTTGCGTAATGGTGAAAATGAAAGTAATGAGAGTTATCAAGTAACATTGACATTAAATTGGATATTTCATTCAAAAAAAGATTTGTGTTTTTGCTTTGTTAATCCGGTGTTTGAGTTTGTAAAAAAACAAACAGGTAAGGACGTATTTTATATTGCCATAGATGAAACTATACTACCATCTCAAAAAATGCTGGAAGAATTATCAGCTTTAGAAGAATTAGTTATGGTGGGGTATCCGATTGGACTGTGGGATAAAAACAATAATTTTCCTATATTTAGAAAAGGGTATACTGCATCTCATCCGGCAATAGATTTTAATGAGTCGGGTATTGGATTAGTAGATATGGCTTGTTTCCCAGGGTCATCGGGTTCTCCTATATATATATTAAATGAAGGTGGATATAAAGACAAAGTAGGAAATCTTAACTGGGGACAAAGTAGAATTATTTTCATTGGAACTTTATTCTCAGGACCAATATATGATGCTACAGGGAAATTGGTAGTAACAGATATACCAACATCAAATCAAGTTGTGGAATCACATACTGGCATTATGGTGAATTTAGGGTATTATATAAAATCTAGTGAAATATTAGAATTTAAGAATATTATTAAAGAGATACTTGAACAAGGAGAACAAATTTCTTAGTAGTAAGCATACCTCGTTTTACTACCAACTTTACTACTAACAGTTCGCAATAACTTGCTCCATCTTGCTCTATTTTGCCAGGAGTTCAGCAAAAATACACATTTTACAAATCCCTAGAATCCCTTGCAAAACGGGGCATTCCGGGACAAATCAAGGAGAAACAAAACTATGATAAAAGTACTTTTCATCTGTCACGGCAATATCTGCCGAAGCACTATGGCAGAAAGTGTTATGACATATTTAGTTGAAAAAGAGGGGCTTGCTGATAAGTTCTATATTAATTCGGCAGCGACAAGTCGCGAGGAGATTGGTAATGGGGTGCATCATGGCACTGTTGCCAAGTTGAAGAAAGAAGGGATTCCGGTGATTCCGCACAGGGCAGTGCAGATGACTCTGAATGATTATGAGGAGTATGATTACCTTATTGGAATGGATACTGAGAATATCCGCAATATGCAGAGGATATCGGGCGGAGATCCGGATGAGAAGATATATAAACTGCTTACTTTTGCGGGAAACGGACTTGATGTGGCGGATCCATGGTATACGGGAGATTTTGAGGCAACTTACAGGGATGTTCTGGCAGGCTGCAAAGGACTGCTTGAATGCCTTAAGGAAGAATTGTAGGCGGTTGCAGGCAGGTTACATGAGCAAGTGCCACGGCAATATATGTGAATAAAAAGGGTCGGGCAAGGCAGGCTGTCTTCTTCTGGGACAGCCTGCCTTGCCCGACAGCCACTACCTATAGGTTGTTACCCACCTACCACGGCAGAATATACATATTCCTCTGGTAAGAACCGAATACAGTGGCAGTTGCCTTAAGCTCTGCACCGAGACGGCGGAAAGACGAATTGCTGGCGACGTTGTCAGGGTGGGCTACGGCGAGGATTGTGTCGATGCCGCGGTTGCGGGCAATTGAACAGAGACGCTTGTTAAGCTCACACATGAGATTGTGACCGCGGAAGTCAGGGTGAACCATGCATCGTCCGACTTCAGCTACATTTGTAGAATGAATGTCGAGACCGAGCTTTTCAGCTTCCTCGGCAAATTCATGCTCATTAAAGAAAAGGGCGCTGGCGGCAACAAGTTCATTATCGTCATTAAATGCACCTAAGAAGCATGTCCAGTCAGCATCAAAGAAATGCGAGCGTTCAATATCATCGATAGGAATCCACCATTCCGCAACAGGAAGAGCATTTTCTATAGTAAATATAAGCTGTTCGAGAGCAGCCTTATCATTTTTATCTAATACACGGATATTCATAGCAATCTCCTATACACTTAAATTCAGAAATAACTTTAATATTACCTTAATATATGCAAGTTATAATCCTAATCCACCACATTATAATATGTATGTATTTTAAAATCAAAATATTTTTAAATTCGCAGTCAGAATATTAAGCAGGCACAAATTAATGCCGATATACATTTATAAGACATATTGCTTCTTGAATATTTATAAAAATATATATTTAGATAGATTTTTTTTATTTAGGGCTTTTAAATTTCCTTTTTTATGTATATAATGGTGATTAGCCATGGGCACTCATGGCTTCTATTGACTTTTGATTTTATGTTTTATCTGAATATATCGGACATACAGAGGTCCGCATTGTTTTATAAGAAAGGGGAATTATCATGTTATCAACAGATATTGGTATAGATTTAGGTACTGCAAGTATCCTCGTATATATTAAAGGCAAAGGCGTTGTTCTTAAAGAGCCTTCAGTTGTTGCATTTGACAGGGATACTAATAAGATTAAGGCTATCGGTGAGGAAGCAAGACTGATGCTTGGTAGAACACCAGGTAACATCGTTGCTGTAAGACCTCTTCGTCAGGGTGTTATCTCTGATTACACTGTAACTGAGAAGATGCTTAAGTACTTTATCCAGAAGGCTATCGGTAAGAGAATGCTTAAGAAACCTAGAATCAGTGTATGTGTACCTTCAGGTGTTACTGAGGTTGAGAAGAAGGCGGTTGAGGATGCTACTCTTCAGGCAGGTGCAAGAGAGGTTGCTATTATTGAAGAGCCTATCGCAGCAGCTATCGGTGCAGGTATTGATATTTCAAGACCATGCGGTAATATGATTGTTGATATCGGTGGTGGTACAACTGATATCGCTGTTATCTCTTTAGGAGGAACTGTTGTAAGTACTTCTATTAAGATTGCCGGAGATGATTTTGATGAAGCTATTGTAAGATACATGAGAAAGAAGCATAATCTTCTTATCGGTGAGAGAACCGCAGAAGATATTAAGATTAAGGTTGGTTCTGCTTATCCTAAGGCAGAAGTCACAACTATGAATGTACGAGGAAGAAACCTTGTAACAGGTCTTCCTAAGACTGTAGAGGTAAGCTCAGAGGAGACAGAGGAAGCTTTAAGAGAGGCAACTTCACAGATTGTTGAAGCCGTTCACAGCGTTCTTGAGAAGACTCCACCAGAACTTGCATCTGATATTGCAGACAGAGGAATTGTCCTTACAGGAGGCGGAAGTCTTCTTTCAGGACTTGAGGATTTAATTGAAGCCAAGACAGGAATTAATACTATGACAGCCGAAGATCCAATGACATGTGTTGCTATTGGTACAGGTAAGTTTATTGAGTTCCTTGCAGGCTACAGAGACGAAGTTAAGTAATTTTCTTGAATAATAATAATATTTAACATAAAGGAGATAACAGATTGGATTACGAGTCTGTGAAATATGTAGAGGGCTTTGTGGAGAATATTATCTTCAGGAATGAAGACAATGGATATACGGTTTTTAATATTGTATATGATGATGAAGAAATCACCTGTGTTGGAGTGTTAAGCTATATCAACACAGGTGAATTTATTACTGCACAAGGCGAATTTGTTAAGCATGCAGTTTACTACATGCAGTTTAAAGTCACATCTTATGAGTTCAGGGCGCCGGATGATGCTGCATCCGTAAGGCGTTATCTAAGCTCCGGGGCAATCAAGGGTATCGGCGAGAAGATGGCTGAACGAATAGTTAAGACATTTGGCGATGATACATTCAGGATTATGGAAGAAGAACCGGAGCGTCTGGCTGAGATTAAAGGAATAAGCATGTCTAAAGCTATGGATATAGCAAACCAGCTTATTGACAAGAAAGACATCAGAAAAGCAATGATGTTTCTTCAGCGTTATGGAATCCAGATGAATCTTGCCAACAAAATATTTAAGCGTTATGGAAACGATATTTATAACATTCTTGAACAGAATCCGTACAGGCTTGCTGATGACATAGAGGGTGTCGGTTTTAGGACTGCTGATGAGATTGCTTCGCGTGCCGGAATCAAGATTGATTCTGAATTCAGGATTAAGAGCGGAATATTTTATGTGCTTAACCAGGCGACAATGCAGGGACACACATATCTTCCGTATGATAAGCTTGTGCGTCAGGTCAACGAACTTCTTTTGATTGATGTCCAGGACTATGACAAATACCTTATGGACCTGACAATGGATAAGAAGATAGTTGTTAAGGTTAAGGACAATGTAAAATGTGTCTATGCCCGCATGTATTACAATATGGAAGCAAATGTTGCAGCTATGCTTAATAATCTTGATGTCCAGATTGAGGAAGATCAGAAATTCATTGATGACAGGATTGCAAGGATTGAGGATAAGGAAGGAATAATTCTTGATGATATCCAGAAAGAGGCTGTTGCGAAAGCAGTAAGAAACGGGCTTGTTATTGTTACTGGCGGTCCGGGAACTGGTAAGACTACAACTATTAATACAATAATCAAATATTTTGAGCTGGAAGGTCTGGAAATCAGGCTGGCAGCGCCTACGGGACGCGCAGCCAAGAGAATGACAGAAGCTTGTGGATATGAAGCACAGACTATCCACAGAATGTTAGAGATAAGCGGCGGCGTGCCGGATGGCGACAGAAAATCGGCGGCAGCAGGTCTGTCTATGTTCTTTGAGAGAAATGAAGATAATCCGCTCGAGGCTGATGTTATTATTGTTGATGAGATGTCGATGGTAGATATAAGTATTATGAATTCACTTCTTAAAGCTGTTTCGATTGGAACGAAACTGATTCTTGTAGGTGATGTGGATCAGCTTCCAAGTGTCGGTCCGGGAAATGTACTTAAAGACATTATAGAATCCGGATGTTTTCCGGTTGTTAAGCTGGAGAGAATATTCAGACAGGCGGCACAGAGCGAGATTATTATTAATGCCCATAAGATAAACAGGGGTGAGGAGGTCGTGCTTAACAAGTACAGCAAGGATTTTCTCTTTGTTCACAGAAACGGTGCTGACAATATTATAAATGCGATGAAAACGCTTATTAAGGACAAACTCCCGGACTATGTAGGCGCCGATGTGTATGACCTTCAGATTCTTACTCCATCGCGAAAATCCAATGTCGGGGTGGAACGTCTTAATAAGATTATGCAGGATTTTCTTAATCCGGCTGATGCTATCAAGCAGGAAAGACAGGTCGGTGATGTTACTTTCCGTGAAGGTGATAAGGTTATGCAGATTAAGAATGATTATCAGCTTGCATGGGAAAAACAAAGCAGATACGGTATTCCAACAGAACAGGGAACGGGCGCTTTTAACGGAGATACCGGAGTTATAGAGAGAATAAGCACATTTGATGAGAATGTAACTGTGAAATTCGAAGATGGCAGATTCGTTACTTATGAATTCTCTCAGCTTGATGAGCTTGAACTTGCGTATGCGATTACAGTTCACAAATCACAGGGAAGTGAGTACCCGGCGGTTATTATTCCGATGTCGCAGGGACCAAGAATGCTGATGAACAGGAATATTCTGTATACAGCAGTTACAAGAGCAAGGAAATGTGTATGTCTCGTTGGAGAAGAGGAAATATTCAGGCTTATGGCTGGCAATGTATCAGAGTCAAAACGATATTCTTCACTCACAGACAGGATTGAAGAAATCAGACATATTGAAGATTTCGGACAATGATAATTGATATGTTTATATGTGATAATGATGACAATAATGGGGGATTATGAATTATAAGAAGGTATTAAGAGAGGTGGTTAATGCAGTACTTCCGCCGGCGTGTCCTGTATGTGGCAGACCGGCGCCATTTGCAGCTGGCAGGCGGGTTGATATATGTCCTGAATGTATGCAGAAGGTGAGTTATGTAGATGAACCTTTCTGTTTAAAATGCGGAAAGCCAGTGCAGAGTGATGAAGCAGAATACTGCAATGACTGCAGCAGGCATGTACATGTGTATGACCAGGCATGCTCGGTATATGAGTATTCTAAGGATGTCAAGAATTCAATATACAGATTCAAATATCATAATAAGCAGGAATACGCTGGTGTATATGCAAAGCAGATGGCAGACAGATGTGGCATGATGATACGCAGATGGTCACCAGATGTGATAATTCCTGTTCCAATCCACATTTCAAGATTGAAAATGCGTGGATATAATCAGGCGGGACTGATTGCTGAGGCACTTGGCAGGATAATCGGAATCCCCATTGATGAGGAGGCTTTAGTCAGAGTAATTAAGACAGCTCCGATGAAGGAACTTAGCAATCGGGAGCGTGTTAAAAATCTTCAAAATGCTTTTCAAGCAGATGAGAAAGTTGTAAGATATAAAAAGGTATTGATTGTTGATGATATATATACTACGGGAGCAACATTTGACGCATGTGCTGCTGTATTAAAGCAGGCAGGTGTGCGTGAAGTGTATGGAATAAGTCTTTGCGTGGGTGATGGCTTTTAGGTTTGTAATACATTTTAAAGATCGGAGAAAATCATGACAGAGAAGAACACATTTTATAATATGTTAAAAAGCAACGCACAGAACCGTCCGGATGCGGTAGCTATAGTTTATGATACGATGAAAGTAACTTATGCAAAGTTTTTTGAAGATGTTACCAAGAAAGCTCTGCATTTTCAGAAATATGACGGAAAGAGAATTGCAATATTCGGACCTGCATCATACAGATGGATTGTCAATATGTTTGGAGCGATAGTTGCAGGAAGAGACCTTGTACTTATTGATTTCTTCCTGCCTCATGATTCGCGTGTGGACCTTCTGAAGAAGACAGAAGTAAGCTATACGCTGACATCAACTAACCAGTATATTCTGTCAGATGAGAATGCTATTATTATATCTAGTGCTGAGAAGGATAATGTCGATGGACTTGTGTATGATGAGAATACACAGGAAGGTGATATTATTATGTTTACAGCAACTGCTGACGAGTGCGATAAGCCGGTTGTGCTGTCTGTAGAGAATGTTCTTAGTGCAGCAAAGGCTATAAGCAGCAGGATTGAATGTACGCCTGAAGATATAGTGCTTGCACAGATTCCTTTGCATAATGAATTTGGATTAATATATAGCCTGATATGGCCTATCTTTAATGGTGCAATGGTGTGCATTGGACGAGGATTAAGACATATAGATGCAGATACATATTATTATAATCCTACTATTCTTGCGGGAACACCTTCTATGATTGATTATCTGCGTGCAGTAAGCGGATTCAACAGTGAACTGAACACTATTATAATAGGAGAAGCAAGCTGCCCATTCAGACTTTTTGAGAGCCTGCGAGGCAGCAATCTCAAGGTATACAGCATATATGGCATGACAGAGACATCTGGGTACATTGGAATTAATGAGCTTTCTGATGGTTCATATACTCTTTTTGATGCAAATGCTGTTTCAATCGCAGAGGATGGTGAAATCCTTGTAGGTGGTCCATGCGTAATGAAGGAATATTATAATGATTCAGAGGCTACAGCAGCAGTATTAAAGGATGGAGTGTACCACACAGGTGATTATGGAAGAATAAACAGTGAGGGAAGACTTGTTCTAATACGCCGCAATGATGATATTATCCTTTTGCCGACTGGTGAGAAGATAAGCCGTGTAAGAACTAATGAACAGATTACGGCAATTAACGGAGTTGCAGAAGGATTTATAACATTTTACAATAACAGACTTACAGCAGTTATTGTGCCAATTGATAAGAGCGCGACGGAAGATATATTCAAACGCCGCATTGACAAGTACAATGAGAAGAAGGGATACCGTTGGGAAATCCAGAAGATTGTATTAAGAAAAGAAGCTTTGCCAAGAAAGGCAGACGGTGGGGTTGATGAGGAAGCTGTGTGTGCATTTTTAGATGATTAATACAGTTCGCATTTTTGTCACTATATTTGCGTCACTATATTTTCTTTAAAAAAGTTGTTGACGAGTTGGAATGTACTGTGCTATATTAGAACGGCTATGGAAGCGGTCTTTTTTGCGTGCCTGAATTTCAACAACCCAACATTGATTAGGCGGGCAAAGAAACCAATTGGTGTTTTAACACCTACAAAAATAATAATTGGAGGTGGAAGTTGTGCGAGTAAAGATAACATTGGCATGTACTGAGTGTAAACAGCGCAATTACAACATGACTAAGGAAAAGAAAGCTCATCCAGACAGAATGGAAACAAAGAAGTATTGTAAGTTCTGTAAATCACACACATTACACAAGGAAACAAAGTAATTAGTACAGTGAGGAGTATTTCATGGGTGATACTGTAAAAGCTAAGAAGCAGAAAAAGAACTGGTTCAAAGGTTTAAAAGCTGAATTTTCAAAAATCATTTGGCCAGACCGTCAGTCGCTTACTAATGAAACTGTAGCTGTATTGGCTGTATCCGTATTATTAGGTGTAATCATTGCAGTTGTGGATTTAATTGTCCGCTTTGGAATTGAGTTCATTGTAAAATAAGGAATAGGTGATTGTATGGATGACGCAAAATGGTATGTAGTTCACACTTACTCAGGTTATGAGAATAAGGTGAAGGCTAACATTGAGAAGACAGTTGAAAACAGAAATCTTCACGATCAGATTCTTGAAGTTATCGTTCCACTTGAAACAGTAGTGGAGATTAAAGATGGTTCAAAGAAAGCTGCTCAGAAGAAAATGTTTCCTGGATACGTTCTTGTAAAGATGGTAATGAACGACGATAGTTGGTATGTTGTCAGAAATACAAGAGGTGTTACAGGATTTGTTGGTCCTGGATCAAAGCCAGTACCACTTACACCAACAGAAATCAGAAATCTCGGCATAAGCCTTGAGGAAGAACAGGAAGTTAAGCCTGTTATTCAGTTTAATGGCAAGGTCGGTGATAAGGTTATGATCCTCTCAGGTGCATGGGAAGATACAGTTGGTGAGATTACCAATATTAATGAAGGCAAGCAGTGCCTTACAATTAATGTTGAGATGTTCGGTCGTGAGACACCGGTCGAAATTGATTTCACAGATGTGAAGTTATTGTAAGAAGCAGTCCCGATCCTGGGACGTGGGAGACCAAAATGAATTAGCTTCGCTAATTCATTTGCAAGAATCACCTAAAGGTGATTCTTGGGAGATGGATAGCGGGTAACATTATTATGGTCGCCAATTACCACATTTATTTTTAGGAGGTGCCAAAATGGCAAAGAAAGTAACAGGATATATTAAATTACAGATTCCTGCCGGCAAGGCTACACCAGCTCCACCAGTTGGTCCAGCACTTGGTCAGCACGGTGTTAACATCGTAGAATTCACAAAGCAGTTCAATGCTAAGACAGCAGATCAGGGAGATCTTATCATACCTGTAGTTATTACAGTTTATGCTGATAGAAGCTTCAGCTTTATTACAAAGACTCCACCTGCAGCAGTACTTCTTAAGAAGGCTTGCAACATTAAGTCAGGATCAGGCGTACCTAACAAGACTAAGGTTGCTACTATTAAGAGAGCAGAAGTTCAGAAGATCGCTGAGCTTAAGATGCCAGATCTTAACGCTGCATCTATCGAAGCAGCTACTTCTATGATCGAAGGAACAGCTAAGAGTATGGGTATCGTTGTAGAAGACTAATCTACATTTGATTCATGATTATTGTGGGAGGAAAGATAGAATCCTTCCGATATTACCACTAGGAGGTTTATAATGAAAAGAGGAAAGAAATACGTTGAGGCAGCCAAGAATATTGACCGCCAGACATTATATGAAGCAGCAGACGCTATCTCATTAGTAAAGAAGAACGCTACTGCTAAATTCGACGAGACAATCGAAGCACATATCAGAACAGGTTGTGATGGACGTCACGCTGAGCAGCAGATCAGAGGAGCTGTTGTTCTTCCGCACGGAACAGGTAAGACTGTACGTGTATTAGTATTTGCTAAGGGTGCTAAGGCTGAAGAAGCTGAAGCAGCAGGAGCAGATTTCGTTGGTGGCGAGGAATTAATTCCTAAGATTCAGAATGATAACTGGTTTGATTTTGATGTAGTAGTTGCTACACCTGATATGATGGGCGTTGTTGGTCGTTTAGGACGTGTACTCGGACCTAAGGGCTTAATGCCAAACCCTAAGGCTGGTACAGTAACAATGGATGTTACAAAGGCAATCAACGATATCAAGGCTGGTAAGATCGAGTACAGACTTGATAAGACAAATATCATTCATGTGCCAATCGGTAAAGCTTCATTTACTGAGGAGCAGTTAGCGGACAACTTCCAGGCAATTATGGATGCAATCGTTAAGGCTAAGCCATCATCTTTGAAGGGTCAGTACCTCAGAAGTGTAGTAGTAACTTCAACAATGGGTCCTGGTGTTAAGGTTAACACAGCAAAGTTTGTTGGTTAATTGAAATTAACAATTGACATTCTATAGATAATAAGTTATAGTATTACAAGTAATGAACTGCCGAAGACAGCTAGGTCCCGCAAGGGTCAAAGGTAACACGCCTGCCGAGGAATCAATCAAATCATTAGTGTTTGAGATTATAGCCTCGTCTGTGTGCAGACGGGGCTTTTCTTATAATGTCGATTTGATGCGAACCGATGTTAAGATGGTTCGGCAGTCAAAATCTGACAGGAGGTAAATATCATGGCTAAAGTAGAGCTTAAGCAGCCGATTGTAGACGAGATCGCTGGTTTCTTAAAGGATGCGAAGGGTGCTGTACTTGTTGACTACCGTGGATTAACAGTAGAACAGGATACACAGCTCCGTAAGCAGTTAAGAGAGGCTGGTGTTGTATACAAGGTATACAAGAACACACTCATCAAGCGTGCAATCGCAGGTACAGAGTTTGAGGCACTCAGTGCAGAACTCGACGGACCTACAGCTATTGCAATCAGCGCAGATGATGCAACAGCTCCGGCAAGAATCCTTTACAATTTTGGTAAGACAGCTGAAGCACTCGAGTTAAAGTCAGGCGTAGTTGAGGGAACATATTATGACGCTAAGGGAATTTCTCTTATCGCTACAATTCCATCAAGAGACGAACTGCTTGCCAAGTTCCTTGGAAGCATCCAGTCACCTGTTACAAACTTTGCTCGTGTTATTAAGCAGATCGCTGAGAAGCAGGAAGAAGTTGCATAAGGTTAACATTTACATTTAATTAATTATATCGAAAAGGAGATTATAATAATGACAACTCAGGAAATTATCGAAGTAATCAAAGGTTTATCAGTATTAGAGCTTAACGATCTCGTTAAGGCTTGTGAGGAAGAGTTCGGCGTATCTGCAGCAGCAGGCGTTGTAGTTGCAGC
>ENA-ORPF01001433-ORPF01001433.1-human-gut-metagenome-genome-assembly--contig:-NODE-1433-length-19419-cov-10.740963_pt1 | contig 19419 bp, 14 predicted proteins | sample MGYA00242140_ERZ509070 | MGnify/ENA primary metagenome ERZ509070 (study PRJEB26280, sample SAMEA2338713) | human gut metagenome | biome: human gut; feature: human-associated habitat; material: faeces... | reverse complement strand
CGTGGGTCTCGTCGTCCCACACGGCGTACAGGGTACGGAAGCCCCGGTCAAGGCTCACCACATGGAAGCGGTCTGCGGGGGCGATGTCGCTTTCCGTAGATGCTGCCGATTTTTCGACCCAATCACGTCCCGCTGCCTCCGCGTGTGCCCGTTCATCCGGGTAATTGCCGTAGACGCGCAGATACTTCCGCGTCTGCTGGTTGTAGATAGCGGCCCCATCGTATTGGAAGCCGTCATACTCCATTGTGCCGTCCACATAGCCCTGCGCGGCCTTTTCTGCTTCGGCCAATGTCTGGTAGTCCAGCTTATCATCAAACCCATTTTCAAAATGATGGTACGCAACAACCAGATACGGCGGTGCCATCCGCTCGGCATAATTATCGATAGTCTCTTTGGTCAGCCATTCAGGCTTTTCAGGGAGCGTATCGTACAGTTCCCGCATTTTGGCAATCTGCGCACGAACACTGCCTGTCCACAAATGCTTTTCCGCACGGTTGCCCACGCCAAGGAAATACTCACAGTCAGAACGAAGTCGGTCCAGAAGCTGGTACTCCTGATTATGTTCCAGAACTGTCTTTTCCTGCTGTGTGAAGAATTTGTCCTCGCGGATAAGCTGTGCAATGCGGCGCTGAACTTTGGGCCAGGGCAGCACAACTTCATCATCAACGCCGGTAACAACGACCCGCAAGGGATGGCTGAGGTCTGTACCGTATTCTTTTGCCAGCCATGCGGCGGTGTCCCGCTCCCGACCATGGTCTCCCATGTACGATGCCACAGCCTGCTTGCTTTCAGAATTCCCGTTCCATTTCTGCAAGGCGGCGTCAATGTCAGCCTGCGTAATTTCTCTTATTGGGGGAATGTCGGTAGGCGCTACTGGTGGATGCTCTTGAGATGGCTCATCAATATGCCGTGTTGGCTGTGGCGCAATCTGAAGAATATCTATGTTATCCTTGCCAGGTTGACGATCTGCCAAAACCACTGTTTTGTTCTTCTCGCCAAGCCTGTCCAGATATTCTTCCACAACTTCGTTGGGCAGATAGCACACGGAAACTCGCTTCGGTTCTCCAAGGTGTTCCCGTTGAACAACCTCCAACCCAAGAAGTGTTGCGGCAAATTGCGTATCTGCCTGGAATGATAAATAGCCACCGTTCAGCTTTATCAGAACGATGGCATCAGGATATTGACTTTTTACTTCCGCGTACCAGTCATAGAACAGACTGACTGTCGGGAGTGTGGCCGCAAGATTACTTTCCTTGACGGCATTATAGCTGTTGTAGGCGATGGTTCGCGCTGTAGCCTGTGCCAGCTTTTCGTCATAAAGCACCTGTTCATCTGGTGTAAAATAGCGGTTCAGGCGGATCAGTTCAGAGATGCGGGAAGCGACCTTATTCCAATTCATCTGAATATCTGTACAATCGCTCTTTTTCAGTACGATGCCTTTGCTGCCGTGTTCTTCAAAGCTGCCGCTTTCCCCGGATACAGCATGGGAGCGTCCACCAGTACCGTATTCCTCTTTCAGAAAATCAGCTTTCTCTTTGAGAGAATGCTGGTTTTGGAAAAACGCATAGATACGGTTCTTCCCACCCTCAAAGCTGCTCCCATTTGCAAGAGAATCCGCAATTTCATCCTCCGTAATGAATTTTCCGGTTTCCGGGAGTGCTGCCATGTTGGAATGGTATTCTTTGCGTGGCAGGGACAATTCTTCCAGCCGGGTGAGAAGTGCCTGTGGCCGATGGTAGTGGAAACGCAGCAGTTCCCGGTTTTCACGGTAGGCGTCAACAAACGCCCAGGATTCCGTCAGAAGTATTTCTCGAAATGCGGGATTTGCCAGTTCATCCGTCAGGCGTTCTGTTTCCTCCGGGTAATTGGTGCTGCGAATATTACTTAGACAGGACAGATGCCCCAGCGATTTTGCTTCATCCGAAAGATCGTGATAAAGGCCCCAAACTTCGGCAGCAATACGCTGGCGCTCATTCCGTGGTGCTTCCGCAACCTCTAAATTGGTGGCAAATGTGCCGCTATCCAGCAGTTCTTCCGTGCGCCCTGCTGCATCTGCCCAGCTGATAACTTGGGCAGAGGGAAGATAGCGCGCAGTGTCGCCGCTTGCGATGTAGATGCCGTACTCGCTATACCATGCGGAAATCTTGCCATTTTCCGTGATCAGGCCGTTTCCGCCGTGGTAGAGCGCTTTCAGGAATGTCGCACGATTTTCCAAAGGTTTTTGTTTGGAGAACTCGGCAACAATTTTCATTCGTGCGTCATCTTCGTTGCCGCCCGTGCGCAGGATATGGTCAATGTCAGCCTGAGAAATGAACATAGAAAAAGCGGAGGGTGTCGCTTGGACACGCTCCGCTTCTGTGATAGATTCAATTTGATGGGCCTTCGTGGGGAAGAATGAAAACTGCTCGACAGGAGAATCTTCCGTCAGGTGTAGATCAGCTCCGTCAGGATCACTTCCTCTGCTTGGGCTTTCAGGTTGTTCATCAGCCCCACCCATTTCATGGGGTCGCTGGCTTTCAGAGCTTCCGTCACCCCTGCCGACTGCATCAGTGTGGGCATCATCTGCTCCAACCGCCGGTTCGCTGTTTCGTCGATCTCCTTCAGATGGGGATACAGCTTCTCCGACAGGATCAGGCTGTTCCACAGCACCGGACGATGCTCCTGTAGATACTTCTTCCGCATCCTCCCGTACTTGCCCAGGGGCTGGGTCTCCTGCTGGGACAGGCTCAGATTGGGAATCCAGTAGTCCCCGCTGCGTGTGTAGGTCAGTTCGTTCATTTTCTTGGCTCCTTTCAGACAGCTTTTCACGTTCATATTTCTTAATGGTGACTTCGATATTGCGGAGAATTTCTTCGCTGATGCCGCTGATGGCACTACCCAGAGCATCAACGGTCTGGGGTGTGTTGAAGTCGAACACCGGCATGAAGTCCTCCAGGCCAAAGTGGGCATTTTCTGCCAGACCACACCGGGACAGCAGCATATAGGTGGTGCTGACGGTTGCGGCGTTGAGGAATGCCACGCCTTTGTCATAGTCATGATACTGCTCCAGATACGAACCGTCAACGATGTCGAGGATATCCTGCTGGTGGGCGAGGAAGTATTCCGTGACTTTCACAGAGGAAATCTGTTCCAAGAGGTCAGAAAAGCTGCCCGGATAACGAATATCGTATTGCAGCTCCAAAGAATCGGAAACGACTTGTTCATGCTCCGGGCGGAAATCCCAGAGGTAGGGGCTGCGGGAACGCTCCGTGGTGCGGGTGTCTGCCACATCGAACACATATTTCAGCTTCGGAGTGTCCCCGGAGTGGTCGATAAGAGCGATGCCTTTCGCACCCCGGCGAACATAACGACCCATTCGTTTGTTCCACAGTTCATAATCCGCACAGGCGGTGGCTTCCGGGCGCTGGGCGTAGATCATAAGCTGTTCGTGATAGGGGTACTTGTATAGGCGGGCGGCAGTGGTCAGAAAGTCTGTCCAGCTCTGGTAGCTGCCAGTTATCTGGGTAGCCATGCGGTCCGCCAGCTGGTGGTATTGTTGCAATACGGATGCCATTGTGGTTCTCCTTTCTGAGAAAATAAAAAAAGACGACCGCAAGGCCGTCTAAAATGGGAAGTATTGCGGTCAAAGAAATGCGCCCTGGACATTGTGTAGTCCAGGGCGTGTTTGTCAGAACATATCAAGATTGGACAGCTGATGGCGCTGATCTCTGCAACCATAGATAACTCTGGTCACTTAAACTTCCTTCCCGGCATTTACTGCATCTTCCGTTTTAGATCCGTAAATACATCAGAGGCGAGACGGGACTGATTCGCCTTAGCTTCTTTAAGACCATGTTCCATCATGGCGTAAAAAGCGGCATCGTCCAATTCATCCCGTGCAGCGGGTGCGCCAGAACCAGAGAGCGACACAGGTATACCGTGCATATCCATGATTTCCTCGGCCTGTTCCTTGATATTGGACTCCTTACGGTCTATTACATTTGCGGCTTTTGCTGCCATAGATGATACCACCTTTTACATCCTATTATTTCCAAATGTATAGCGATTTGCAGCACAAAATCAGAAAACTCGCAAGTGGTGTTGGAAGAAAAAACTACAGACAAATCGTCATATACGGTGGAATGCAGAGAATATCATCATTTACAATCAGATTTCTGGGATGGATGATATAGCAGCCGCCGATCCTGGTTTTGTATTTCTCCCTGAATTTCAGCAGAGAGTCCGTTGTGTAGCGTGTGCCGGATTTGACCTCAATGGGGTACATTTTATATTTTGTCTTGCTGTTATTGGAGATAATGAAGTCGATTTCAATGTCGTTGCGCTTTTTCTCCTCGCTGTAATGGGTGTAGAAGAACAGCCTGTGACCATTGGCTGTCAACATTTGCGCAATGACATTTTCGTAGAGCATTCCCTCGTTCAGCCCCAGTTTGCCATCCAGGATCTGCTTGTAGACTTCATCCTCCAACAGCTCGTTTTCGTCGAAAGCGTGGCTGAGAAGCAGCCCCGTGTCCCCCAGATAGCACTTGATATAGGTGTCCGATTCTGTCAGAGACAGCCCCACATTGGGGTCATTGGCACGGCGGCATTCATTGGCGACCATGGAATCGGTCAACCAGAAGAAGGTTTCCTCATACTGATCCGCAGAAGAACCGGCGGCGATCCGGTTGAACACCACCCGCTTTTCATGCCGGGAGAGGAGGCCGGGAATCTGGTCAAAAATCGCCAGCACCTTGGAGCGGTATTGCGCCTGAATCTTCATGATGTCGTTCCGATACAGTGCCAGAATGTCCCTTTTTTCCAGATCAGCCTTGCCAAAGTCTTTCCGCCCTTCCAGGAACGCAACAATGCTCATGGGCATCCCACCCACAAGCATATATTGCTTGAACAGGAGCATGGCCTTATTGTGAAGCGTTCGCTCCAAAGGCTCCCGTTTCTCAAAGCAAGTTTTGATATAAGTGACCATAGGTTTTTCACCCAATGCCCAACAGAATTCCTCAAAGTCCAGGGGATACATTTTCATCTGCCGTTCCTCGGAAGGAATCACAATGTCCTTGACGTTTTCCTTAATGGAAATCAGCGAACCGGTTTCCATATAGTCATAGCGCCCATCGGCAACCAGGTACTTAATGGCCTCTCTGGCTTTGGGGAACAGCTGCACTTCATCGAAGATGATCACGCTGTCCCGTTCGTGCAGTTGGACACCATACTGGACAGACAGCAGCATGAAGAATGTGTCCAGGTCATTCAAATACAGCTGGAAGTATTCCTTTACATCACTGGATGCTTTCGCAAAGTCAATCAGAATATAGCTTTTGTACTCGTTCTTTGCGAACTCCTCTACAACTGTGGACTTTCCGATTCGCCGCGCTCCCTCGACCAACAGTGCTTTCTTACCGGCACACTCTGTTTTCCAGGCCAGGAACTTGTCGTAAATCTTTCGCTTGAATAGCATACTGTTCACCTCTACGGGTATTCTAACACAGGTTTCTACAATACGCAATATTAAAATCGCAAAAAGTTTCGACAATACGCAGGTTTATAGCGGCGGGAATTTACAGCAATACGCAGGTTTATCACATTCAAAACTCCGGGATCAAATCCAGTTTTTCAAAGGCATCATCTGTAATCCGGCTGAGCTTGTAGACAGCGCTATCCGTGAGCGTTCTAAGCTCCTGCTCATCTTCATCCAGATAGGTACGCATTTCCACAAGGGCGTGAATCAGCCCCAAACGACTTCCGGGGTTGTAGATGCTTATAAGCTGCTGTTCTTCAAAGGTGAAATCATTCATGTTCAAAGCTCCTGTTCTTTTGATTTTTGGGGTTTGGCTTTGCGCTGGGGCTGCTGCGGCTGGTCTTTGAGTTTTTCCAGAACGGAGGGCTTTTTCTCTCGGTGGACGGCATCTGCCAAATCCATCAGGGAAATGGGCTGGCCGGATTTGGCTTGCTGTTCCAGATCGGCTACCGTGGGCTGCTTGCCGTTGTTGATGATACCGTCGATCATGCCGTAATCATCCTCCATGGACATTTCCGCTGCCTTCAGATAGTTTTCCTGCCGGAAGTCGGGCAGCTCCTTGAAACCCACGCTGTCGCAGTAGTGGTAGGATACCACACCGTCCTGCTTGATGGCAACGATGTCGCTGACGCTCAAGGACGGGCTGTGATAATCTGCCGGACGATGGAGGTTAAACTGTTCAAAGATTGCCTCCAGCTTGGCATCGATGCTGCCGGTGGCGGTCAGCGGTGCGGTGTAGATCAGGTCATAGCTGCCGCGCGCAATGGCTTTCCCATGAGACTGCATCCAGTCCATGTTCATAAACCGCACATTGCCGGGATCGTCACGCTTTACCTGGTAGATGGCAAAGCAGTCACCCCCATGAGCGAGGAAGGCTTTCTCCCGCTCCTCCTGATGCTGCTGGCGCTCCAAGATTTTTTTGTGGAACATAGGGCTTTGCTCCCATTCCTCACGGGAAACAGCGAACATCGTGCCGGAGGCTTGGGTATCCAATTCCTCCCGGTCAAACAGCATCTCTGCATTGCCGCCGTCCACGATGGCGTACACGCTCAAATCCTGATCGTACAGTTCCGCTGCCCATTCTCTGGACAGGGGCAGCATATCCCCATCCAAATAGCCGCAGGCTTCCAGATCAGCTGCTTTCAGGGATTCATCCGGCATGGGGTATTCGTCCAGCACCTGCTCTGGGGTGTCCGGTGAGGGGGCTTCCGGTGGAACGTTTGCTTCAACCGTCTGAACAGTTGCGGCGTTATCCGGCACCCGGGGTTGCTCCTGTGCAGGGGCATCTGCTGCCAGATCAATGCCTTGCTCCTTGCAAATCTCCCGATAATGCTGCTCAATCCCGGAAATCAGCTCCGAGGAGGTCTTGTTTATGGTTTCCAGACTGGCACGGAGTTCCTTCAGCTCCTTGCCTTGGGACCAGGAAGCGATATAACCGAAGCTGTTGTCGGCGGTTTCAATGCCGAAATACTGACAGACGGCGTAGGAAATGCTTTCCGCTTCCACTTCCTCAGTATTCCTGTCTTTTTCTCCCGGCACAAGGATGGTTTCCCCATCGTCTGCCAGCTCCGTCATTTTCTCATAGTTGTGGAGCCGGGAATGGGCCATTTCATGAATGGCAGCGCAGACGGTCTGCACCTGGCTCATACCTTCCCGGAGAAAAATAGCTTGCTTTTCCAGATGAAAATAGCCGTCCATGCCGGGTTCCATCGGCTCTATGGTAATGGGCACCTGAGATGTCCGGCGCAGAGCCTCCATGAAAACCTCATACTGCGCCACATCCCCGGTCAGACTGAAGGAAATCTGCGGCAGCGGTTTACCCTCCGTCTGAGCCACATCGAATACGGACACCACCTTGAACATAGGAATGGTGACTTCCTTTTCCTCTGTAATGGGTTTCCCTTCATCGTCCAGCATAGGCAGCTTGGTGTCCGGGTCCAGCTTCTCCTTATCCACCTTGATTTTGTAGGGGGTGGGAGCAAGAATCTGGATGCCCTTTTCGCCCTTTTTCACATGACGCCCGAAGCTGTTCTTCCACTTGCTGAAGCCAGCCACCAGCGTGGCATCGGGCCGCTGGGCATGGATCAGCATGACATTATTCAGGGAATACTTGTGAAAGCGGCTCATGGTGGTAAGGTAGTTCCGGTAGCGGTCACTTTCAAACAGTTCCATGATGCCTTTTTCAATGCCAGCCGTGATCTCTTTGATGCGCTCCTTGCTGGATTGTTTTTCGGACAAATTTGATCGCTCCTTTCTTTGATTTGACTGCTCCCCATGTGACATAGATGGGTCACACAGGGAGCTTTCTCCGCATATAAAAGCCGATTTTGGCTTTCCGAATGTAAATACATATACCCCTGCGGAAGTGGGTGAAAAAGTCATTAGTATCACCCACTTTTTTGGCCCTTAAATGCGGAGATTCCAATACTGAACGCGCTTCCTTTCGGCATCCCGACGCCTGCGTTCCTGAACGGAACACGCAGGACAATACTTTGCTCGGTGAGATTTGGACAGGACAGGCTTTCCACAGATGACACAGCGTTTCCTCGGCTGGGTATGGAGAATGGATGCTTCCAGTGCCGGGTCATTGGGCAATACGGCATTTCGGAACCACTTGCAGTTCAGGGAGTAGGAGATCCACTGTGGGCAGACATTGCAGAACGACCAGTCAAAGAGCAGGCAGCTCCCATTGTCATAATTGCAGCAGCGGCTGCGTATCAGCTTTCGCACCTGCTTCAGCTGCTCGTCATTCATCCGGGGCAGATCAGCCATTGCCAAACACCAGCTTGAACCGTACCCGATCCCCATCATCTTCCAGAACCACGGCAGCATCGTAGACCTTCCCGGTTTTGGAGGAAACACAACCCTTCAGCGGGGCGCGGCCTTTCTCCAGCAGGAGCTGGGCAGTTTTTCTGTCCAAGGTTTTCTGCTTGAGGGTAAAGAACCGGCTGTCTCGCCACAGAACAAATTTACAGTCTTTGTTCGTGCAGAAGTATCCCTTGCTGCGCTCGATCACCGGCCTGCCGCACCGGGGACATTTGCCCACGGTGTTTTCGGCGGAGGGGAACAGAATATCCGCGCCGGAAACCGGGCGGTAATCCCTGACCAGATCGGTGAGCATACCCTGAATGCCGTCCAGAAAGTCCTCCGGCTCCAGTTCGCCCTTCTGAACCTGGGACAGCCGATTCTCCCATTCTGCTGTCAGCAGCGGCGATTGAAGCTGTTCCGGCAAGACCGTAATCAGGGCATTGCCCAGAGCCGTGGGAATCAGAATGGTCTGCTTTTTCGCCTTTCGACGCTCTACCATGCCTGTGGAAACCAGCTTTTCCAGAATCCCAGCACGGGTGGCAGGAGTTCCAAGTCCCTTGCGTTCGGCATCCTCCGGCATATCTTTCGTCCCTGCCGTTTCCATGGAGGACAGCAGAAGATCTTCTGTAAAGTGCTTGGGCGGCTGGGTTTTCCCTTCCTTGACGGACACCTTGCTGGGGTTCAGTATCTGTCCAACTTCCAGACCGGAAAACCACTTCTGTGGGATGCTTTTCTGACAGTATTTCTTCCACCCAGCATCCAGCAGCATCTTCATGGTGGTCTTGAAGGTTTCCCCGCAGGTGATGGAGATTTCTGCTTCCCGGTAGCGATAGGCTCCGCTGACCGCCATCAGCACCTGCCGGGAGATCAGCTTCAGGATGTTCTGCTCCGCCGTAGGAAGTGTGGACAAATCCAGTTCTCCCGCCGCCATGGTGGGCAGGATGGCATGGTGATCGGATACCTTTTTGGAGTTGCACACCTGCTGCGCCAGAATATCACTGGGAGCTTCCACACCGTAGATTCCGGCAGCGCACAGGACAATTGCCGGGACACTTCCCAGCATATCGTCCGTGAGATAGCGGCTGTCTGTCCGGGGATAGGTACACAGCTTCTTTTCATAGAGGGATTGCAGATAGTCCAGTGTCTGCTGGGCGGTGTAGCCCAAAAGCCGGTTGGCATCCCGCTGGAGGGTGGTCAGGTCATAGAGTGCAGGGGCTTTTTCCTCCTTATCGCTGTGGCGAATGTCGGAAACCACAGCATTCTGATTCTGGCATTTCTTCGCCAGCTGCTGAGCTTCCGTTCTGTCCGGGAATTTCTTGCTGGAAACGGTGAAATCCGGGAAATCCAGATTCACGGTGAAGAAATCTTCGGGAACGAAAGCGGAGATTTCCGATTCCCGCTGCACCAGCAGGGACAGCGTGGGAGACATGACCCTGCCCACATTCAGCTTCGTGCCGTACAGCAGAGAAAAGTACCGGGTGGCGTTGATGCCCACCAGCCAGTCCGCCTTGGCTCGGCACAGGGCGCTTTTGTACAACCCATCAAAGTCAGAGCCGGGACGAAGATTCTGCAATCCATCCCGGATGGCTTCATCCTCCATAGAGGAAATCCACAGCCGTTTCATAGGCTTCTGGCAGTCAGCCAGATAGTAGACACTTCGGAAAATCAGCTCGCCCTCCCGTCCGGCATCGCAGGCGTTGATAACTTCGGTCACATCCTCCCGGTTCATCAGCTCCTTCAGGACGGAAAACTGATCCCGCTTATCGGGGAAAATCTCAAAGCGGAAGGGGCATGGCAGGATGGGTAAATCCTCCCGCTTCCATTTGGCGTAGCGTTCGTCGTACACGCTGGCATCGGCAAGCCCCGCCAGATGGCCAAAACACCAAGATACCAGAAAGCCGTTTCCTTCCAGATAGCCGTCCTTTCTAGTAGTAACGCCCAGAATCCTGGACAAGCTCTGTGCGACCGAGGGTTTCTCAGCAATCACAAGCTGCATACTGTCACCTCCAGAGAAGCACCCCTGCGCACCTCACGGTGGCAGGGGTGAACGCAGCCGTCGCCGTAGCGCTGACAGCCATAGCAAAGGTGATCTGTGGGGAGGACAGGTTTTCTGTCCTCCCGCTGGGGATGGGGCTTGCTGGTCATCATCTTTTCATAGAACCGGGACTTCCCGGTGGTGAAGTAACTCATTTGGATTCCGCTTTCTCCTTTTCTTCATAGGGTTCAAAGTCGGCATAGTCCTCGTCATCCTCGTCAATGCCGTAGTCATAGTCATCCAGATCGGTGTCACCCTTGGTTTTGGGGTTGGGCATCTTATTTTTCAGGAAGTACCAGCCCACGACGCCGACCATGACAATCATTAGCAGCACAGCCAGAACAGCGCCGGAATTGGATTTCTTTTCCGGCTCCTTCACCGGCTCTGTCGCGGGGATGGTGGGTTCCTCAAAGGATTCCGGCTCTCTGCCCACGCACTCGGTCATATTCTTGGCGCAGATGGGGCAGGTGGTATTCACATGACCGGCGTAACAACGGTCAATGCAGCCGCAGACTTCCACTTTCTCACCGTCCTCCAGCAGCGCCTGCAAATCCGCATCGTCCACCTTGTTCAGGAAATAGGTGCTGAACTGCTCACTTTTTTCATCCACAGGGGCATCGTAGTCGATGATGATGTAGAAAATCTCCCCGTTGCGGGTTTCAATGGTAATGAACTGCTTGTTGGTGTCCGCATGGAACTGGAGATCTTTCGCAATGGCATTTCCCTCCGTGAAGGGTTCCACCGGTTTCACCGTCGGGGTAGTGGGAGCTGTGGTGGCAGGCGGCTGGGTTTCCGGCGGCGTGGTAGGCTTTGGTGCAGTGGGCTTTGGTGTCGGCTGCGTGGGAGGGGGTTCTGTGGGATCAGATGTGTAGATAATCACATCACCCTTGGGGGGATTGGCTTCGGCGGATGCTGTGATGGTCAGAAAGGACATACACAGCAACAGCACCGCCAGCAGAGTGAAAAAGCGGCGATTAAGCCTCAATGGAAACATCCTCCTTTTCCTTGGTTTCGGTGATATTGGGCGCAGCCTGGACTTTTGCCAGCAGGTCGGACAGGGATTCCGGGGACAGACCGCACTCCCGAACCATGCCGATGATGTCAATGTTCTCCAGCTCCTGAATCTGCTTTTTCAGTTCTGCGTTTCGGGACTGGAGCTTGCTGATTTTCTCCGTGTTCTTTTCCAGCTCGGCACGGAGCTTTTGCAGTTTGGGATTCATAGAATCACGCTCCTTATTAGGGCAGACGCCCAAATGTGAAAAAATGGGACTGCCAATATTGGGTGTTGATATTTGTGTAAGAAATGGGATTTCCGCAGTGAATCATTCGGTTTTCTCCCACATAAATGCCTACATGGGAAACACCATTTGTTTTGTAGGTGCCCTTGAAGAACACCAGATCACCGGGACGGGCGTTGCGCCGGGAAACCGGGGTGCAGAGGTTGTACAGCCCTTGCGCGCTGATTCTGCCGACCCGCCAGCCGCTGTGATTGAGAACCCAGCATACGAAGCCAGAGCAGTCAAAGGAAGTGCTGGGATTGCTGCCGCCCCAGATATAGGGGTAACCCAGATACTTTTCCGCTTCCTTTATCATGGCGGCGAACCGGGCGTTTTCCAGAGCCTCCGGCGGAAGGTCATACTTGGTGTAACCCTCGATCAGCATCTGCCGAATGTAGTCTGAATCCGGGAACAGGTCGGGGCGGTTGCCAAGCGTAGCCATATAGATGGCGTAACGACCCAGCGTTTCCTCGTTCATCACATACACGGGGACATGGCTGAGATCGAAGTTTTCCAGCTTGACGGTGACGCTCCTGTAGGTGTAGGGAACCTGGGTTTCATACTCGTATTCCTCCATAATGGGGTCGCCCCACCGGTCATACAGATAGGCCCCGGTGACGGGATCACGGGCATGGCGTTCCCCGGTGACGGTTTCCGTCCGATAGCGGGTTTCACTCTCCACGGTTTCCGTGAGGATGTACTGTTTTTCAAACAGCATTTCCAGCGTTCCCATAACCTGCGGCAATGTCCACTCGCCGGGGTGCATGGCGGACAGAATCGCCGTCAGCACATAGGGGTCATGCCCGATGTCGTCCAGCGCATAGTGGTACTCGTCATAGTCATGGGTTTGCTCATAGTGGTCCAGCTTTTGCTGCAATGCCTGTTCCATGGCGCAGTAGGCTGCTTCCGCACCCACAATATCATCGTCAGCGGCGGCATAGCTGCCGGCAGCGATTCCAGCACCGATGCCCTCCACCATCATGGAGCAGGAGGACACAGCGTTGAGCAGGAATGCCAGAATCAGCAGGATACCGAGGACGGCGGCAAACCCTTTTCGATGCCGCGCCACGAAAGTTACCGCCTGTTCCGACTTTTTGACAGCTTCCTTTGCAGCCCGAGCGCTGCCCTCCACTGTACTGCGTCCGGCTTTCTGGGCAGCATACTGGCGCTTGATTGCCTGCTTTTGACGCCACCGGGACAGGGGATTGCTGGCGGGGTGTTCCACCTCTGCTTTCTTTTGCAGGGCATGGATATTGGCTTTCTCCAGTTTCTTTTCCGCACGGGCGGCGGCACGATAGGGCTGGAGCTGGGCGGAATGGTGGGCTTCCTGAAGCAGATTGGCAGAAGAATCCACGGTATCTGCGGCATGATCCGCAGCTTCCACACCCACATTGTCATCCTCAGAATCCCGGATTTCCCGGCGGATCTGCCTGCGGACAGCGGCGGTGGGGGCGTCGGTAACTTTGAGCTGGGAGGGCGGCTTTTTCTCCGTTTCCTCAAAATGCAGCCTGACCTTGATTTTGCCATTGCTGTTGTCGGCGATCAGCTCCGGCTTGACCACCTTCTTTGTGGGGATTTTGGCCTGGGCTTTTTCCGCCTTGTCGGCAGCCTTTTCCGCTTTCTGAACGGCTTCTCCCATTACTGGGTCAAGCCGCTCTTTTTCAGTAAATTTCAGCCGGGATTCACGCAAAAATACCACCTGCCAGAGTTACCGAGGTATGGGTGTTCCTCATTCTTCCGTATCCTCCTTCTTGTCTGACGGGCGAGTGGTCATAAGGCGGTACAGCTCCGTATCCTTGGGGAAGTTGTCCACAAAGGGCACAATGGTATCGCCATAGAACAGCAGACCTTCACCGGCGTTGGAGTGGGTCACATAGGAAAGCTGATGGGGAGAAATGCCAAGCTGTTGAGCGAGAATCTTCCGGTCACCGGCGGCTTGGTTGAGCATATAGATGAAATCCGAGTTTTCAAATATGTTTTCAACCTCTCGGCTGGCCAGCAAATCCTTGACATTCTGGGTGATGCCCGTGGGAATACCACCCCACTTACGGAACCGCTTCCAGATTTCCACGGAGTAAGCGGCGGTCTGCTCCTCCTTCAGCAGCAGATGGAATTCGTCGATGTAGTACCGGGTGGATTTTTGGACTTCCCGGTTGATGGTGACACGGTTCCAGACCTGATCCTGGACAATCAGCATACCGATTTTCTTGAGCTGCTTGCCCAGCTCCTTGATGTCGTAGCAAACCACCCGGTTGCTCACATCCACATCGGTCTGGTGATTGAACACATTCAGAGAACCGGTGACATAGATTTCCAGCGCAGTGGCAACGAACTGAGCTTCCTTTTCCTCCTGCTTGCGCAAACAGTTATAGAGATCACCGAGGATGGGCATATTTTCCGGCTTGGGATCATTGAGGTAGTCCTGATACACCATCCGCACACAGCGGTCAATGATGGTTTTCTCCACAGGCTTCAAGCCGTCCTTGCCGCCCACGATCAGCTCACACAGGGAGAGAATGAAGTCCGATTTCAAAGAAAGCGGATTTTCCTCGTCGCTGTAATTGAGGTTGATGTCCATGGGGTTGATGTGGTGCTTGGAGGTGGGAGAAATCTTGATGACCTGTCCCTCCAGACGCTGCACCAGGGGGAAGTATTCTCCCTCGGGATCGCAGATCATAATATCGTCGTTTGTCACCAGAAAAACATTGGCAATTTCCCGTTTGGCGGAGAAAGACTTGCCGGAACCGGGGGTGCCGAGAATCAGACCGTTGGGATTTTTCAGCAGTTTCCGATCCACCATAATGATGTTGTTACTTAGGGCGTTGATGCCATAGTACAGTGCCTCCGGGCTGTCCTGATACAGCTCCTGGGTGGTAAAGGGAACGAAGATTCCCACGCCGGAGGAGGTCAGACCCCGCTGAATCTCAATCTGGTTCAGTCCCAGGGGCAGACTGCTGACCATGCCTTCTTCCTGCTGATAGTCCAGTGCCGTAATGCTGCAATTATATTTCTGGGCAATGGAATTTGTCTGAAACACATTGTTGTCCAGTTGGCGCTTGGTGTCGGCGGTGTTGAGAATCAGGAATGTCACAAGGAACATACGCTGGTTCCGGCTTTGCAGATCGGACAGCAGCTTTTTTGCTTCCGCACCATAGGTGGCAAGGTCGGAGGGAATGATGTCCATGTCATATCCGGCACGGACAGCTTTTTTCTGCTCCTCAATCTTGCTCTTGTCCAGATCGGTGATGGTGCGCTTGATGGTCTTGATGGCTTTTGTCTGATCCACGGACTGCACATGGATGTTGACCACAATGCTGCTTTCAATATCCAGAAAGTCCTTGAGAATCCGGTCACTCAGCTCCGGTGCCAGAATTTGCAGGAAACTGACGGAAGCGAACTTCTTACCCATGCGGAAATCCTTCGCCCGGTTAAAGAGGAACGAGCTGGGGGAAATGTAATCCTTGGTGGACAGCCCGGAACGGGGCAGATCTTCCCACCGGAAAGCAAAAGACTCCGGCGTGTCCATGCGCAGAATGTCATGGAGAACCCGGAGCCGTTCCTGTCCGTTCAGCACCTCGGCGCTGACACCCAGTCGTTTGAAGTTGTTGAGGATGTCCGTTTCAATGCGCTCTAAGCGGGGCTTGGCAGAGCGGATGTTGTCGGCATCAATGCCAAAGGTGAGATACTTGGTTTTCACGATGCCGTTGTTTCCCTTTGCCTGCTGCACCTCAATAATTTTAGACAGCTCCCGCTGGATGCTTTCAAACTGGTCAGAGCGCAGCGGGATTGGCCGGGCAAAGGATTCCCGCAGGGCAGTCAGATTCACAAAGGAAAACTGGAATTTGATGGAGCTGTCAAAATAGTTGAGGAAATCACACCAGCCGTCGAAGATGGCCTGCTTGTCCTCATTGTCCGAGAGCTGATAGTTGATGTCCCAGAACTGGATGGTTTTGGTGAAGTGGGTGGGCGTGACCTGACAGATCCCGTCTACACGAATTTGCAGGTAGGGAATGCTGTCCTGTGCGGACAGTTCCTTCTTATCTGTCCGATTTGCCCTTGCGATTGCGGTCTTTATCTCTTTTTGCTGGGTGCGGGACAGCTTTCTTTGGGTGGACAATCCGATATACCTCCTTATCTAACTGGTTTTGCCGCTCAACGACGGTATAGAAATTGTTGGTTTTGTAGGGGCGCTTCTTGGGGCGAAGCACCAGCACCCGAACCATGTTGCGGATGATGTCCTCCAGATGCTGTCCGTTCTTTTCGTACAAGGCGAACAGAAAGGAGGGCAGCATGGTGAGGATCATGAGCATGGCGGCAGAGGAATTGCCCAGCGGCTCCTTGGCTGCAAAATACAGGGGGACGCCAATGAGCAGGCCGAGGCTGAAACAGATCAGCTGCCGCTTGGTCAGATTAAAAAGAATCTTGCTTTTGACTTTGGTGAGGTCTTTGGGGACGGTTACATAGGGCATTTTTTACCTCCTTAGTGGGCATTGAATACGGAGCGGGCAAGGCTGCTGGTCTTGAATAGGCAGAAGCATAGCAGCACCGTGTAACCCATGCAGGTCCAGATGGCGGTGCTTATATCGGTGGATACGGAGATGTTCTGCACCAGCACCGAGTAGATCGCCACGCAGACCACAATGAGAAACGCCTGGAAGCCCAGGGAAAAGAGGGTGCGCAGATAATTCTGCCCCATCTGGCCCCATTCCCGGTTGACCATAGTCGCCATGGGAATGGGTGCTACGGAGGTGACGAGGAACACTTCGATCATTCGTCCATAGGTAATGATGAAAATGCAGATGGTGATGGCCCAGGTGCATAGTCCCACGAACAAAGATTGGAACCAAAGTCCAAACAGCGGTCCCAATTCCATTTCATTCAGTCTGCTTTCCAGTCCGCCGACCACAGAGGAGATGTCGATATTGGTCTGCCCAACGATCACCCCGGCGGCGCTGCTGACGACACTTTGGGAAGCCTCAAAAATGCCCATGACAATATCCCAGGTGTGGGTGACGATGACCACAGCACAGGCGGATTTGAATACCCATTTGAAGAACATCCAGGTATCCACATCGTTCAGGTTGTTGCGGTCTGTGATGAGCTGAATCAGCTCCAGGGTCATAACGATGGCCAGGATCGCCCCGGCGATAGGAAGGATCACGGTATTGGAAAGATTCTGGATCATGGTAAAAATCCCACTGTTCCAGCTCTGAGGTGTCATACCTACCTGACCGACGATGTTGCCCACCTGTTCATTGGTGGAATCAAACATACCGGACAGATTGCTGACAATGCCGCTGATGAGGATCTCTTTCAGCCAATCCGTAATACTGTCCCAGATAAAATCCATAGAGTTACCTCCAATCGATCAAGATGTGGGAAATGTGGTCGGTTCGGAGCGCTCACAGTAGACCACATATCGCTGCCGCCCTCCGGAGGCGTAGGGATGACAGGTAAGCAGTGTCAGAAGCTCCCGCCCAGGCTGAATCAGGATTTCCTCCACATCACTGGGGTCGATGACTCGAATTTCACAGACCCGGTAGTTCAGCGTTTCCCAGAGATTGGTCACGGACACCCGGTCCCCAACATGGAGCTGATCCAGATAGCGGAAGTAGCTTGCTCCGCTGTAGCCACGGTGGCCCGCAATGACGCAGTTGGTATCCATGCCGCCAATGGGCAGGCTAGTCTGGCTCAAATGGGCGGCCCCGTCTGCCATATGCTGTTCCGTGGCTCCAAGGTAGATGGGCATTTCCAGATCAATGGCGGGGATGCATAGAACACCGAAGATTTCATCCGGGAGGCCGTAGTCCGCAAGACGGAAGCTGGCTTTCTGGTAGTCATAGGCGCAGGATAATCCAGATTGCCCCTGGGCAGCAATGCTCTGGTTGTACCGGACCATATCTTCCCAAAGCTCCGGGTATGGTTTGACTTTCTCCGGTGCTGTGGAATCGATAATGACAGTGGTAGTGGGCAGCTCCGGCTCATCCCGTTCAAGGAAATCTTTTGCAGTGCTGGCAATAGAGCTGTCCACGGCGGCACCCCAAATATAGGGGTACAAAATGGCGGCCAACCCAGCGAGGAACACCAGCAGCATAGCCGTAATGAGCAGCCCCCGCAGTTTACCGTTTCGCATAGCGGCCTCCTTTGCGGTGCGGGGGATGCTTCTTTATCCGCACAACCAGAAAAACGATTGCAGATACTCCTACGGCAGCAGCACAGCCAAACAGTAACCCTTGCAGGTACTTGGCTTCCCAGGTAGATGCAGCCTGTTCGGTAGCGGTATTTTCTTCTTCCAGCACCGCAGCCTCCTCATACGGAATCCGGGAACCCCGCACCAGTAGCCGGTGGGTATTGACACCATAGGGGGTGCAGGTTACAAGCGTACACAGGTCCTCGCCGGGGACGATGCCCAGAAGGTCCGTTTCATAGGGCAGGACGGTGTTTATCTCCGTCACCTGATACGCCAGGGTTTCGTTCAGCACGTTCAGATAGAACACATCTCCTGGGATCAGCTGTTCCAGGTCGGTGAACATTTTCTGACTTGCCATGCCGCTGTGACCGGAGAGAATGGTATGTGTGTTTTCACCGCCTACAGGGAGAGAGCTGCCCAACAGATGCCCAATGCCCCGTTCCAGAGAATCATTCTCCGTGCCGTGGTAGATAGGCAGCTTGACGCTGATTTTGGGAATTTCCACATAACCCATGATGCCGTTTCCGGCAACATCGAGCTGGCTGTCGTAGTCGGCAGATGCAGCCTGCAAGCCCTCTTGGCTGTAGGCTTCTGTTGCGCCGGGGACAAGGCTACGGTTGTAGGCATCGGCAAGCTCCTTTGCCTTGAGAAGTTCGCTGTCATCCGCCTGCTCCATAACCTCCTGATAAGCAGTGTGAATCTGGGAGGCATACTTTTGGTTTACATAATTACTTATAACAGGATACAAAGTCAGCCCCAGTGCCAGCAGGAACGCCATGACCGCCAGAGCGATTGTGATACGCTTTTGCTTCGTAAGGAACCCTCCTTTTTCGGGATAGCCCCGGAGGATTAACCCTCCGGGGCAGATGAAATTAGACAGAGCGCTTCTTCCGGCTGACCAGTGCAATAACGGATACAGCGCCAACCATCAGCAGAATTCCGACCACAGTAAACATCATAGTTCCGTTGTCACCGGTCTTGGGCAGGTCAAAGCCACGGGTGTTGACCACGGTCAAAGGAGCCTCGGCGTTGGTGCTGCCGTTGTCCTCCACCATGTTGACGTTCTTGCCGCTGACAGTAGCGGAAGCGGTCAGCAACTTGTGTTCCAGATGCTTCTGGGGGATGTTCTTCAGATCGGCGTCACTCTGAATGACCTGGGCATAGCGAGGATCGTTCTGGATCAGACCCAGCGCATCGGAAGAATAGACGGTGCAGCTATCAGCACTTTCCTTCTGGGAGATCACCACCTCAATATCCTGTTTCAGCAGTACATAGCCGCTGTCCGTGCGAACTTCGGTCATGGTATAGGTATCGTCCTCCAACCCCTTAATGAGAATCCGGCCCTTGGTATCGCCGGTTTTCACGGGAACAAAGTGGGTGGCATCTTCCTTGCTTTCGGTATGTCCGGTCACATAGTAAACGCCTTCGTCCTCATTCAGCTGAGCCTTTACAAAGTAATTATCGGTTTTGTTCTGTACCAGAAACGCCACCTTGGAGAAATCGCCCTTGCCATCGGAGAACAGCTTGGTCAGGTCAATGCCGTAGCTGAACACATGGCAGTCATCCACCAGAGTATCGTAGTAATTCTGGGAGCTGC
>ENA-ORPF01001428-ORPF01001428.1-human-gut-metagenome-genome-assembly--contig:-NODE-1428-length-19516-cov-3.170957_pt1 | contig 19516 bp, 36 predicted proteins | sample MGYA00242140_ERZ509070 | MGnify/ENA primary metagenome ERZ509070 (study PRJEB26280, sample SAMEA2338713) | human gut metagenome | biome: human gut; feature: human-associated habitat; material: faeces... | reverse complement strand
CTTGGCTTCCTTCATGGCAAGGTTGGCAAAGTTGCCGGAATTGATGTAATCCGCCTTGCCGGTTTTGTAGCCGGAGAGCAGGTTCAGCGGCACCTGCGCAAACTGCATCGACGCGCCGCCCTGCAAAAAGAGCACCTTGTAGTTTTCGGGAATGTGCATCAGCGTTCTCAGATCCGCTTCCGCCTTTGCTATGATCCCCTCGTACATTTTAGATCGGTGACTCATCTCCATGACGGACATTCCCGTGTCGCCGTAACAAACGAGCTCACTCTGGGCCTTTTCGAGTACGGGCAGGGGCAGCATAGAGGGGCCGGCCGAAAAATTGTAGACGCGGTTCATAACAACATCCTCCTAAAAACGCGGTGGTGTTTGAAAGTACGACGAGTATCCTTCTGCGCGTTTCTACCATTATACACGGTTTGCAGAAAATTGACAATCTTTTATTTATCGCTTTAGCAAGATAAATTGCGATTTAACACAAAACAATATATATCCTGCATTTTTAGCGATAAATGCGGACGGATATGCATGATTTTGCATGATACAAAATAAAACACTGCGCAAATACTTATGCGAATAAATGAATACGATCTATCTTTATGCAGACGGTCCGCCGGAAATGCAGAAAAAACCCCTGCCCCATAAGAAAAAGGGAAGGGGAAAGACGATAGACTGGAAACGCATTTTTGAGTTCGCAATATCGCAGAAACAAAATCGAGTGTGGAAAAATGAAAAGCAAGGAAAGACAACAGGGGCAGGAGGTCTCTCGGACGAAGAGCGGGCTGTGTTTGAGCGCATCCTCGGCGCCAGCCGCCCTGTATAGCCCGGTGGATGGAATGAGGACGTGTAGGGCTATGTCCACGCCGATCAAATGCGCTCAGTCGGGAATGGAATCCCTGTCGGGGCTTCGGCGAATCCACGGAGACGAGCTCGTTATATCCTGTATGGCGCTATGGATCGACGATCTGCAATCGTTTCTCAACATATCCGCCAAGATGAACAGGTTTCAAATCATCGAGACGTGTTCCATGATCCTGGAGGATTTCTACGCGCTAAACCTGGCAGACGTACGACTTGTGATGACGCGAGCCAAAAAAGGACAATACGGCGCATTATACGGGCGTCTCGACGGGCAGATAGTCTACCAGTGGTTCGCGGAATACTTCGACGAGCGGTGCGCAGAATGCGGCCGGATAGCAGACGCCGAGGCAAAGGTGAGGGATTCCCAGCTCGCGGCTATGTCGCCGGAGCAAAAAAAGAAGATCCTGGAATTATGGAGCAAACAAAAAAAATCACAAAAATGAAACAGGAGACAAAAGCAACCATCGCCTATTTGGCGGCAATCATTTTCGTTATCATCTGCATCGCATTGATGACTGTGACCCCCGCGTATGGCCAAAATCAAACGGTGATAAAGGATTCCAAGGGGGAAGTGGTGTACGTCAAAATCAAGACGGCCAGCGGGTACATTGTCAAGGACAAAAACGGCGTCCTGCTTTACACCGTGGTAGAGAACGACACGGAAAAGAGAGTTTACGACGCCTCCGGACGTCTAATTTCGGTAGAGAAAAAAGCGAAAAAATGAAGACTATGAAAGATCAAGTAACGAGCATCGAGCAGTCGAAGCGGCTGATCGAGATGGGAGTGCCCGCAGATAAGGCGAACATGGTGTGGCTGGCTCCCATAGACCTAAACGAATATTATCTAACTACAAAGATGGGATACTGTTGCCCGGACGAGCGAGATATACCAGCTTTCACGGTCGCCGACCTGCTGGAAAAGGTGTTTCCTAATGTGATTCAGGACGCCCACAACACTTACGAACTGACACTGGAAGCAGTGGTTGGCGGTGGATGGAGATTCTGTTACACCCCCGTACTTACCCCATTAGAAGCCGATAATATTGGGGATGAAATGGGCGATAACCTGATAGAACTTCTGTGCAACCGTATTGAGTGGATAGTGTCTAACGGCTATAAACTGAACATATGAAACTGCCTATCGAGGTTCACAACAAGTTGATCCCGTTCAAGGGATTCAGTTGGGTAACATGGCTTTTATGGTCTTTTACCCGGAAGCCGATGGCGTGGAGCATGGACGAGACTACGCGCCGCCATGAAGGAATCCACTGCGCCCAGCAGATCGAACTGACCGTGCTGTTCGCGGCAATCCTCCTGCCCGTCGCCATCAGCTACTCGTTCGCTTGGTGGGGCTGGGTGCTTACGGTGGTCGGCATTCTCTTCGCCGGATGGATTTGCTACGGCATTTCGTGGCTGATCGAAGTGATTATCCCGCCTTATCCGGGCGCATACTACTACACCTGCTTCGAGACCGAGGCGTACAACCACGAGGATGATCCGGACTACTTGAAGCGGCGCATACCGTTCTGGGGCTGGATTTCCTGCATACCGAATCGGAAAGTTAAACACAAGTAACGTTACGATGGAAACAGACAAGAAAATACTCGATGCATGTTGCGGCAGCCGGATGTGCTGGTTCGACAAGGGCAATCCTGATGCCTTGTTCCTGGATTGCCGCAGCGAGGAGCACACCCTTTGCGATGGGCGCATGTTGGAGATTAAGCCCGATGTAGTCGGGGACTTCCGCAAGATGCCGTTTCCCGACAATGCGTTCTATCTCGTCCTGTTCGATCCTCCCCATCTGAATAAACTTGGCGAATCGTCATGGATAGCCAAGAAATACGGCCGTCTGCTGCCCTCGTGGAAGGATGATATTCGGCAGGGATTTGAAGAATGTATGCGCGTTCTTAAGCCCAACGGAACGCTCATATTCAAATGGAATGAGGAGCAGATAAAAGTGCGGCAGATATTGGACATTATTCCATACAATCCGCTGTTTGGACATCCGACAGGACGGAGCGGCAAAACATTATGGATGTGTTTTATGAAAAATTAAACACAAAAGATAACCAACCATGAAAAGCGAAAAAGCAAAACAAAGGCTATATGAATCATTTACATTCAACAGCAATATCGGTATCGACCGAAAAGCGGCCATCGAAGCTGTTGAACTTGCCGAGCAGGAGGCCGAGGAGCGGATGCGGGCGAAAGCGATTGAGGCGTATTGCCAAGATTGCGGTTGTAGGGTAGAAAATGAATGTGGGATAGATTCGGATAGTTGTATAGCATTCCGAACTTTCATCCAAAAACTGAGCGAGAAATGAAAACGACTGAGGAAAGAGCAAAAGAATACGCGCATCAATACCGACGAGATGTACATGACTTAAAAGGTGAACGAGCCGATGCGGCCTTTGCGGCATATTGTCAGGGTGCTGAAGATGAGCATAAAGAGTTGACGCGCTGGTACGACCCAAAAGAGGAATTGCCGGATGGCAATCGAGATGTTTTAATTAAAACAACGTTATGCACAAAATACCGCATAGCCTTCTACAAGGCAAATGAGACACGGAATTATCATTGGCACGAGAACAATGGAGCTATTGACGATGATATGGTTATCGGATGGCGGGAGATTCAAGAATAAGGCAAGACTATGACAAAAGCATCATTTGACACAATAGGCGGACTGTTGATCGCCTTTGTTGCGGGAAACTTAGCGCAACACGACTACTCGGTGGCGGATTGGTGGAGGTTTGCGCTGCACGTTATTTTTACTGTTGCGGGAATTTGGATGTTCAGCGACGGATATAGCAATTTGCCGAAAAAATAAAACATGACACCGAAGGAACTTTACGACTGGGCGGTCGAGCGTGGAGCCGAGGACTACCATATTATGGTGGATGGTGATGCGATAGATTATCAGTTACCGGAGATTGATGAAGAACTTAAAATAATAGAAATCATACGATGATGAAACGAGAACTCACGCTGACCGACATTGCGGGGTATTTGGATCATCCCCTGCTTGGGCAACATCCTACGGGCGCAATTTGTTGGATAGACGTTGAATTTATAGCCCAGCACGGAATCTCGCTCGCGGGGTATAAACCCGTCCTGCGTCCGATATCCGATCTGTGCGAGGAGATCACCGAGCAGGGCTATAACGAGGGAAAGCCGTTCGTGCCAATTGTGACTATGGCAAAAGTCGCCTACAATGATGTGGGAGATTGGGGACATCCCATATATTCAGGAGAAGTTTATCAGTGTTCTTGTAACGGAATTTTCTATGGATTCGAGCCGACCGATGGCTCCTTTATAGTCTGCGATCAGACTGGGTTTCCTGTGTTTTCCCCTAAGCAACGCGATCTTTTCGACCTTCTCCACCGCCTCCACTTCGACTACCGAGGTCTGATTGACGCCGGACTGGCCGTCAGCGTTCACGATTTAAAACAGAATCCGTATGAAGCTGCGAATAATTAAACCGCCTAAACGGGGAAACTGTTTCGCCACGTTAAACTCCGGCGGGTATTTGTTTTTCAGTGTTCGGGCTATTGATGAAATGAACATAAGGGCGGATCGCAAAATAATCGTTGCGCATGACGAATTCGGCAACTTGTATGTTAAAACGATCTGTGAATCAAGTCCTGAGGGGTTTAATGTTTATGTGCGCAAGAACGGCAACTGCTCGATTTACTGCATTCGGATTACACACCTGCTCCGTAATTTTGGGGCGTGCGTGGAAAAAACTACTCGGTACAATCTTATTGAAACGGAAGAGGATTTTTGGAAGGTTGAAGGTTTAAAGCTGAAAGTGAAATGAAAACCAAACTACTGCGCCGACTGAGGAAGGAGGCAAGGGAAAATACACCTTCCCCGGCATATCATATCTACTCCTCCCTTTATGAGGCGCTGATAGTGATTATACACTACGAGGATGAAAAACGCAATTACATCCTCCGCCGTGTTTCAGAGCTAAAACAGAAGAGAAAATGAAGAATGAAATTATAGTGTGGGCGTTGCTTTTAATCCTCGGAATCGTCACTGTTTGGCTTATGTATCGCGCCGTGGAAATACACGAACGGCTCAGAAAATCAATCGAAGAACTCAAAAAAGAAATAGAATCCCATGAAAACAGGAATCGAACTGATTGCGGAGGAGCGCGCTAAAATATTTGCTTCACGCGGCAAGTTGGAGGGGGCATGCAACATGGTTGCGCGCGCAGAAGTGCTGGTTGAATTTTCAAGCATCACGTCCAAAACCGACGAAGCAATAGAATTGCTGATCGAGGCTGGCGCCCTTATCGCCGCCGAGATCGACAGAATCAATAAATTATCCACAAAATGAAACTTACACGCGAGGAACTGAGACTAAGTTACAACGCGGTTTGCAACGCCTATCTGGCCGCTTTCTGCGAAAAGCACGGCTACGATTATGAGCCGGATGCGTGGGTAGGCAACGACCCCGGAGGAATTGCAGAGGTAGGCGATCTATTCGTGAGTATGGCCGATATGCTGACGGACATCGACCGGGACGCTCCGGAGGAGGAATACATCAAGTACTACGACTACTGTATGCGTGTCGGAGGGATTTGTGACGGCAAACTGAACACCCCGAATTACGACAGCTGGCTGCGGGGATGCCCGCGGATGGACGAGGAGCAAATAGCCCGGCTGGAGGAGTTTCAGAGCGGCATTCGTGATGCGGAAGCACTCCTGAAGAAGGAGCTCAACAGATTGAACAACTTAAAACAAGAATAGTTATGCGAGAGATTAAATTCCGAGGCAAGCGCCTCGACAATGGGGAATGGATATATGGCGACCTGCAAATTGGGGATGACGACCATATTCCAATGATTGGTACTGTCGGGCCGGGGCGTTGGGTAGAATATATACAGGTTGATAAAAATACAATCGGGCAGTTTACCGAACTCAAAGACAAGAACGGAAATGATATTTGGGAGGGAGATATATTCAAAGAAGACGGTAGCGGAATTGTGCGATCCGTCTTCCGAGTTCCCGGCGGTCTCGCTTTTGAGGATAATCCCGTATCGTTCGGCTATGACCATAGGTCGCCGTTATATCCGTATTCTCCTATTGCCGAAGCACAAAGCGTATCATGGATGGCTCAATGTTGCGAAGTAATTGGCAATATTCACGACAACCCGGAATTACTTAAAACAGAATAACATTTATGAAGTTTACAACACCGTGCTTTGTCCGTGTCGAGGATATGGACAAGCGAAAAGAACTGACTGAATGGTTGAAGGGAATCGGGTATCATGTCTGCTCCTGCTCTCTGTTCGACGGCTGGAACACTCTGCATTGCAGAGGGATTGATCGGCTTAAAATCGCTTACGAGGCACACGGGATATGCGACTATGACGAGGAGACCCGATACAGCATCGGTCAGTTCAAGGCCGAAAATGCCGAGAATCGCAATCCGAGCTACGACTGCGGTGAGAATATCGAGCTGTTTAAGGCACTGGCGGCGATGAACGACGAGAACGACCGCGAGCAGTGGTTTATCGCGGAGGAAGCGATGGCATGGGTAAACCAAGGGCTGTATGCACCCATTGGGAGCTTCGAAAAATGCTTGCTGGAGCATCGGGTCGGTATCCCCGCCCGTAAGGCCACGGTTGAGGAGATTATCGAACATTTCAAAAAGAGGGAGAAATGATACGAGCAAGATTCTATATCAAATTCAAAGATTGCGGTAACGATTATCGGCCAGTTAAATGGCCGATCAAGTATCCGTATTGGTGTACGGGCGAAAGCGTCGACGCTTTCGTTATTGTCGCCTATGCCGAAAATGTCGAGCAAATAAAGGGGCTATGGCCGGAGGCTTATATGATCGAATGCGAGGAAGTGAATGAAATAACCTTCACTACAAGATTCCCAAAACCGAAGTGGTACAATTCGAGTTCGAATTGTTGAAATAGCGAGATTCTCGCAAAATCTCGAAAAACTGAAATAACTATGGATATTCTAACCCCACACGACGGCATCACGAACGAGAAGATTTGTAAGGCGCAGATCGAAGCCGTCGAGAAGAAACAGAACGAATATAAACTGATCGGTCGGCTGACGAAGATTCCCGGCCACACCCTCTACAAGTTTAACACGACTACTCGGGAAGCTTGTAAAGTGGAAATGCGAGCTGATATAACATACCAATACGATCCGGATACAGATACGGTTGTGCGGCATGTCAAATCAGACGTGAAGGTCGAAAAGGACTGCTACTATGAACAGGCGTTGAACATGAAGAACTTCATCAAACGTTTGCGCCGCCGGGGTATCATTGGGGCTGACGAGTATATAAAAATTACAAAGGATGAAAAACATGCTTGACTTGGAATTGCATGTAACCCTGCACGGTTGCTGCAAAGCGGTTATATACCGATATAGAGGACAATCCATCGCCGCGTTCAGGAACGTAGAGGTAGACCCGAGTGAACGACGAAAAGGCCATGGAAATGAACTATTGACCACGTTGGAGAATATTGCTCGCGGGTTAGGCTGTGATTCATGCGCTTTATGGGCAGATAGGTCTGCATGGATGCACGACTGGTATAAACGCCGGGGGTATGAAGATTATGCCGATTATGATGACCGGGCCTTTGTGTGGATGTGGAAACCGTTATGAGAAACTTAAAAACAGAATAGCTATGAAGAATTTCGATTTAGCAGCCGCCAAAGCAGGCGCGGCGGTGTGTACGAGAGACGGGAGGAATGCGCGAATTATCGCATTTGACTGCAAAGGGTGCGGCAGGAAGCCCATATTGGCCTTAATTGATATGGGCGATTGGGAGCAAAGCGCCTCATGGACAGAACGAGGTGAAATCATTGAAGATTTCAAAGACGCTTCCGACCTGATGATGCGCGACGACGACTATGCCGAGAAGCTGGCGCAGGGGGAGTACGGGAACCATATCGAGGATAAGCTCGAAAAGGTTGATCCAGTTATTAAGCAAAACTTAACAACTGATCGGGAGTACTGGCGGAGGGTGTATGCGGGGCAGATGATGGCAGCTGCGTTTCCTGTGCTTGTCTCTGATGGCTGGCAGGCTAAAGGTGAGTGCGCAAACATACCAGCTGAAACACTGATTGCTCGTCAGGCTATCGACTTCGCCGACGCCCTCCTTGAAGAGCTGGAGAAAAAATAAAAAGAGGCAATCCCGAAAGATCACCCCTGAGCCCAATACAAAGGTAGTGATAAATTCGGATAAACAAGATGTCTCAGAAAAAATATTGCAATACATCGGCGGATCTCGCCTTGGTTCGACCCGAAAATAAAATCAAGATCTGCGTCCGTGTGACGCCGTACGTTTACCATCACCTGGAGGAGGTTGCCCGGGTTAATGGTGTAAACGTGTCGGTTGTTGCGCGGGCTTTTTTGCAGCGAGGTGTCGAGGATGCCGTGAAGTATTACGAGGATGAGAAACAGATGTAAAGGGCGTTTTTTGCCGGATGTTGCGCTCATCATAGCCCGCAATTACGATTTGCTGTTGCGTCTGTGCTGTGTTTCCAGGGCTCATAACCTCGGCTCGGTGGAGGATATGGATGTCTTCCACGATACGATCCTGCATGTCTCGCACGATATGCTGTCCCGTAATTTCCGCACGGACACCGAGTTTATCGAGTATTTCCAATATCGCTACCGCATGGTATTCTACCAAACATGCAAAGATGAAAAACAATATAGTTCATTATCCTATGCCGACAATCTTAAAACCTCGGAAAACCAAGAAGAATAGCAGCAATTACGATGCGGAGCGTCGTAAGGTCTATAATAGCCGCCGTTGGCAGCACCTGCGTGAAGTTAAGTTCATGAACAATCCTCTATGCGAGGTATGCGCTGGGAAGGGTCTCACGACGCCTGCGGAGGATATACACCACATTGTTTCGTTCATGTCTACGGATGATCTACAGCGGCGCCTATGGCTTGCTTACGATTATTCCAATCTGATGTCTGTCTGCAAAAAATGTCACCAGAATATCCCACAACGAAAATTCAGAAAAATAATATGGGAAATGTAAGGTTTAAGATACCGGGATCGATCCAGCACGATGAGACGAAACGCTTCATCCGCGATCTGGTTCGTAAGTTGAATGTCGAGGATAAAATAGACGCGTCAGATATTCCGAACCTGCATCGCCTGGCCACCAGTTTCGACCAGTACCTCACGGCGATATACTGGTTGTCGGAGCATTCGATGATCACCACCAACAAGAAAGGCGAGGAGGTCAAGCATCCGTATGTGAATATCGCCCGCGAAGCGTGGGCGCAATACCTCGATGTGGCCAAACAATACGGATTGACGATTAAGAGCAAGGCTCAGATAGATTCGCATAAGCCGGGTGATGGCGTTCCTGACACTCCGCTCGATGAGTATATCCGAGAAAAACGCACCCGTGGTTGAGGTTCCGGGATATATACTATACGCTCAGCGCGTGCTGGCCGGAGATATCGTTGCGGGCAAGTGGGTCAGGCTCGCCTGCGAGCGTTTTTTTGCTCTCATGGAGGATGACAGGTACGAATTCCGCGAAAGAAAGGTTCGGGAAGTGATCCGTTTCATTCGCATGCTCCGGCATTATACGGGGCGTCATGCCGGCAAGCCTTTCGTGTTGGAATTGTGGCAGGAGTTCGCCGTTGCGAGTATTTACGGATTCTATTGTAAAGAGGATGGGAGCCGGCTGGTTAAATCCGTGTATATGGAGATGGCGCGAAAACAAGGGAAATCAGCCCTTGCGGCGGCCCTGTGTCTTAACAGCCTGATCGGGGAGGGTGAGATGAATGCGGAGGTCTATCTTGCGGCCAACAGCAAGGATCAGGCGAAGATCAGCTTCGGTATGTGTTCGAATTTCGTGAAGAGCATCGACCCTATAGGTAAATACTTGAAGCCATATCGGGATAGGGTCAATTTCGACAAGATGCTGTCTACGCTGCGGGTCTTGGCTGCCGATGACAGCAAACTTGACGGATTCAATGCTTCGATGTACTTACTCGATGAATACCATGCTGCCAAAAATACCAGACTGAAAGACGTATTGCAGTCATCGCAGGGTATGCGTGACGATCCCCTCGGTGTCATCATCACGACAGCGGGCTTCGACAAACTGGGCCCGTGCTATCAGTATCGTACGATGTGTACGGAGGTTTTGAGCGGGCTGAAGCCGGATGATTCTCTTTTTGCGTTGATTTATGCGCTGGACGAGGGGGACGATTGGAAAGATGAAAACGTATGGATCAAGAGCAACCCGAACCTGGGGGTTACTGTAAAGCCCGCCTATATCCGCGAGCAGGTGCAGAAAGCCGTGAACTCTCCGTCCGAGGAGGTGGGCGTTAAAACCAAGAATATCAACATATGGTGCGATGCCGATACGGTGTGGATCCTGGATCACTACATTCTGTCAGCTTCGCAAAACCTTAATGCCGCGGATTTCCACGGCAGGGATTGCTTTGCGGGTGTCGACCTGTCTGCTACGAGCGACCTAACGGCTCTTGCGTTTATGATACCCACCGAGGAGGCTATATACTTCTTCGTGAAATACTATCTTCCGGAGGCAGCCCTTCAAGAAAAGCGTTTTAAAGAGCGTTACGGCGAATGGCGCCGTATGGGAAGCCTTACGGTAACTCCGGGCAACGTTACGGATTACGACTACATTCTGAATGACCTGTTGCAGATCCAGCAACAGTTCTACCTCCAAAAGGTGGGGTATGACGACTGGAATGCCACACAGTTCGTCATCAATGCTACGGAAAAGGGAATGCCTATGGAGCCGGTCAGCCAGAGCATCGGCAATTTCAACCGCCCGACCAAGGAACTCGAACGCCTGATATTGTCGTATCGGGCGAAATTCGATAATAATATCATCACGCGCCACTGTTTTCGCAATGTTGTCATGGCCCGCGACCGGAACGGAAATACAAAACCGTCGAAACAGTACGAAGAAAAAAAGATCGACGGCGTGATTGCTTGTCTGATGGCTCTCTCGGCCTATTTGTCTACACCGAGATACGGACAACTCTATTGATTTTACACTTGTCGGACAAAATGTCAGACATCTCTTTGGTTATATAGCAAAGAGGATGCGATGAATTTTTTCGGCTACAAGCTTTCTATCGATTTCCGCAAGGCGTCTAAGCAAGAAACGTCCGGGATTTCCGCATATACGGGAAGTTATCCGGGTTTCCTGCAAAGTAACAGCCTGCCGATGCTTCTCTCCACTGTCTATCGGTGTGTGGATCTCATCTCGGGCAGCGTTGCCGTGCTTCCGCTCGAAACTTACCTCCTGGACAAAGAAGGCTTCAAGAGTAAATATAAGTCGCACCCGGCCTACTATCTGCTGAATTCAGAGCCGAATGAAAACATGACGCGCTATACGTTCGTCAAAACGTTGATGGCTTCTGTCTTGCTTCAAGGTAACGGATACGCCTATATTGAGCGTAATTCGAAATTGGAAGTCACGCAACTGATCTTCATTCCGGCGCAGCTGGTGTCTATCGTCTGGATTATGGACAGCCGCGGAATCAAGCGGAAACGTTATCAGGTTTCGGGGTTCAAGGGTCTTGTGGAGCCAAAGGATATGATTCACGTCCTGAATTTCAGCTACGACGGCATCATAGGTGTTTCTACGCTTACACATGCCCGGCAGACCCTTGGCATCGCCACGGCGAGCGAAGAGCATGCGGTCAATTTCCTGCATAGTCGTGCGAGTGCCGCCGGGGTTCTCAAAGTGGAGGGCCCGCGCCTCACAAAGGAGCAGAAGGATGATATCTACGCCACGTGGGATCGGCGTATGAACCAGAATCCCGATCGCAGTAACGTCACGATACTGGAGGGAAATATGACATACCAGCCGATTACCATCAGCCCGAAGGATTCCCAGCTTCTCGAATCGCGTCAGTTCAATGTCATCGATATCTGCCGCTTCTTTTCTGTTTCGCCCGTCAAGGCGTTCGACTTGAGTAAGTCGAGCTACTCTACTGTGGAGGCTACGCAGCTGGACTACCTGACCGATACGGCACTGTCTGTCATCACGAAAATTGAGCAGGAAATCAACCGCAAAGTTTTCCTGCCTTCGGAGCGCAATAGTGTCGTTGCAGAGTTTTCTACCTCTGCGATCCTGCGTACCGACAAGGCTGCGCAGGCTGCCTACTTGAAAGACATGTTCTATATCGGCGCGATTACCCCGAATGAGGTTCGCCGAGAGAATAACCTCTCCCGCCTGGATAATGGGGATCAGGCATTCGTGCAGGTTAATGTTCAGACGCTCGATATGGCAGTGGTGACGCCTCCCGCCGATCGGAAGCCCGTGGCCGCTTCTGCGTCGGATCCGAATACAACAGACGATCAAAATCAAAATTGAAAATAATGGAAAGAGAAGTAAGGAATACCCAGAGTGAAGTGCGCTTCGCCCCCGAGGAGGGGATGGTCGAGGGTTATGCCATGCTCTTCGATACGCAGTCTGACGGGCTGCCCTTCTACGAAACTATCGAAGCTGGAGCTTTGGAGGGGGTTTTGGAGCGCAGCGACGTATTTGCACTATTGAACCATTCGATCGAGCGCGGAGTTCTCGCGCGGTCGAAGAACGGTAAAGGCAGCCTGGAGCTTACGGTCGATGACCGCGGTTTGAAATACCGCTTCGTGCGGCCGGATACGGCGATCGGTCATGAACTCGAAGAGAACCTCCGGCGCGGCGAGATCGATCAGAGTTCCTTTGCTTTTACGGTCGAGCAGGATAAGTGGGAACGGCGCGACGACGGTATTTGGAGCCGTCGCATTCTCAAAATCGCGGAGATATTCGATGTGTCACCCGTATATCGTGCGGCTTACTCAGCGACCAGCGTGTCTTTGCGCGGCAAGGAGGAGGCCGAGAAAGAATTGGAAGAGCAAGAACGTCGCAGCCGCGAAGAGTATTACGCCAAGGCAGAACAACTTTTTAACATCTAATACATATGGCAAAAGAAAAGAGTATCACCGAACTGCGTGACGAGAAAAGGAGCCTCGCGACGCAGGCACAGGGCATCATCGATGGTGCCCGCAACGAAAAGCGTCAGTTCTCCGATGCGGAGAATACGCAGCTGGGGGAGATTCAGGTGCGTATGGCTGAAATCAACCTCGAAATCGAAACCCGCGAGTCAGAGAACCGCGGCAAGCCGCAGCCGCACATGCCGGAAGGGAAGTTCTCTTTCCGTCGGGCCCTCGTCAACCAGCTGAATCGTCAGCCCCAGCATGACGCCGAGGCGCGGATGATCGACGAAGCTACGCGTATCCACGCCCCATACATGGCCAGCAATTCCGACAGTGGAAATCTTATCCTTCCGATGAACACCCGCGCGGCGCTTACCGCAGCTACGGAAGCAACGACGGGTGTCGTGGTCGACGAAGATCAGATGGAGATGCTGCTCCCGTTGGAGCCGAATCTGATTCTGACGCGTGCAGGCGCCCGTATCATGAACGGCCTGCGGGGCAATATCTACTGGCCCAATGTCAGCGCTGCGACGGTATCCTGGGAAGGCGAGAACGACGAAGCTAAGGACGGAGCTCCGACGATTTCCAAAGGAACGGTGTTCTCTCCCAAGCGCCTTACGGCTGTCCGGCAGCTGCTGGTGCAGGAGAATACGAGCGTTGAGGCCTTGGTTCGCCGCCTGCTGGCCACAGCCATCGCCCAGAAGCTGGAAAAGACGGCGTTCAGCAAGGCGGCACACGATGCTAAGATCCCCGACGGACTGTTCCAGGAAACGCCCGAGATCAATGGCTCAATGACATGGGCTCAGATCGTGGCGATGGAAACCGCGTGCGACACGAACAACGCGCTGTTCGGGAATCTGGCCTACCTTCTCAACCCGAAACTTATCGGCCTTGCGAAGACGAAGGTCAAGGACGCCTCGGGTGCCGGTGGCTTCATCTTTACCGGGAACGGTGACGGCACGCTTAACGGCTACCGTGCATTACGCAGCAACAACATTCCTGCGGATCTTCAGGAGGCGACGGACGAGGCCGGCGCTATTTTCGGCAACTGGGCCGACTTCTTTATCGGACAGTGGGGCGCAATGGACTTCATTACGGATCCGTACACGAAGGCCGGGCAGGCGATGGTGCGCATCATCGTGAATTCGTACTGGAATCTGGGTAAGGTTCGCGACGACTCGTTCGTCACCGCGTCCTTCAAATAGGATCGTAGGGTATGGCTTGTATTACTTTGGCGGAGGCAAAGAGGCACCTGAACATCGAGGACGATTTCGAGGACGACGACCAGTATATTTCGTCCCTGATCGCTGTCGCCCAAGAAGTCGTTGCGCAGGATATCTGCGTACCTCTGGCGGAGTTAGAGGGGGAAACCGGGGAAATTCCGGCACCCCTTCGTCAGGCCATGTTACTCTTGATCGGGAACTACTACGCCAGCCGTGAAAGCGTCGCTTTCGGTGTCCTGGTTCAAGATACCAAAGCTTACAAACATCTTATCGGACTTTATAGGGATTATTCGAGATGAGAGCGGGATTGTTGCGTGAAATTGTCGTGTTCAAGGAGCCCCGTATGGTTCAGACCGCCACAGGAGCCGTCAGTAAGGAGTATGTCGCGGTACACAGATGCCGGGCGTATAAAAAACGCTTTTCCAATGTAACCGACAAGGACAAGGTCGAAGCCAAGGAGGAGTTTTATGGGCATTTCGGGGTCTTGCAGGTTCGCTACAGCCCGAAGATCAACGACCGTCAGATCGTGGAATTCCAAGGTGTGGATTACAAAATCATCCTGCTCGACCGCAATATCACGGACAACACCTATCTGGTGAACGTAAACAAGATAAACGAATGATTGTCGTAGATATACAAACGCGTCAGGCCGCCGAGTATTTGGTTCACAGCCTGGATGCCTTTGAACAGCAAAAGGCGATCAAGGAGGGTATGCTTCGTGCCGCGAAGGTCTTTTCGCGCCGGGGGCGCGGTAATCTCCGGTCGCGTCTGAAGGGAAAAGGCAAAGGCAATCTGCTCGGAGCTTTCGGCGTGGTGTACCGCAAGCAGTATGTCATGTCGCTGGCAGGATATACGGGGCGCGGACATCATGCTCACCTTGTAGACCTGGGGACACGTCGTCGTAGTACCAAGTCCGGGAAGAATCGGGGCATCATGCCCGCCAACTACTTTTGGAGCGATGCCCGCCAGAGCGAGGAACGCTCGGCGATGCAGGAGATCTTGCATGGCATCGAGATGGCGATCCAACGTATTCAAAGCAGGATGTAATGGGACGTGCAGACAAGAAATTTACGATTATCACCGAGGTTGTCAAAATACTTCGTGCTTGCGAGGATCTGTCCGCGATGGTCGGCACCAAGATTTTCCCCATCGTCGCACCGGAGGGTACCCCGGGTGATTTCGTCTCCTATCAGCGCGACGGGATGGATATAGAATGGTCTAAGATGGGGCCGTCTTTGCAGCGCTCCTATTTCTATATCAACGTCATAAGCGATGATTATGATAGAAGCCTCAAAATTGCCGATATAATTTATGACGCACTGGAAGGAGATTGGCAGGATCCCGACATGCGCATTCGCCTAACGGATTATGTCGAGGATTATATCGACAAGAAATATTTACAAGTACTTCAATTTTCAATTCAATAAATTATGGCAGAAAAAAGGTATGATTCATCGAAGGACATGATCACGGGCGACAAGCTCATGCTCTTTGTCCAGACAGAAGCGGCCGGGGCGGAAGGTACTCCCCCCGCAACGGTTCTTCCCATTGCGTTCGGTACGTCGTGCAGTATCGAGATCAGCACAGACACGATCGACACCAGCAGCAAGATGTCCGGCAACTGGAAAGAATTCCTTGTCGGCCAGCTCGGATACACGGTATCGAGCGAATCCCTCCTCTCCCTCAAAACGGGGCACTGTTCATTCAATACGTTGAAGCGTTTGATGAAAGAGCGTATGCCCATCCCGTTCGTGCTGGCGAAAACCGCAGAATCCGAAGGCGACTTTCCGCAGGGGGACAGCCTTGTCAAAGGGGAGGCGATTATCACGGCACTGAGCATGACCGCCGACAACGGTTCGATCTGTACTTCGAGCATTACGCTCCAAGGTACCGGTGAACTGGCAGACGGTACGCTCGTAGAGTAGCAACTTCATAATTACGCAGGGGCGGCCTCTGCCGCCCCTTTTTAAAACGTATGGACATCAAGAGCAGACTTGACATCGAGGCTATCGTTCGGTGGGAACAAATGACCGGGCGCAGCTTTCTCCACATGGATTTTTCCGATGAAAACGACATGCGGAGATTGCTGTATTGCGCGACCGTGGCATGTGCTGCCGAGCCGTTTACGTTCGATGTATTCGAACAGACGCTGCAAAGTGAAAAGATCGTTGCTGCGGAGGTTCGCTCCCTGACTGCTTACAGCGCTTTCGCGGCGCAGTTTTCCCGCAAGCAGAAAATTGCAGGTAAGTCTGATGCCTGTGCGACGCAAAATGTCACGATAGGTTCCATTGCTGCGAAACTGATCGTATCTGCGGGCATGGATGCCCACTTCGTGATGCACGAAATGCTTGTCGAGGATCTCCCCATGTATATCGAGGCCTTGAATGACAAGCTCCGTCATGAGGAGGAATCCCGGAGGTTGTGGACATTCTACGCGATTCTTCCCCATGTTGACGGAAAGAAACTCAAAAACCCGCAGAAACTCCACATATTCCCGTGGGAGGCCGAAGAGGCTGCCCGCAAAGCCCGGGAGGAGCTTGTGCGTAGTGAGCAGGAGTTCCGCCGGTTCATGAATGGCGAGCTAATAGATCTGAATGCGGTTCAATGGCGTAAAAAATCCTGATCATGAGCAGCAAACTCTCCTTTTCGATTGCGGTAAAATTGTTGACGGACAACTTTAAAAAGGGTTCCGCCTCCGTCAAGAGCTATCTGCGCTCCATGCAGATGCAGTTTATGTCTTTTGCCGCAGCTGTGGGCGGCGGGGCCATCGGACTGTCGAATTTCGTATCGAAGTTAATGGAAACGGCGAAGGAGACTTCGCGTGTCAATATCGCCCTGAAAAACGTTTCCAAGTCGACTGAGGAATATGCGGATCATCAGAAGTTCATCATCGGGCTGTCGAAGAAATACGGCGTACAGGTAAATTCCCTGACGAGCGGGTTTGCCAAGTTCAAGGCTGCGGCGGATATTTCGAACATGGCGCTATCCGACCAGTATAAGATCTTCGAGTCCGTTTCGCGGGCCGCGGTAGCTTTCGGATTGAGTGCCGAAGACCAGAAGGGCGTGTTTTTGGCCTTGTCGCAGATGATGAGCAAGGGTAAGATCCAGGCCGAGGAGCTGCGCCTGCAGATGGCCGAGCGACTCCCTGTGGCAATCCAGGCTATGGCGAAAGCTACGGGGCGCTCCGTGGAAGAGATGGACAAACTGATGAAGCAGGGTAAGCTCTATGCTTCGGATGTCCTGCCGCGTTTTGCCGAGGCACTCAATGAGATGATTCCCAATGTCGATACCGACAACCTCATGACGTCGCTCAACAGACTGAGCAATGTTTTCGTCGACCTTGTCAAGAAGTGGGGTATCGAGGAGAAATTCAAATCCGTCGTCGATGTTGTTTCGCGACTGCTGGGGGTATTGGCCAACAACGCCAAAACAGCATTTACCGGACTGCAAATCCTTATCACGACAGGATTGGGCAACGCCGTATACCGGGTATTCAAGTCTATCGGCAACAACTACGATAAATTCGTCGCTGCGTCCGTGAAGGTGCAGGACACGCTTAAAAATCGGCAGGAGGCGGTAGCCCGGGCACAGGAGGCCGTGGACAAAGCCTCCGCGGCTGTGGTGGCGGCCCGCGAAGCCGAAAAGGTAGCGGTGGTAGGGGCGTCCGAAGCAAAGAAACAACGGCTGCGCAACAGAACTGCGAATGCCGAGGCGGCACTTGCGGCCAAGACGACGGCCCTCGTAAAGGCACAAGAGGCCGAGAAGGCTGCGGCGGCGAAGGTGACTGCTGAGACACAGCAAGCGGCGGCCGCGAGTGGCGCCACAGGGTGGACACGGGCGTTTAATATCGTGCAGTTTAACTTCGCGAAGCTTGTGGCGACGATGAAAGCGGCAGCGATGGCGACGCTTTGGACAGCTGCCATCAGTGCCGTAATGACACTTGTCGGATGGTTGATAAAAGCCGGGCGGGAGGCGAACCGCATCAAGAATATCGTCTCCGACATGGAGAAGAAGTTGGCCGAAAAGGCCGACAACACCCAAATCCAGAGTCTGGATAAATACCAGCATATTTTGAACGACCCTTCCCAAGGCGAAACGAAACGACTGGGGGCGCTCAAGGAGATCAACGCTCTGTTGGGTGAAAGCTACGACACCGCGAAGCTCGACTCGAAGATCCAAGACGAGATAAACAAAAAGATCGAGGCCCGCAAGCGGCTGCTCGCGGCGCAAGACCGCTACAATACTGCCCAAACCGCAGCCAACAATGCCCGGGAACAGCTGCGGAAACTGGAAGAGGGTGAGAAATATCAGAAAGCTTACAAAAAGGCTTATGAGGATATTTTCCGGGATGGCATGACAGCCCACCAATACGTCGCAAATGTCGGAACACCGGAGCGCCCTTTCAGATCGTGGCAAGAGAGGCTTGCCCACGGTGCCGCATCGGAAAAACTGCAAGCCAATCCGCTCCGTGAGGCCGAGAACCTACGCGCAGCGATTGCCAAGGCTGAACAGGCCATCACCGATGCTGCGGGGGAGATTGCTGAATTGGGTGGCAAAGCTTCCTCTTCGAGCTCTACGTCTCTGTTTTCTTCCGATGGCGGCAAGAAGGGCAAGAAAACGGAGCTTGAAAAGCAGCAAGAGAAATACACCGAGTCGTTGAGGGCTTTGCAGAAAAAGCTCGACAGCAACATCATCACGCAGGACGAATACGACAAAGCCTTGCGAGATTTGGTCGAGAAGTCCTATATCGACGCCTACTCCTCCGGAGACAAGGGGGTACTGGCGAGCGAATACTATAAGGCCCTTGAAAACTCCTTCAAGGAACTTCCTCGCGGCGAGGCATATAAAGCGGAACGTCAACGAATCGATATTCTGAAAGAGTACAGCGATTCCGTCAAGCGCCGCAAGGCGGAACTCGAAGCCGGAGTCATCACCGAAAAGGAATACCGGGAAGCGTTGTTCGATTTGACGCGCGAAACCCGCAAGAACCTGGCCTCTAACATGACTGGTGCTGACGATTTCGAGCAGGCCTATTTCAGCGGATTGGGCGATTTGACCCGCGGGCTGGCCCCGAAGCCGAAGCTGAAAACCCGCGACACTTCCCGTGACTACCAGAAAACAGACATCGACATTCTCGAGGAGGCGCTTTCTGTTGCCGAGCAGAACCGGGATGTATTCCGCCAATTGGCCGAAGAAACAGGCGGCATGTTTTCCGAGGAACTTTCGGCTGCGATGTCCAATGTCAAGACGCTCGAAGACGCACTGAAAATCGCCGAGGCCAAGAAATCCGTCAAGGAGCTTACGAAAGAGCTTCGCACGGGTACCTATGGTGGTGTGAAAAGCATCATCGGGAGTGCGGACAACATCGCTTCGTCGTTCGAGCGCGTCGGCGAAGTCTTGTCCGATGAGGACGCAACGGCGTGGGAGCGCATCATGGCGGCTTGGGAGGCCATGAC
>ENA-ORPF01001419-ORPF01001419.1-human-gut-metagenome-genome-assembly--contig:-NODE-1419-length-19637-cov-9.344806_pt1 | contig 19637 bp, 16 predicted proteins | sample MGYA00242140_ERZ509070 | MGnify/ENA primary metagenome ERZ509070 (study PRJEB26280, sample SAMEA2338713) | human gut metagenome | biome: human gut; feature: human-associated habitat; material: faeces... | reverse complement strand
AGATATCCGGGGCGGAGAAGCCCAGCTCCTCCACCGCCTGGGTCAGCTGGGGCAGGATCCCCAGGTTATAGGCGTTTTTCATCAGGCTGCGGCCCATCAGGAACTCCAGGGACATATAGTGCACCCGCTTTTCCTGCTGCTCCTGGGTTTTCTCCTGGGTGTCCACGCTGCGCACGGCCATAATGTCCCGCAGGGCCAGGGCGCAGGCCTTCATGATCTCCCCGTCGGTGGCCTGCTTTTCCGTGCAGCCATAGTTCAGGCGCAGCTTCTGCTGGATGGCCTCCTTCAGGGCGTCTTTGGTATAAGTCATTTAGTGGTTCCTCCGTGATAGATCTTGGTAAATGCGCCGGTAGGCCCCGGCGCTGCGGTTCCAGCTGAAATCCTGTGCCATGGCCCGGTCTCTCAAACGGGCAAAGGCGTCGGGATAATCCTTGTAGAGATACACCGCCTCCCGGATCACATGGAGCATATCCGCGCTGGAGTAGTTGGCAAAGGTGAAGCCGGTACCGGCGTCACGCCAGGCCTCATAGGGCTGAACGGTGTCCTTCAGGCCGCCGGTCTCCCGGACGATGGGCACCGTGCCGTAGCGCATGGCGATCATCTGGGAAAGGCCGCAGGGCTCGCTGCGGGAGGGCATCAGGAACAGATCCGCACCTGCGTAGATAGCCATGGACAGTGCCTCATTATACCCCAGACGCACAGCCATACGGCCGGGATACCGCTCCGCCGTCCGGCGGAAGAACTCCTCATATCCGGCATCGCCGCTGCCCAGCACCACAAATTGAGCAGGCAGCTCCATGATGTCGCCCATGACCTCCCGCAGAAGATCCAATCCCTTATGGGATACCAGACGGCTCACCATGGCGATAATGGGGGTGTTTGGCTCCTCGTTCAGACCCATCAGGTTCTGGAGAGCGGTTTTATCCGCAGCCTTGCCGGACAGATCCTCCGCCGTATAGTTGGCGGTGATGCGGTCGCCGACCTTGAGGTCCCGAACGTCCCTGCCCACAGCCACGATGGTACCGCTCCACTCATGCCCCGGAATGATGGGATACTTGGTAAAGCCGTTTTTGATGTGGATCATGTCGCCGGTCAGCAGCTCGATATCCGTGGCGCAGAAACCAGCATAGGCAATCTTCGCCAGCACCTCATTGTCTTTTACCTGCGGCGCGGGAATATCAGAATACTCGATGACTTCCGGCTGCATAAAGCGGATAGCTTTCATATGCTATGATCTCCTTTTTCATTTCCATTAGTTCATTGCTGCTTTTGAGCACCTGAATTTCGCCCTGACTGAAGCACCGGGCCTTGCAGCCTTCGGATGTTTCCAGCGCCCCGCAGAAGGTGTAGGGGTCTCCCCGATGCTCCATGAACGTCCAGATGTGGCAGGGAACACCGTATCGCGCGCCGCACAGTTCTGCTGCTCTGGCACCCTCTTCACCAGTCATATTGCCGAACTGCCCGTTGATGGACATGAAGGCCACTTCCGGCTGGTAGGTCTCCCCTACCTGACGGAACAGCTCTTCGTGGAACGCCGTGTCTCCGGAGAAGTATATCCGGTGTCCTTCCATCTCCAGAAGGATTCCAATGGCATCCGGTGCCATGGTGGCGGCCATCTCGGTGGTCAGCGCACCGGCAACGGAGGTGCCGATAAAGACATCTGCACCGCGCACGGCATCGGCCAGGGTGCCGGTCAGGTGTTCGGGGTTGGTCACGGTTGCCAGCCATTCCTTATGGTCGGCAAGGCCCGCCGGGCGGCCGGGGTACAGGATACCGTGTTCATCCACAGCAACAATGTTTTTGGCACCGGCAACCTGCAGCATCTTGATGATGGCCGTACCGGCAGCGCCGGGGCCGTTCTGCACGATCTTGACATCTTCCAGCCGCTTGCCAACAACCTTGAGGGCGTTGAGCACGCCGGCCAGCACGATAATCGCGGTGCCGTGCTGGTCGTCATGGAATACAGGGATATCCAGGTCGCGCTCCAACTCCGCTTCAATATCAAAGCATTCGGGGCTGCGGATATCCTCCAGGTTGATGCCGCCAAAAGTCGGAGCGATGGCCTTGACAGCGGCAATAACTTCCTCGCGGGTGGAAGCATTCAGGCAGATGGGGAACGCATCGACACCGCCGAACTCCTTAAACAGAACGCACTTGCCTTCCATGACCGGCAGACCAGCTTCGGGGCCGATGTTGCCCAGGCCCAGCACAGCAGTACCGTTTGTGACAACTGCCACGGTGCGGCCCTTGAAGGTGTATTTATACACATCGTCCGGGTTTGCTTTGATCTGGCGGCAGGGCTCCGCAACGCCGGGGGTGTAGGCAGTGGACAGGGCATCACGGTCTTTGACTTCAAACAGGCTGTTGACCGTCAGCTTGCCGGGGTATTTTGCATGCATTTCAAGTGCGGCGGCATTGTAATCCATGGTAGTTGCTCCTTTGTTCGTATTCCTGTATTGATTTTGTTTTTATTTCAGTTTTGCATAAATCGGTTCCAGCTGGATCACGCAGAAATGGTCCGGCCAGCGGTCCGATACCGCTTTGCGCAAAGCAGCCGGGATTTTGTTGGCGCGGTGATCCTTGGCGGCCAGCCAGTCTGCGGGCACGGCACAATCAAAAATCACATTGGTATGGGTAGGGCCGGGCACAATGCGCAGGTCATGGATATCCGCTTCCGGCGCAATCTCGGCCAGCTGTTCTTTCAAGAATTTCCGCAGTTCGTTGATATGCGGGTCATCCGTCACAACAGGGTCAAAGTGGATCGTGACCAGCAGATGGTCATGCACCTGAAAATCCCGCTCGATAGAGTCGATCAGGTCATGGCTTTTCATCACATCACTGTCGGCGGAAAGCTCAATATGGAAGCTGACCAGCTTGCTGCCGGGCCCGTAATCATGCACCATCAAATCATGGATGCCCAGCACACCGGGGTAACTCAGGGCTTTTTTCTCAATGTAATCGATCAGTTCCGGGTCAGGGGCCGCGCCCAGCAGCGGGCTGATGGTATCCCGCACCAGGCCGACGCCGCTCCACAGGATAAACAGCGCCACGCCAACACCCATCAGGCCATCAATGCGGTCAATGCCAGTCAGGTGAGCCAGAATGGTAGCGGCCAGAACCGCGGCAGTGGTAACCACATCGTTGCGGGCATCCGCCGCAGTGGCCATGAGCGTTTCGGACTTGATGCGGCTGCCAACGCTGCGGTTGAAGCTGCTCATCCACAGTTTGACCAGGATGGACACCACCAGCACCGCTATGGTCAGCGCACTAAGGGTGACCGGCGTGGGGTGCAGCACCTTGAGGAAGCTTTCTTTCAGCAGCTCAATGCCGATGACCAGTATCATGACCGAAACCGCCAGCCCCGCCAGGTATTCGTACCGTGCATGGCCGTAAGGGTGCTCATCATCGGCAGGTTTTGACCCCAGGCGGAAGCCCACCAGGCTGAGCACGTTGGAGCTTGCATCGGACAGATTGTTCAATGCGTCCGCCGCAATGGCCATACTGCCAAACAGGGTGCCCACCGTAAACTTGCCCGCAAACAGCAGCACATTGCACACAATCCCCACCATGCAGGCCAGGTTGCCGTAAGCAGTGCGCACGGTGCGGTCCTGGATATTGGCCGGATCACGGATAAAAAGTCTGATCAGAAGTTTTGTCAAGAATTGCTCTTCCCTTCCCCTACAGATATGGATATTCGGAATTGAAGTTTCCTGCTGGGGCGTTGTATCCGACAAAACCCACAGACAGATAATTTACAAAAATGGCGGACCGATGGGGGTCCGCCATTTATCATTTCAGGTTCAAGCAGCGTTCCTGCTGACCATCTTATGCAGATCAGTCACGAATGATGCAGGCATCGCGCTCCGGGCCAACGGAGATATACTTGATCTTGCAGCCAACGGCCTTTTCCAGATATTCCACATAGCCGCGGGCAGCTTCCGGCAGGTCCTCGTACTTGCGCACGGAGGTGATATCGCAGTGCCAGCCCGGCAGCTTGACGACAACCGGCTGTGCATCGTCCAAAGTCTTGCCGGTCGGGAAGCAGTCGGTCACAGTGCCGTCAGCCAGCTTGTACTGGGCAACAACGGGAACTTCTTCCATATAATCCAGAACGTCAAACAGGGTCAGGGCCAGCTCGTCACAGCCCTGGCACTGAACGCCGTAACGGGAAGCAACCACATCAAACGGGCCAACGCGGCGCGGGCGGCCGGTGGCAGCGCCGTATTCATGGCCGGCTTCACGCAGCAGGTGCTTTTCTTCCTCGGTCATAGCCAGCTCGGTGGTAAAGGGGCCGTCGCCCACGCAGGAAGAATAAGCCTTCATGATACCGATGGACTTGTTCAGCTTGCGGCCGGGGATGCCAGCGCCGATGGGTGCATAAGCGCCGATGGTGTTGGAGGAAGTGGTGTAGGGATAAATGCCGTAGTCGATATCACGCAGGGCTCCCAGCTGGGCCTCAAACATGATCTTCTTGCCGGCATCGTCAGCATCTGCCAGGTACTGGCCGACATCGCAGATGTAAGCGCTGAACACTTCCTGGAAGTGCTTGCACCAGTTCCACATATCGTCCACGCTGACAGGCTTCTGGTTATAAATGTTGACCATGGTCAGGTTCTTGGATTCCACCAGGGTTTCCAGGCGCTTGTGCACACCGGCATCCATGTGGACCAAATCGCCCATGCGCAGGGTTTTCTTCATGTACTTATCACCATAGGTGTAAGCAATGCCGCGCTTGGTGGAACCAAACTGTGCGCCCGTTTTGGCAAGGCGGGCCTCCTCCAGGCCATCCTGCTCCACATGGAACGGCATGGTGATGGTAGCACGGTCAGAAATTTTCAGGTTGTCCGGGGTAATCTTAACACCCTGTTCGCGCAGGGCGGCGATCTCTTTTTCGAGATGTTCCGGGTCAATGACCATACCGCCGCCCATAACACAGACAATGTTGGGGTGCAGGATGCCGGAGGGCACCAGGTTCAGTACGAACTTGCCGCACTCGTTTTTGACGGTGTGGCCGGCGTTGTCGCCGCCCTGGTAACGGGCAACGATGTCATAATCGCGGCAGAGCAGGTCCACCATACGGCCCTTGCCCTCGTCGCCCCAGTTGATACCGGTAATTGCAGTAAGCATGAAAAATAACCTCGCTTTGGCAAAATGTACAGCCTTTTCCGTTCAGTCTGCCGGGTGGCTGACTGATTTCTTGTAGCCGGGATTCGCCGCCAGCTATATTATAGCAAACCCGCTTGCAAATTCCAATACCCCGGCACAATTTTGTGCAAACCACACAGCCCCGCGCCAGCCGGGCCGCCACTTTGAACAGGGGATCAGTGGCGCACCTGCAGCTTGCGGCGGGTGCCGTCCGGCTCAATCACCGTGGTGTGCTCCAGCTGGTCAATCATGGATGCGCGGATATCGGCCAGGTATTCCTGCCGCAGGGCGTCACGCTCCGCCAGTTCGGCTTCCGTCAGGCCAGAAGTTTTTGCTTTATGAGCCAGCGCATTGATGCGCGCGATTTTTTCTTTTTCCATAGGGTTCTGTTCCTTTCCTTATATAAGGATATCCGGGCAGCAAGTCTGCCGCCCATGGCAGAGCATTGGGTGCTCTGCCACGGGTATTATAACACACCCGCTTCCCTTTTGTGAATGCAGGGCTGTACTTTTTGCAAAAAAGCTGTATAATAAAAAAGTATCCGCTTTTGACGGGGGTATTTTTCCCTGCTGCGGTACGCGATGTATTTTTCAAAAAAGACAGGAGACAACCCATGAAAAACACCAACCTGACCCGCGCTGCTGCCAGCCTGCTGGCATGCGGCATGGTTTTTGGCCTGACTGCCTGCAGTTCCAGCGCATCCTCCAGCGAAGCAACCGCCGAGAGCGCAGCTTCCAGCGAAGCTGCCAGTGAAAGCACTGTTCCTGACGACGCTACCGCAGAAAGCGCCGCCGATGATTATTCTTATCTGGCTGATTTTTCTTTCAGTGATGCCTATGACGAGAACGGCTACCTGAAAGGCATCACCGCGCTGGATTACGTCACGCTGCCGGATACTGAGAGCTTTACCCTTTCGGACGATGCCACCACCGTGAGCGACAGTGATATTGACGATTACATTTCCAACAACATTCTTTCCAACTATAAGACCACCAACGAGATCACCAACCGCGCCGCCGAAAACGGTGACACTGTGAACATTGACTTTGCCGGTTCCATTGACGGCGTTGCCTTTGACGGCGGCACCGGCAGCGATTATGATCTGACCCTGGGCAGCGGCACCTTTATTGACGGCTTCGAGGATCAGATCGTTGGCCACATGCCCGGCGAAACCTTTGATGTGAATGTCACCTTCCCGGATGACTACCAGGCCACCAACCTGGCCGGCAAGGACGCAGTGTTCGCCACCACGCTGAACTACATCAACGAGGATGTGACCCCCGACCTGACTGATGATTGGGTCAGCAGCAACCTGGCCGAGTCCATGGGCATGAACAATGTGGCTGAGCTGAAAACTTTTGTCAGCAACAGCCTGCTGTTCAATCAGGAAGCCAATGAGCTGTACGGCCAGCTGTACGATGCTGCCGAAGTCAATACCGATACCCTGCCCGAAGATGTGCAGCAGTATTTCACCAATACCGTGCTGTACCAGCCGTACCTGTACGCCCAGATGCGCGGCGTTTCGCTGGAGACCATGCTGAGCCAGGCCGGTTACAGCAGTGTGGATGAATACCTGGAAAACAGCGAAAGCTCCAAGCAGAACATGATCAAGCAGATCCTGATCATGCAGGCTTTGGCGGAGAAGAACAACATTGTATGCGATACCGACATTCTGAACGCTGAGTTCTCCCGCTACTTTGGCTCCACCGATATGACCAGCTATGTGAACGCTTACGGCGAAAACTACGTGAAAACCAACATTCTGCATGACATTGTAATGCAGAACCAGATCGACAACGTTGCCTAAGCTGCCCAAGCTGTTTGGCTACCCCCTGATTTTAACCGTACCACCCGCGCCCGCTTGACAAAGCCGTGTGCGGGTGGTATATTAGGGCCATAATATTTAGACGTTTATCTAAATATATAATTCTTGTGTTTTTCTGAAAGGATATATGGTATGAGCACGATGATTTCTTTGCAGACCATTTTGTGGAGCGCCTTGGCCGCCGCAGCCGGTATCGGGCTGCCGGTTCTGGTTCTTTTGGTATGGAAGTTCAAATTCTGCCGGGGGGCAAAGCTGTTTCCTGCTGTTGTCGGCGCGGTGACCTTCGTTGTTTTCGCCCAGGTACTGGAAGGTGTGCCCAAGGCTATTTTCTTTGGCGGCGGCACCGGCGTTTCGCAGTATGTGCTGACCCATGCGTGGGCTTACACCCTGATCGGCTGCCTGCTGGCGGGCGTGTTTGAGGAAGTCGGGCGCTATCTTGCGTTTCGCTTTCTGCTCAAGCGCTATACCAACCGGCGGGACGCCGTAACCTATGGCATCGGCCACGGCGGGATCGAGGCAATCCTGGTTCTGGGGCTCACCGCCATCAATAATATTGCGATTGCGCAGCTTGTCAACAGCGGCAGCATTGAAACCATAACCAATGGGCTGACCGGCGCGCAGCTGGACCAGGTACAGGCACAGATCGCCGCCGTTGCCAGCTTTGGGGCCGCCAACCTGCTGCTGGGGCTGGCTGAACGCGCGATTGCCATGACGCTGCACATTTCCCTCTCGGTGGTTGTATTCCGGGCTGTCCGGCAGCGCAAGGCCGGGTATCTGGGATTGGCGGTGGCGCTGCATGCGCTGTTCGATGTTCCCGCCGCTTTATTCCAGTGCGGCGTGCTGCACAGTACCTGGCTGGTGGAAGCACTGCTGCTGGTGCTCTGCCTGGGCTGCGCGGCTTACGCCAAAAAGCAGTATTGTGCATTGCAAGAACCGGAACAGCAGACGTTATTCGATAAGGAGGAACGCTGACCTATGGTAGGCGATGCGTTTAAGGCTTTGGGGGACCCCACCCGGCGGCGCATTCTGGAGCTGTTGAGCGAAGGCGAGATGAGTGCCGGTGATATTGCTGCGCACTTTGATATGGCAAAGCCATCCGTAAGCCACCACCTGAACATTTTAAAAAATGCCGGGCTGGTAACGGATGAGCGCCGCGGCCAGAATATTGTGTACTGCCTGAACCTGACTGTGTTCCAGGAAGCTGTTAAGTGGTTTTTCGATTTTGGTTTTGTGAAAGGTGGACCTGATGATGAAACGAAATAAACTATTTTGGGGGCTGCTGATTTTTTGCGCCATCAACTTTGCGGCGCACCTCTGCTTTTATGGCTCCCTGCCGGATGTTGTGCCCACCCACTGGGGCGCGGACGGCCAGGCCAACGGCTGGGGGCCAAAATCCACTGTGCTGATTATGGCGGCCCTGCCCGCCCTGATGCTGATTTTGATGGCAGTGCTGCCCCGCATTGACCCCAAACACCAGAATTATGAAAAGTTCAAGGGCGTCTGGAACGCCTCCCTCACTGCCCTTACAATATTTATGTCAGCTATGAGCTGGTTTTCGGAGCTGAGCGTGTTCGGCTTGATTCCGGAAGGCAGCAGCCTGGTCGGTATTCTGGTCTGCGGCGGCTGCGGGGTACTGTTCATCTTTTTGGGCAACTATATGCCGCGCATCAAGCAGAACTATATGTTCGGCTGCAAAACTCCCTGGGCGCTGAACAACGAACACAACTGGAACCGCACCCAGCGCATGGGCGGCATTGTGTTTGTTGTTATGGGTGCTGCTTTGATTGTAATTTCACTGCTGGCCACCATTTTGGGCGATGTCGCCACCATGATCCTGCTGCTGGCCGTTGTCTTTGGCGGCTCCGTCTGGATCTACCTCTACTCCTACCTCGTCTACATCGGCAAAATGAAGTAAGTAAGCGCCCCCACCCGGAGCGCACTCTTTATCCTGCATCGCGCCTAATATCCAAAAAAGGCGCGCAGCGCCCACCACCATTCTTCTTTATTATTTATTCTTTATTCATTACAAAATGCTCCCCTCTCCATGCAGTTCTCTTATGCACAGGGCGGGGAGCGTTTTATTTTTATTCCTGGGTTTTCTTTCCAGCACGTTCCGTTTTCATGCGGATGCGCTCGCGCTGGGATTTTTCCAGTTTTTTATAGCGGGCATAGCTTTCGGGGCGCACGGTCTCAATGCAGCGGGCAAAGTTCCAATGCAGACCGTCGCGGCGGTTCAGCTTAAAGCGCAGGAACCACGGGCCGTGGTCCGGGCAGGTGGCTTCGGTATAATAACCGGTGTTGCCGCGCTTGAGCCAGATATCGTTCAGCACCAGCGGCTTGCCGCAGAACGGGCAGCCCACCTGATACAGCGCAGGGTCATTTTTGTAGGCATCGTGGTCCAGGCGGTCAAAGTAGGTTTGGATATCGTACGTTTCGGTATCGGTATTGTTCAGCAGGGCGGCTGTCAGCTGGGCGGCGGGGTCCGGGTACTCGGCAATGCCCTGGGCCAGCGGCAGGCGGCGGCAGATTTTTGTGGTGTACAGGGCATCGTCCAGCGCATTGTGGAAATCGCCGTCATGCTCAATGCCAAGGCGGTCCACCACGCTTTCCAGCGTCAGGCCCTCGCCTTCCCCGCGGGGGAAATTTTTCAAAAAGATCTGCTGCAGGTCATACCAGCGGGTGGGCCAGCTTTCGTCCATATTATAAAGGAACAGGTTCTGCTTCAGCACCGGCACATCGTCCAGACCCCACTCGGCAAATTCGGCGTCGGGGCCGGCCCATTCCTGGAACCGCCGCAGGCCTTCGGCAATGGGCACCCCGGCTTCCAGATCGCCCTGGCTCAGGCCAGTCACCTCCGCAATGCGCCAATGCAGCTTGCGGAAAATGCGGGGGCGCAGGGTCATCTCAAAGGTATCCAGTACATCGCCATTCTCGTCCACCCGCGCTGCACCGATCTGGATGATCTCACCCCGCAGGGTCAACTCCGCCCCATGATAATTAAAGGTTTTGGGCGCATTGCCCATGTTCCATTCCAAGTCAAAAACGATCAGGTTCACTGCGGGTCCTCCAAGATGAATTTTTCAACGGCCAGCCCTACCCCGTCATGCTCATTATCTGCGGTGACGTATTTGGCTGCCTGTTTTACTTCCGGCACAGCATTGCCCATGGCAACGCCCATGCCCGCATAGCGGATCATGGGCAGGTCGTTCCAGCCATCGCCGCAGGCCATCAGGTTTTCGGGGCCAAGGCCCATGTTTTTCAGCAGCAGCGCCAGCGAGGCGGATTTTTCCACCCCCAGGGGCATCGTTTCAATAAAGAACGGCGCCGAGCGGTAGATGGAAAGCTTGCCCGCAAACTTTTGCTGCATCAGCTCTTCCACATGGGGCATATCCACAGGGTCGCCAACCAGCAGCAGCTTGTTGATGGGCCACTGGATCTCGGCGGGCAGGTTTTCCACCTGGCGGGCCGGGATTTTGTTGATGCGGGCTTCCTCGCCAACATAGGGGTTGGCGGCATCCTCGGTCACAATGCCTTTGGCATCATAGGTCAGCGGCATCACGTTCCAGTAGCGGGCAAAGGTGCACACCGGGTCGATCAGCTCCGGCGGGAACTCATGCTGCACCAGCGTTTCGCCGGTTTTGCAGTCAATGATCTTACCGCCGTTATAGCTCAGGATGCAGCCGCCGCGGCGGTCCAGCTCCAGCTCTTTGGCAAGCGGCTCAATGCCCACGGTGGGGCGGCCGCTGGCCAGCACAATGCGCACGCCGCGGTCCGCCGCTGCCTGCAGGGCAGCTTTGGTGCGTGGGGTAATGACTTTGGCATTGTTGGTCAGTGTGCCATCCAGATCCAGTGCCAGAACTTTGTATTGCATAATATCCCCTGTTTCTTTGGGCAATACCGCATAATTCTAAGTGCCGATACGGCGAGCGAGGTGCGGCAGCTGCTAAGCCAAAAGCGCAGATAATACTGGATGCTGCAAAGGTGAGCGCCGCCAGTGGCGGAAACAGCGAACCGAAGCAGGGGCAGCGGTCGCAGAGTGCGAGGGGCTTTTGCCCCCGAAGCACGATGCGGGTACCGCAACCCGACATTATCGAGCATTTTGGCAACGCAGATGCCGTGCCGCAGCCGCCGAAGCGGTGCTTAAGCCGTAAGGCGGGAATTGTGCGGTGTTGCCTTTGTTTTTTCGTCTTTTTATTTTACCCTATCAGCCGCCATTGCGCAAGGGGGCGGTAAAGATTCCGGTTATTTCTGCCTGCATTGCTCTTTGGAGCGCAGCAGGGCTGATTTTGCGGTGCAGCACACCCATTTTTGTGGCAAAACCCGGAAAATGACCGGGATTTTAACGGTTAGCAATAACTAACGCATTGACAACAAATTTTCCGCATGGTACACTATTCAGGCAATAAGGGAGTAGTCGGCGCGGCACTGGGCAAGAGCAGCCGTGCAGTTTTGCCAACACAATGAGCTAACAGCAAAGGCTCTGGCACTACTTGAAATGACGAGACTTATCCGCACAGGGTTCACCTGCATGCTGTGTGCAGGTGCTGGGCGGATAGGTCTTTTTTGTTTGCCCGGCTCTGCCCTTGGATTTGATTTGGAGGTATTGGGGTATGAGTTTGTTTGACTTGATCATGATCGGCATCAGCCTTTCGATGGATGCGTTTGCGGTTTCCATCTGCAAGGGGCTTTCGGTGCGCAAAGTACAGCTGTCCCACGCGCTGATCTGCGGTGCCTGGTTCGGCGCGTTCCAGGCCATTATGCCGTCCTTTGGCTACTTCCTCGGTTCCCGGTTCGAGCACCTGCTCAACAGCGTTGGCCCTTGGGTTGCCTTTATCCTGCTGGCTGTGATCGGCGTAAACATGGTGCGGGAAAGCTTTGGCGGCGATGAAACTGTGGACAACGATTTTTCCGCCAAAGCCATGCTGCCGCTGGCTGTTGCAACCTCCATTGACGCCTTTGCCGTTGGCGTTGGCTTTGCCGCAATGGAAGCCAACATTGTGGTTGCTGCCCTGCTGATCGGCTGCACCACCTTTACCCTGTCTGCCATCGGCGTTAAGGTTGGTGCCGTGTTTGGCGATAAGTACCGCGCCGTTTCGGAGCGCATTGGCGGCCTTGTGCTGATTTTGATCGGCCTGAAAACCTTGATCCAGAGCTTCCTGTAAAATTTGGCTTTCTCTTATTTCCGTTATTCTGATAAAACAGCTGCCCGCATCCTTTCCGGTTTTTGGCCGGAGTGATACGGGCAGTTTTCTTTGGGATTGATCCTGCACAAAAAAGTCCCGCCCGGCAGCGAGGGGTGCTGCGGGCGGGACTTATTTTTTATCAGGGGGTATTCACAAATTACTTTCTGCTGTGCTTTTTGCGGGAGTTTTTGCCCTTTACAGCAGGCTTAGCAGCCTCAACAACCGGTTTTGCAGCTTCCACAACGGTCTTAACAGCTTCGTCAGCGGCCTTGGCAGCAGCCTTGACAGCAGGCTTCTCGGCAACTTCCTTCACGGCCTTGTCGGCAGCTTCCACAGCAGCCTTGACAGCGGGCTTTTCGGCAACTTCTTTTACAGCCTTCACAGCTTCATCGGCAGCGGCCTTAACGGCGGGCTTTTCAGCAACTTCCTTGACAGCGTCGGTGGCCACGGCAGCAACGGCAGTGGCAGCCTCGGCTGCCTTCTTTGCGGTGGTCACAGCAGCCTCGGCAGCCTTTTTGGTGCTGGTCTTGCAGGTGGCCTTCTTGGCGGTCTTAACAACCTCAGCGGCGGTTTCGGCAACCGGCTTATCGGCAGAAGCCTTCACGGCGTCAACAACCTCGGTAGCAACTTCGGCAGCAGCCTTGGCAGCGGCGTCAACGGTCTTGGCAGCGCTTTCAGCGGCAGCCTTCACTTCAGCCTTTGCTTTAGCGGCGGTAGCCTTGGCGCTGGTCTTGGGCTTGCGGGTCACTTCGTTGATGGTCCAGTACTGGTTATCGCCGTTCACATCGGCCCAGATCTGCAGGACTGCACCGTTTTCGGTGTTCATGTTGACCAGGTCCAGGCACTTGCCGGCCAGGTTGGACTTGATCTTTACGCGGCCATCATTGGCGGGCTCCACGATCCACAGCTGGCTGGAAGCGTTAGCGCCTTCCCACTGGTGAACATGGGTGCCATCGGTCACGCCGGAGCAATCCAGGTCCATCATCTTGCCGGTGAAACGGTTCTTGATGCGGTACACGCCCTCACCGGCGCGCACAAAGCTCCACTGCTGCCATTCGGCGTTGGCATTATCCCACAGCTGGATCTGAGCGCCGTTCTCGGTGTTGTAATCCTTTACTTCAACAACCTTGCCGTTTGCAGCGGCGATGGTATAAAACTTATCCTCAGTAATAACGGTCTGAGCAATTTTCTTGGTAGCCATGTATAAGCTCTCCTCTCAGTTTATCGTGTTGGTTGGTCAGTTTTGTACGCCTGCGGCTGGCAGTGTTCTGCGCAGCCCCCCTCCAAAGCGTCATCTATATAAAAAGGAGTGCTGTGTTGGTTCAGCCTCCTTGTGTTCCCCTCTATTATAGCCAATTATTCCCACATCGTCAAGTTTTGTGCGGCGTGACGGCATTTTACACAAAAACGCCGGGAAGGGTGGAATCCTTCCCGGTATTTTTATGGGGATTTTCCGTTTTTATGCCGATTGCGCTTTTGTTGCGCACTTATCCGGCAGAAAGGCTATTTCAGGAGTTTTCCGCAAAATTGCCGGTGTACAGGCGGTAGTAACGGCCCTTTTGGGCAATCAGCTCATCGTGGGTGCCGCGCTCAATAATGCGGCCCTGTTCCAGCACCATGATGCAGTCCGAGTTGCGCACGGTGGAAAGGCGGTGGGCGATAACAAAGGTGGTGCGGCCATACATCAGGCCGTCCATGCCCTGCTGCACCAGGCGCTCGGTGCGGGTATCAATGCTGGAGGTTGCTTCGTCCAGGATCAGTACCGGCGGGTCCGCAACAGCGGCACGGGCAATGGCAAGCAGCTGGCGCTGGCCCTGGCTCAGGTTGGTGCCGTCGCCGGTCAGCGTGGTGTTATAGCCATCCGGCAGGTGGCGGATGAACTCATCGGCGTTGGCCAGCTTGGCGGCGGCGCGGCATTCCTCGTCCGTTGCATCCAGGCGGCCATAGCGGATGTTATCCATAACCGTACCGGTAAACAGGTGGGTATCCTGCAGAACAATGCCTAAGGATGCGCGCAGGTCGTCTTTATGAATATGGGTCACATCAATGCCGTCATACTCAATGGTGCCCTTCTGGATATCATAGAAGCGGTTGATGAGGTTGGTGATGGTGGTTTTGCCTGCGCCGGTGGAACCGACGAAGGCGATCTTCTGGCCCGGACGGCCATACAGGTTGATATCATGCAGGACGATCTTGCCCGGATCATAGCCAAAGTCTACATCCTTAAAGACGATATCTCCCTTCAGTTCACGGTAGTCTGCGCTGCCATCGGCGTTCACACGCTTCCAGGCCCACAGGTTGGTGCGCTCCTTGGTTTCGGTCACAGAATCATCCGGCAGGCGTTTGGCGTTGACCAGCATGACCTTGCCCTCGTCCACTTCCGGCTTTTCGTCCAGCAGGTCAAAGATACGCTGGCCGCCGGCCAGAGCCATGATGATGGCGTTGAACTGCATGGAGATCTGGCTGATGGGCATGTTCAGGGTGCGGTTGAAGGTCAAAAAGCTAGCCAGCTTGCCCAGGGTCAGGCCTGTCATGCCAGACAGAGCCAGCGCACCGCCGATCATGGCGCAGAACACATAAGAAAGGTTGCCCAGCTGGGTGTTAGCCGGACCGCCGAGGTTGGAGTAACGGTTGGCCTTATCCGCGCTTTCAAACAGCTGGTCATTGAGCTTATCAAACTGCTCAATGGCTTCTTCCTCGTGGCAGAACACCTTAACGACCTTCTGGCCGTTCATCATCTCTTCAATGTAGCCGTTCACCGCACCAATATCACGCTGCTGGGAAACAAAGTACTTGGAAGAGTTGGTGGTAAGATACTTGGTGACCAGCAGCATAATCCCGACCATGACCAGGGTGAGCACCGTCAGCGGCACGCTGAGTACAACCATGGAAACCAGCACGCTGACAACGGTAATAGCGCTGTTCAGCAGCTGCGGCATGCTCTGGCTGATCATCTGGCGCAGGGTATCAATATCGTTGGTATACAGCGACATGATATCGCCGTGGGCGTTGCGGTCAAAGTATTTGATGGGCAGCGTCTGCATATGGGTAAACATTTCATCGCGCAGGCGCTTCAGGGTGCCCTGGGTAACGTAAGCCATCATACGGGCCTGGGCAAAGGCGGCAACAATGCCGATGCCGTAAAAGCCTGCCGTGCGGGCGATGGCATGGGCCAGGCCGGAAAAATCACTGCTCTGCTCTTTCAGCAGGGGCAGGATATAGCCATCGATCAAGGTCTGCATGAACAAAGTGCCCTGCACGTTGGCAAACACGCTGACAAAAATGCAGATGACGACCGCAACGACCTGAATGCGGTAGCATTCCATCACATAGCGCAGGATGCGCATGAAGATCTTGCCGGGGTTCTGGACTTTGGGGCGCGGGCCGCGGGGGCCACCGCGGCCAACCTTAACCACTTTTGCTTTCTGCTCAGCCATTGTTATCGCCTCCCTTTTCGTCAAAGTCGCCGGAGCCTTTGGTCTGGCTGTTATAAACTTCCTGATAGATGGGGTTGGTGGCCAGCATTTCGGCCGGGGTACCGTAACCACTGATCCTGCCGTTATCCAGCACGATCACATGGTCGGCGTTTTCCACGCTGGAAATACGCTGGGCAATGATGAACACCGTGGTGCCGGGAATCTTTTCGGCAAAGCTCTTGCGGATCTTGGCGTCGGTGCCGGTATCCACAGCGGAGGTAGAGTCGTCCAGAATCAGGATGCGGGGCTTTTTCAGCAGAGCACGGGCAATGCAAAGGCGCTGCTTCTGGCCGCCGGAAACGTTAGTGCCGCCCTGGTCAATGTGGGTGTTGTATTTATCGGGGAAGCGCTCAATAAATTCATCGGCGCAGGCCTGTTTGCATGCCTCCTCGATCTCGGCATCGGTGGCATCCTTATTGCCCCAGCGCAGGTTTTCGGCAATGGTGCCGCTGAACAGTTCGTTTTTCTGCAGCACCATGGCAACGCTGTTGCGCAGGATCTCCAGGTCGTAATCGCGTACATCCACGCCGCCAACGTACACATGACCGGCGGTGGTATCATACAGGCGGGGCAGCAGCTGCACCAGGCTGGTTTTTGCGCTGCCGGTGCCGCCGATGATGCCGATGGTCTCGCCGGAACGGATGTTCAGGTTGATATCAGACAGCACATCGCGGCCATCGGCCTTATAGCGGAAGCAGACATGATCAAAGCGGACAGCGCCGTTCTTGACTTTCATAACCGGGTTTTCGCCGTTGGACAGGGTGCTTTCTTCTTCCAGCACTTCAGCCACACGCTTGGCGGAAGCGGCGGACATGGAGATCATGACGAACACCATGGACAGCATCATCAGGCTGGTCAGGATGTTGGTGCAGTAGGTCAGCATGCTCATCAGCTCGCCGGTGGTAAAGCTGGTAGCACCGGACAGCACGATCATGCGGGCACCCAGCCAGGAAATCAGCAGGATGCAGGTGTAAACGGTGGCCATCATCAGCGGAGAGTTGAAGGAAAGAACTTTTTCAGCACGCAGCAGCAGATTCTGCACATTGCCGGATGCCTTTTTGAACTTTTCACTCTCGTAATCTTCGCGCACATACGCTTTGACCACGCGGATGGCGGAAACATTTTCCTGCACGCTCTCATTCAGGTCATCGTACTTTTTGAATGCGGCGGAGAAGTAGTTGCTGGCGCGGGACATGATGAGCACCAGGCAGCCGCCCAGAATGATGACCGCCACCAGATAGATGGAAGCCAGCTTGGCGTTGATGGTGAACGCCATGATCATGGCAATGACCATGCTGGACGGCGCACGGATGGCCATACGCAAAATCATCTGGTAAGCGTTCTGGATGTTGGTCACGTCGGTGGTCATACGGGTGACCAGACCGGCGGTGGAATATTTATCGATATTGGCAAAGCTGAATGTTTGGATATTGCGGTACATGGAGCGGCGCAGATTGCGGGCGTAACCGGTGGAAGCACGCGCACCAAACACACCGCCCAGCACGCCGAACAGCAGGCCAAAGGCCGCTGCCACGATCATCCAGCCGCCAATGCGGTAAATGTGGGAAAGATTGCCGGCGGTAACGCCATCATCAATGATGGAGGACATCAGCTTGGGGATGATCATTTCCATCACCACTTCGCCGATCATGCACAAAGGGGTCAGGATGGAAACCAGCCGGAACCCCTCTGTTTCTTTGTAAAGTGACTTAAACATATGGTATCTCCTGTTTGGCTGCCCGGGGGCAGCGCCTGAACTTCTTAAGCCAAAGCATTGCGGAACACTTTGGGGTGTGCCTGAAAACAAAGAAAATAACGGATATTTCGCAAACACAAGCAGGATGTAAGGCAAGGAGCCGCAGGAATTCTTTATGGATCCCAAGGCTTTTTAACGCAAAATCCCGCTGCGCTTATAGAAATAGACCAAATTTTTGACTTTTCAGATACGCCTTAATTTTTGCCGCGGATGGCTTTTGCATTTTCAATCAGCTTGTGCAGGGTGCCCTGGATAGCTTCCAGTTCCTGCGCGCTGACCCCGTTTTGCAGGTCATGCTCAAAATCCGAAATGCACTGGTGGATGGCGGCGGCGCATTGGCGGCCTTTCTCGGTCGGAACCAGGCTTTTGAGCCGGGCGTCTTTGGCGACAACTTCCCGCGTGATAAAGCCGGACTGCTCCATGCCCTGCAGCATGGTGGTAATGCTGGAACGGTTGGTGTGGAACCGGGCTTCCAGATCACGCTGGTAGATTTGCTTGCCGCTTTCCGTTTCCTGCATCAAAAAACCCAGCACCATGCCGCGCATACCGGTCAGCTCCGGGCTGACCCTGGTGCTGATGTACGCATCCAGCGCGCAGGAAATTTCCCGCGCGGCATAGTTTAAGGTGCGGCCCACATGCACAAAGCCGTGGTCATCCTGTTGGTTGCGGTTCTGCGTTTGGATCACCTCACTTTCCAATTCGTTTGGTTGTTAATTGTTTGAATTGAAACAGTTTGATTTGCAACAGTACGATTATAAACACATCCCGCCGGTTTGTCAACCAGCGGGATGTAATTATTTTCAAAGAAAATTGTGAAAAGTTTGTGACGGCTTATTTTTTATGGGAATGCCGCAAATCCGCACGCCTGGCGCATGGCTTCATCGCTGGCGAAACCGTAAATCTTTACGGTTTCATCCTCATAGATCAGCGCATCCTCCGGCATGGCATCGGCAAGGGCCTGGGTAGTGGGCTGGCGCTCGCCGTATGCTTCCCATTTGGAGATAACAAAGAAAATTTTACCCTGCGGAGGGGTTTGCAGATGGCTGGTGACCTGCAGCCAAGGGCGCAGCTCCGGCACACTGTTTGGGGTCAGGGTCCACACGTTCAGGGTGCCGTCCGTCAACTCGGTCATCACATTACCGTCCCAAAAAGAAGCGTACCCGTCCCGGTAGCCGTTCTGCACCAGGAACTGTGCCGCCCCTTGGTTGGGGTTGGTTGCCACTGCCGCTGCGCGGTAGTCTGTTCCGGCGCGCAGCAGTAATATCGCCGCCAGCAGGGCCGTCAGACCACGGGCGTCCGGGCGGTGCAGGGGGGTGCAGTCCGCCAGCATGATTTCCAGCAGCGGTACAAATAAAATTGCCAGCGGCAGCAGGTAGCGGTCCGAATGGCCGCTGTTGGTCAGGCCGTACAGCAGCGCAAAGCAGACGGCCCCGGCCAGGAAAAACGCCCCCACCAGCCGGTGACCCAGCGGGTAGCGTGCTTTGCCGCGCACCAACCGAACAGAAAACACAAAGCAAAAAAGGATCAATGCCGCAGCCGCAAGGTTAAACAGCGCGGCCAGAGAAAACACTTTGCCCTCCTGCCAGCCAAAGGAAGCCAGCAGCGCATTTGCAAACCATTGCAGGCGGTCCAGGTTCAGCCCAGTAAATGCCACATATCCCTGATCCTGGAAGTGATATTTTTCCGCCAGCGCCTCGTAGTACATCCGGCTGATGCTGTCACCCTTGACGCTGTTCCAGCCGCTGGCCGTAACGCCGCCCTCGAGGAGCGACTTCGACGGATCCGGGATGATGAGCACCGGGTCGATGCGCAGCAGCGTGCCGAGGCCGCCGCAGGTCGGGCAGGCGCCGTAGGGGCTGTTGAACGAGAACATCCGCGGCGTGAGCTCTTCGATCGAGATGCCGCAGTCGTCGCAGGCATAGTTCTGCGAAAAGAGGATCTCGCGCTTTTCCTCCGGAATGTCCGCCAGCACGAGGCCGCCGGAGAGCGCGGACGCGATCTCCACAGCGTCCGTCAGGCGGCGGTTCTGGTCCGGGCGGATGACGACGCGGTCGACCACGATCTCGATATTGTGCTTGCGGTTTTTGTCGAGCGGGATGACCTCCGTCAGGTCGTAGATGCTGCCGTCGACCCGCACGCGGACATAGCCGGATTTTTTTGCCCGCTCAAACTCCTTTTGATGGGTTCCTTTCTTTCCGCGCACAATCGGAGCCAGAATCTGGATTTTGGTCCGCTGCGGCAGCTCCATGATT